>ULUY01090753.1_pt1 | contig 12130 bp, 15 predicted proteins | sample 1959031 | NCBI WGS metagenome assembly ULUY01 (sample SAMEA4835774, study PRJEB28245) | human gut metagenome | biome: gut microbiome; material: fecal sample | place: Denmark | collected 2008
TGATTGATTGATTGATTGATTGATTGATTGATTGATTGATTCTCTTTTATCTGCATACATAATTTACCCCCTTACTAAAATTACTTTGATTACTGAATATGTAGTCGTTTAAGTCTATGTCGTTTATTTCTTCAAGTGTCATAGGCTCTCTGCTTACTACTATGTAGCTTATTTCCTTTGCGTCAAACATTTTGCATTTCATTATAAATTGTATATTGCTTTCCCTTGTTGGTTTAGGTTGCTGAAGTATTGCATTAAACCATAGGTCTTTTATTTTAATTGGTCTACTCCAAAATGCTATATCTTCAGTATTTAAAGGTTTAATTTCTATCATATTAAAACTCCTTTTCTATTGATATTTTATAGTCTTTATGGTATAATTTCATTGTAGATATTCTAAACGGAATATGGGCTTTGACAATTCGCCGTTGTTATTGCCCTTTTTTTATTTGTATTGTTTGTCCTGCATATATTGTCGCATTATCTAGGTTATTTAGTTTCTCGATTTCATATATTGTTTGTCTTATGTCTTTGTTGTCTGGTGTATATTCCTTTGCTATGCTCCATAGTGTTTCTCCTGGTGTAATTGTATAGCTGATTATTTCCGCTTCTTCGTTTGACTTTGCAACACTTATGTTGAAAAGTGCTACTAAAAGGAATATCACTATTGCCATACTTCTTATGAATCTTTTACGATTTACTATTCTTAACTTCATTTTCTGCAACTCCTTTCATAACTTATTTTGTTTATACTATCAATGTTTATATTTATATTATAATACCAAAGATTTATATTGTCAATACTTTTTATAAAACTTTTTTATTATTTTTTCAATTTATCTATTGACATTATCAATAAAAAGATTTATAATATAAATGTAAACAATAGAAGAGGAAGGAGAGAAAAGCAATGGGAATGGCTGAAAAGATTAGAATATTACTTGTAAAAAAGGGTAATATTTCAGAAGCGGAACTTGCTAGAAGATTAAAGAAAACCCCTCAAAGTTTCAATGCTACAATGAAAAGGGACAACTTTAGTGAATCTGATTTAAAAGAAATAGCAAGGGTTTTAGACTGCGAATATAAAGCAACATTTATCATAAAAGAAACTGGAGAAGAAATATAAATAATTCTATGCTGAATATCTACAAATAAAATGAAGAGGTATAGAGAGAAGATGACTAAAAAAGATAGAGTTGTAAAGTTATTAAATGAAGAAGAATTGACCTTAAATAAAGTGTTGATATTCTTTCAAGATAACAACTTAATTATGAATAATAAAGAGTTATACGAAGATATAGAAAAGGCCACAGAAAACAATAAAATCATACAAGAGGAACTTGCATACTAAAACACAAAACAATTTATTGTTGTAGTGTGTTAAAATGTAATGCTTTACATTTGTGTTACAACACTTTTATAGTATTCTTTTAATTGAATGAATAAAATCACATTTTTTTTGAAATAATAATATAATATGGTTGACAATGTGTAACTAATGTGCTACAATTATATTAAATAAAATTAAAGTGTGGAGGTGTAAAACTATGGCAAAAACAAGTTCAATGCATATAAGAGTAGAGCCAAAAGTAAAAGAAGAAGTAGAAAAGATTTTAAGTAATTTAGGTATGACATCAACAGAGGCTATAAACATTTATTTAAGACAAATTATTTTAACTTCTGGAATACCTTTTGAAATAAAAACACCACAATTTAGTAATGAAATGCTGGAAGCGATAAAAGAAGCGGACGAAATAATGAAAAACCCTGACGCATACCCTAGCTATAATTCAGTTGAAGAACTAATGGAGGCTCTAAACGATGAATAAAATATATCAAGTAAAATTCACTAATGTTTTTAAAAAACAATATGCAAAAATAAAGAATAACCCTCATTTTAAGCAAGAAGAGTTTAACAATGTAATTGATTTATTATCTAGTAATCAAGTATTGCCACCAAAATATAGAAATCATTTGTTAAGCCCTAAAAGTAAGCGGTATATGGGAATGTCATTTACAAAATGATATATTACTAGAATATGAGAAGCACGACAAAGAATTGATTTTATTATTGGTTGCTATTGGCTCACATTCTGAACTATTTAAGTAAAAAGGAACGACAAAAAGAGTGTTTTTAGGCACTCTTTTTTTATTCAACATTTTTCAACATTATTCGACACTTTATAACCTCTTTTTAGGGAATCGGAAAACTCGGAATATTCTTTTATTTATTTATAAGTTTTTCAAAAATAATAGGTTAACATTTGTCAACATATACACTATGTAAAAAGTCCAAGTTTTACCAAGTTGTTATGCTAACATTTGCTAACATCAGAAAGTAGAATAATGTAAAATTGTGTTGTTTTTTGTAGAATATTGTATAAAAAAAGTTAAGTTTTGCATAGTGATATAAAAACGGCTTTCATATTTGCGTTTTAAGGCATTTTTTAGTAAAAGACATATAACTTGTTTACTTGAATAATAAAACTTAAAATAACAAGGTTTATGTGTTAATTTGGGCATAATAAAATTGATATAAAATAGATTTGTAAATACTGCCTTTTTTTTACCTCTTTTTGTACTCTTTTTTTATATCAATATAATATTTTTATTTTTAAATTTTCTCGGGGTTCCCTCACGGTTCAAGTGTTATTTTTACACTAAACTATTTTTTATATCTTTTAAGTAATTCTTTTGTTTCTTCTTCTGTTCTTTTGAAAGTCCTGTTTATATAGTCTTGTTGTTCTGATGTATAGTCTTGCAATAAGTCTTTATACTCCGCTTCTGTTAATGAATCTATAAAGTCCTGCAAGTTTATATATGCTATAAGTCTTTTTTTTAAATATGCTTTTCTTCTTCTTGTTATTCCTGAGGCTATGCCCCCTTTTCTACCATATACACTAGCATTGTCTTTTGTAAATGGTTTTAAATTCTCAATATTCGCCATTATTAGATATTCCCCTTTTTGTTATATTCTATCACATAATAGCGGTTGTGTATATACAACTGCCCTGCTTGTTAAGACAATGTATATATTATAAAAAAGTCAAGTTTTGTCTAGTTCTGAAAAGAAGCGGTTAAAAGAATATATCTTTTTTGCTCGGTTTTTTTCGTCAATTTTGCTATGGTACGTTATACCCTATTAATATTTTACTGCTTATATTTTTTTATGTGCAATATTGTGCAATTACCTTGTCTACATCTTGTCTTTTTTTCCTAGCATAGTTTCACAAACTTTTTACAGTCCCTCTCGGCTTCCTCACGGCTTAGCTCTCTTTTTATGGTGTCGGAAATGTCGGAATAGATTTATTATAACCTTATCTTTACCATATCTCTTTTTAAGGGGTTCGGAATGTTCGGAATCTTCTTTTTAGGGACTCGGAAAACTCTGAATATTTTGAACCTTTTTTGTACCCTTTTTTAACCTTTTTTAATTTTTATGTGTTCCGCTTCTTGTATAGGTTTAATGCTCTTTTTTTATAGTGGGAAAAAATACATAAAATTTGATGTCTTTCTGATGTCTTTTGTATGCCTTTTTATAGTGTCAAAAAACTAATAGAAGAGGTTATATATATTATAGCTTCGGAAAACTCTGCAAAAGCTATTATAACCCTTTTTTATAGTGTCGGAAAATTCTTATATTTCTTTACGTGTTATCGTGTCAAATAACTATTATTTTTTTGTGTAAGATTTCATACGATTTATACTTTTTTTGGGTAGAATATTGTCAAAAATAGTCTTATTTTTGTCTTGTTTTTGTCTTGTTTTTGTCACTTTTTATAGTGTCGGAGTGTTGCTTATTTATTTCTCTTTTATTGCTTTTTTTATAGTGTCAGAAAATTACACCACACCCCCTATATAAAACTCCTGCAGATTATATGAAGGCTCTCTCTCCGTTCTCCCTTTTTATTATATTTTAGATTTATAGTGGGGGTTGTATATACTTATACTCTTACTGTTTGAATCTCCTCTCTCCGTTCTTTTTTATATACCCCCTTTTCACGTGATAGAAATAATATTTTTGTTTAGTCATTACCACACACCCGCTCTCCTTAATGATAAAACATTGACGAGATTTGATAGGGGCATAAAGCAATTAAAAAGAAGCGGTTTATTGTTCCGCTTCTGCTTTTACCTTTTCAATTATTAAATTAAATTTCTCTGAAAGTTCGTTGTCTGTTGGTACTATTAGACTTATTTTAAAGCCCTCGCCTATTACTCTTTCAATATCTTCTGCAAGATGTTCATAAAAGATGATGTCTTGCTCTCTTAAAGGTATTATAACCTTATTGTCTGTGTTCTCTTCCATTTCTATTCTCCTTTACTGAATAATCTTTTAAATATACTTTGCTTTGGTTTCTCGTGGTTCTCTCGTGCTTCCTCTTCGGTTGGTGGTAGTAAATGACTATTCATATATTGGTTGCAAAGGTTGTCCTTTTCCTCAAATTTAGCCTTAAAATAGTTTCTTTGTTCTGTCATTTCTTGCAACTGGTTTGTAACTGTTTGCAACTGCTCTTTATAGTGGTTGATTATGATGTTTGTAACCTTATCATTTGTTGGTATATCAAAGGTTGGTTCTTCTTCGTTTTCTTCCTTGACCTCTTCTTTTATCTGTTGGTTGGTAACTGGTTGCACGTTATTGGTTGTATGTTGTTGCATATATGCTATTTTTTTGTCCTGCAGATAATTAAACCCTGTATCTGTTATTTCCCAGTTTCCTTGTTTGTTTTTCTCCATATAGCCTTTACTTATCAACTCGTCTTTTTGCTTATATATAGCCTGTGTTGACATTTGCAGACTTGTTGCTACTTGCTTTATACTAAACATTGTAGATATTCTCCTTTCTTCGTTTGTTTATGGTTGCAACTCCTTTGCAACCTGTTTGCAACTAAAACAATGATTTATTTATTTTTTAGTTTCTCCGCTTCTATCTTCTCTAGTGCTTTTTGTTTCGCCTTTTCTACTCTCTTTTGTTGTTTCTCTCTGCCTTTTATAACCTCTTCTATTCCTGGTTGTTCATTTCTCCAGGTTATAATTATATCTGTCTTTAGCCACTCTTTATAGTCTTTTGGTGGCTCTTCTTTATCATAGTGCCACGTAAACTCATTTATAACGGACAAGTCCCTTTCAAACGGCTCAATGATTCTCTGATTTACTTGACTTCCTTTTGACATTACCGTTTCATATCTTGGAAGAGTAACGCAATAGTCGTATAGCTCTTTAACTCTTATTATGTTTTCTCTAGGTTTTCCTGCATTTATTCTTTTATGTGCTATTACCTTTTTATATAACAAATATGTATGAGGGTTTTGCTTTTCGTTTGACTGCAAGGCTTCAATAGGCATATATAAGAAGTTCTTTTGTGCTTCAAATATTCTAAAAAAGTCCTCGTTAAACTTAAATACAATTTTGCCGTTCTTTATTCCTTCAGTACCACCGAATAAATAAGTATTTACTCCGTCATCTCTGTTGCGTTTAGTCTTATTCTTTGGCTCTTCTCTAATATAGACCCTCTTCAATATTTCTATATCTGCTCTAGTTCTTTTTCGTAACTCTTTTATATCTTTCTTGCCTGTTAGTTTTGCATAGTCTTTCAAAGACAATTCCGCTCTAGGAGAATTAAACCCACTTTCTGCAAGTGCTATTAAAAGGCTATCAAGTAGCTTTCCTGCTGACTGGTTGGCCTTACCTTCATTGTATAGCTCTTTGCTCAAATACTCTTCTAGTTCTGTGTATTTCTGTATCTGCAATTCAAATACTGAAGTTCTTGACATACTTACTGAAACTGCATTGTCCCACATATCAAGTTGCTTATAGTTGGTTAGCTCTCTTATAGTATTGTCTATAATTCTATTTTGTTTATATGGTTTGTATCTTCCTGTTGCTAATATCTCGGCTGTTTTACTCTCGTTTCGTGTTCCTATTTCTTCCTTTACGGTAGATTCTATCGTTAGTTGTTTATCATTACTCAATATTACCACCCCTTTTCTTCCTTTAGGGTTGTTATAAAGTTGTGTTCTAACTCTGACAATTTCCTTACAATGTCTTTTCTATTCTTCATCTCTAGCGATTCACAAAGGCTCTTTCTTAAATTATATATCATTTTATGATATTCTTTCTGTGCTTCTTTTACTGCTTCTGAAGAAGTGTAAACTCTTTCTTTATTGAATAATGCTAAACTTATATATTTGTATGCTTCTATGTTAAAGTCTTTTACTTGTATTTTCTTATGCTCCAGCAATGCTAAAATGTCGCCTAGTCCACCTTCTAATTTTGAATATGACATTAGCTCTAGTGGTTTCATAAAAAGAAACTCGCCTTGTATTTCTAGCACACTTAAACTGCTTATAAACTCATTTAAAAATATAAGGTTGTAATAATAATCTAAACAATTCTGTAATACCTTTATAGTTGATTCTACGGCCTGTTTATTGTTAAAGAAGTTGTCTGCTGTGTTCTTATTCTTCTTTAACTCCTCCAGCTTAAGATTGTCTTTCTTCTCTTTCTCATAACCCTTTTGTCTTTTCTTTGCTTCTTTTATACTCTCCTGTGCTTTCTTTATTTCCGCTTCTAGCTCGTTTTCATTTCCTGGTTTAGTTAGGTTGTATAAATATTCAAAGTCTTTCATTTGCTCATCTGTAAAATGCTTTTTCATCTCTTCTTTATTCTTTGAAGTTGTAACAACTTTCATTGCTTCTTTTAGCTTATCATTGCTCATAACCTCTTGAATTGTTTTTAATTGCCTCGTATAAGAAGATAACACAATATTGTTTAAATACTCTAGCGACTTTATAACCTCTTCACTACTCCTGTATTTCTCCAGGTCATATATTTTCTGTTCCTGCTCCAGTATCTCTGTTATTTGCAAATATACTTTTAAATTTAGTCTATCAACACTACTCAAACATTCTTTGTATCTTATATATGCTTTGTTTACTAACTCTGCTAAACTTTGGTAAAAGTATCTAACCTCTTTATGACTTACAGTTGTGTAATTGTCAAACATTAAAAATTCTTTTATACCTTTTTCCCATTCTGGAATCTTTAAATATTCATTGTTATATATACCATTTTCAAATATGCTGGTATTAGTTTTATTTAAAACCTCGATTTCTAGGTCTATGAATTTACGGCCTAGCTCTTCTAGTTCTTTTTTATTCGCCATTGTAGATATTCCCCTTTCTATTGGTTTATAATATATCACTTTTAAAAGAATATGTCTATATATCTTCTAGTCTTCCAAAGTGTCTTTTAGCTCACTTTCGCTCTTTTGTAGGTATATTTCTGTTGTTGATATATTTTTATGCCCTAGTATGTTTTTTAAGTCTGCTATATTATGCCCTGGTACTTTTAAATAATTCTTTGCAAATAGGTGTCTAAAACTATGAGGGTGTGCCTTCTTCTTATTTATTCTAGCTTGTCCGTGCTACCCATTGAATCTCTTTATATATATATGCTTCGTCTAGTGGGTTTCCGTTCCTGCTTTTAAAGATGATTCCTGTTGTTATATTATTATCATTACAATATTTTAGTAACTCTTTCTTTAGCTTTTTATTTATAAAGGCCTTACGTTCAACAGTTCCTTTGCTATCAAATACTGCTACTCCTTTTTTAACCGCTTCTACTGTAACATATTGTAGCTCTGATATTCTTATTCCCATTTCTGCTAGTGTTTCCATTAAATAATACAATGTTACTTTGTTTCTTGCCTGTGCTATTCGTAGTAGTCTTTCATAGTCTGTCTGTGTCAATACGTTTTCTAGTGTTGCCTTTTGTTGTTTCTTTAAATGCTTTAGTCTATAACTTCGGTCTAGTCCTATAAAGTCTATAAACGCATTTAGTATTGTTATTTTTATATTAACTGTATTTACTTTATATTTATTCTGCATATAATCTTTAAAACTTATTAGCTCTTCTTTTGTTATATCTTCTTTAGTCTTTATGTCCGCTTCTGCATAATTTAAAAACTCTTGTATATAACCGACGTATTGGTTTATAGTTCTCTCTTGCTTCTCTGATAGTTTTAAGTCGGTTTTATAGTCTTCTATATATTCGTTTATTGTTTTTACCATTTCTATTTTACCTCATTTCTTAAAAACTATTTATGTTTAGTTTATATGGTTGTAACCCTTGACAATTCTATTATATCATAACATTTTATCAATATCAATATAATATAGTATTATATTGATAAATAATGCCATACTATTTATTGCTAAAATAGGCTCTAAACCCTTATATATCAATAAGAAGAGGTTAAATATATCTATTAAAAAAGAAGCGGTTTAAATGTCGTTTTTGGAAGAGTATTTTAAAAAGTATTTTTCAAAATTAAAATGCTTTGTTTTCAAGGGTTTAAATAGTGTAAATATCAATATAACCTTGAAATACTGAGCTTTTAGTATTTTTCTGCTAAAATTCGAAGCACTAGAATTGATTTTAAGGCCTTTTTATTTTAAAGTAATATAATTTATTACCTGTATTTATCAATGTTTGACGTGATATTGTTTATTTTAATTTCTCCAGCATAAATATATAATAGCTGAAGATATAAAAAGCAGAATAGTAAAACTCTATTCCGCTTCTTTTGTATATATTGGTTTATGGTCTTTTAACTTTGCCACATTTAGCTTATAAAATACTGGGTCTATTGCCATTTTTCCCACCGTATAAAGTAATATGTCTATGACTTCGTCTTTATCTTCAAAGTTGTGTTTGTTTATTTTGCTTCTTTCCCACTCGCTTATTTTAATGTTTTCTATTGCTCTTCTGTATAATTCTTTTATCAATTCTTCTGCCTTATTACTGCTATTTATCTTGTTGCCTAGTTGTTCTTTCTCCAGGTTGTCTATTAACTCCATATTACTTTTATTCTGTATGTTGTTTCCTGCTTCCTCTTCTTTTAGTTTCTTTGCTTCTTCTATAAACCCCATTTATGCCCCTTTCCTAAAAAGGCAAGTCGTCGTCATCTTCCCATTTGTTTTTTCCATACATTCGCCCTGTGCCTCTATATGTTGGTATTATGTCCGCTTCTTCAAAGTAGTTATATGCTGGGTAATATTTATAATTACATTTAAAGTATGACCTACCATTTCTATTCTTTAAACCTATTAGCTGTACTCTTCTAGGCTCTTCGTTTTTAGCATTGTTTATCTTTTCTCTTATCTCTGATATTTTAGGGTTTTTCATTTCTTGTATTTCTTCCATTACTTGTAGTTGTAACCCTATGACTACGTCTGCTGAATATTCAATAGCTCCACTTTCCTTAAATGACGTAAAGTCTACTGTTGTTGTATAGTTATCTCTATTAAAAGAACATATCACAAATACTGGTATGTCATAATCTCTGCTGATTCTCTTTAGCTCTGTTACATTATAGTCTACCTGTTGTTTATCTGTTAGTCTATCACTCATAGGCCTTAATATTTGCAAGTAGTCTAATACAACTACTGGTTTTATTCCTGTTGTTGATACATAGAAGTCTATATAATCTCTTATGCTATTTACGGTTATATTAAAGTTTCCCTCTACTATAATACTGTTGTATGCTATTTCTTGGTACTTTTCTACTGCTTTTAGTGTTAAGTCTGCAACCTCTGTATTTTGCATTATCTCTAAACTTGTTTTAGCTTCTTTTGGGTTTAATATACAAGTTTGTCTGCTTATGCTTTTTGCTACTAGCTCGAATCTGCTTTGCTCTAAACTGAAAAATATTATATGTTCCCCTCTACTTGCCATTTGGTCTGCTACCTGTGTTATAAATGTTGTTTTACCTAAACTGCTTATAGCTCCTATAACGTAGAGTCCTGGTATTACTCCGTTTATTTCTCTGTCTAGGTTTTTGAAGCCTGTTGACCTACCCTTAAAACTCTTCATTCTCTTAATATCATTTAAAAAGGAACTGTCTATATATTCAAGTGTCGTTTCTTTAGTAAATGGGTTTATTGCTCTTGTAAATAGTTCTTTATCTCCAGTATTTATATACCATTCGTTTACGTCTTTATAGTCTGTTGGTATCTTTAAGTTATGATATTTTATCTCGTTTTCAGTAAAGAAGTTTGCTAGTTCTTGACTTGCTTTTGCTCCTGCTTCGTCATTATCATAGCATAGCATATAGGTATATTTAGAAGCGGTCATATTGTGTTTTTCTACAAACTCTATAAACTGTTTTGTTTTCTGTGTGCTGTGTAATGCTATGGCCTTTTTTCCTATATCTTCAAGGCTCAATGCGTCTGCCCACCCTTCACAGATATATATTACTTTGTCTTCATTTGCTGAAGGTCTTTTGAATATATACTCAATATTTAATGGTATTTGCTCACCAGCACTATTCAAGGCCTTTGCGTTTGCTTCAACGTCTGTCAATGCTCTTGCAACGTATGAAACTGGCTCATTGTCTTTGTATATTGGTATTACAAGTCTGCTAGTTCCTTCCGTTCCTGTGCTTTTGTCTTCATATACTGCATTACTAATAAATAAATGGTACTTGTCTGCTGTTTCTTTGCTGATTCCTCTAGTAGACATATACTCATATACTTTTTGTTTATTTTCTGGGCTTTGGTGTGCTAGATTATCTAATATAAATTGCTTTTTTTGTGCTTTTATAAACTCTTTCTTTTCCGCTTCTTTCCTTGCCTCTTCTTGTTTATTCTGTTGTTGGTTTTTGTTTGTGTTATTGTTGACATTTGTTGACATTGTATTATTGCTCCTTATTCCTGCAATTTCTTTGGCCTTTATTATTGCTTCTTTAGTATCTAGGTTGTAATATTCCATTATAAAATCAATTATGCTTCCACCCTTACAACAACCGCTAAAAGATGAATAACTATTTGTAGAATCATTGACAAAGAAGTGTCCTGGGTCGCTTGGTTTACTACTGTTGCTATTACACATAGGGCAATTTTTGAATAAGTAACCCCCACTTGTTTGGCTTTGTTTTCCCAGGTCGTACACACTCTGAATATATTGTAGTAGGTTTATTCGCTGTTTTATTTCCACTATTTCGTCCATTTTCTAGCTCCTTTCTAATTACTCTAACTACTCACAAATAAAAGAATAACTTATATTTTTGTTTTGCTGTTTTATATTATAGCAAATTGCAAAATTTAAAATTTGCAATTTTGCACTATTAATATATTTAATATTATTAGCAATTTTTGAAACTTGAAAACCCTTGAAACTGTTGAAATACAAAAAAAGGGTAGCTCACGGTTACCCCCCCTTTAGTTCATCGTTACCCCCCCTTTAGTTCATCGTTACCCCCCTTTTATCAATTTATTTCTTTATGATTTTTTCATATATAATTTTGACTAGAAGAGGCCATATATAAACTATTCTTTTAATTGGTCGGAGAATATACAACCTCTCATTTTCTCATTTTAACTACTTAAACAAGTGATTTTTCAATAAGAAGCGGTTATATGCAAACTTTAAATATTGGCGACGGAACACATAACCTCTTCTTTTAATTGATAGATATAAACTATTCTACGGTGTCGGAATTACCGACGTTGCTTTTCCGCTTCCTCTTTCTGCTTATAGTATCTATCTATGCAATACTGTTGCTGTCTTTTCTTTCTATTCTGCTGTGCTTTCTTGCACCTCTCTATTATCTCCAGCAACTCTTTTGGTGTTTCTTTCATTTTCCCACTCCTTTTTTTATTTCTGAATATGGTCTAAAGTGCCACTCTTCAAGGTTTATGCTTTCTATTTCTTCTAGTGTTAGTGGCCTTATACTTGCTACCCCATAATCTCCTTGTACTTCGATTATGTATTGTATTAGCTTATCTTCTCCACCGTTTCAATGGCTCTTTTAAAACAAAGTTGTACCACCCTTTTTTTACTTCTATCACTTCGCTAGTGCCTTTATATTCCTTTGGTGTTGCTCTTCGTTCCAGGCTTCTATTTGCTCTCGTCTTTCTGTCTTGAATTGATTTATTATTTCCTGCATTTTGCCCTTGTCTTTTATATTTACTCTTACCCCATATTGTATAGGGTTGTGTGCTATGTTTATATAAAAATGCGTTTCCGTGTAGTCTATAACCTCGTTTACTTCTTTTAAGTAGAAGTCCTGTAACCCTTGATTTACTATTGATTGATTGATTGATTGATTGATTGATTGATTGATTGA
>ULUY01072193.1_pt1 | contig 12091 bp, 10 predicted proteins | sample 1959031 | NCBI WGS metagenome assembly ULUY01 (sample SAMEA4835774, study PRJEB28245) | human gut metagenome | biome: gut microbiome; material: fecal sample | place: Denmark | collected 2008
ACTTTAATGAACGTATATATGAATACGGAGATAAAGTAAAGTTGTTGATTTCATGGAAAAGTGTAGTTATCAAGCCTCAATTTTGATGGAAAAGTGTATAAATGTTCTGATTCCAAATGTTATACCCATTTAGAGAAAGTCGTAGATAATAGCCATAGCTAATTAATAATAATGATGGTGTGTATTATATAGCTTTAGAAGGAAAAGTTAACTCGTTAAATATCAATGACAACATAAATAGTTGATAAGTTTTTATAAAAGATCTATGCTTTGTTATTATAAATGCGATATATCATAAACACTTTACTCTAATATTCTTAGTCTTGTTCAATTAAATTTATTACTTTTGAGCATAAATAATAGTATTATGACTAAAGAAGAAAATAAAGATTGTTTTGTTATTATGCCTATCGCAGATTGTGAAGGGTATGAGAACGGACATTTTGCTCATGTTTATGATGATATTATAAAGCCGGCAATAGACAAAACAGAGTTCAATGCAATTCGGGCCGATGAGGTTAAAGAAACTAATCTTATTCATCTTGATATCTTAAAGAAACTAATTGATGCGCCTATTGCAGTTTGTGATCTGAGTACACGAAACCCAAATGTTTTATTTGAACTTGGTATACGTCAAGCTTTTGATAAACCAGTAGTATTAATTCAAGAAAAAGGCACACAGAAGATTTTTGATATTGCTCCATTAAGATATCTTGAATATTCAAAAGATATGAAGTATCATGAAGTGCTTGAAAGCCAGAAAAAACTACAAGAAGCGATAGAAGCGACCAAAGCAGCAGAGGGTGATTCTGGAAATGTTAATTCCATTGTAAAGTTAATGGCTCTTAGTAGTCCTGCAATTATTCCTAATTTGGATAGTTCAAATAAAGAGGTATTAGCCTTAGATGTTATGCGCTCACAAATGAATGACATAAGAATGATGATGGAGATGTTTATTCGTGATGACAAAAAAGGTATTTCTAGAAGGAGTAATATTGCGGCAATAGAATATGAACGGATTGTAAATAGATTAGATAAATTAGCTTCATCCAAATTAGGCCCAGAATTAGCAGATCGAGAATATTCAAAATTGATGCGCGATACAGAGGAACTTATGATGAATTGTGACGGAGAACCTGATTGCCGTATGTTTCAGTATTTGATGAATAAAATATATCGTCAAAGAGATGAATATTTTTCTACTCGATAATTTTTAGGGGGATTTTGAATTCTTTGGCACTTGTCTTGTCCTGAAAAAAGTTGACTCATTACAAGCGAAGTAATGAAGAGTTACATTGGTAAGCGTCCAATTTTGACGTATTGCTCCAAAGAATAAAAAATATGACCTTCGCTGCTGTAACAAAAAATATTAAAAGTATGTACAGCAGCAGTGATTTTGAAAGGCTATTCATCCGCTACAAGGCGGAAGCAATGCCACAAGGTGAATCCATCCAGGATTTCTGTTTGAAAAACAAGGTACCCTACAATCTCTTTCACAAATGGTACAAGGATACAAGACATCAAATAGTACCGGTACAGGTCCAAGGACAACCGGAAACGGATACACAATCCTCAAAGGAAGTGTTCTCTTCTCCTACTCCGGAAAGAAAGGAGAATACGGAACCCTGTCCTGTAAGAATGATGATAGACATCCGTATGACAAACGGAATACGGATACAGCAACGAAACTTAACCTACCGGAACTTGAGAAGTCTGATAGAGAAACTGGAGGGACTATGCTGAATGTTACAGGAATGAACAGATTCTACTATCTGCGGAATTTTCATGATATGCGCTGTAAGTATGAACGGGTATTATCCATCATTCACCAGCAACTGAACCGAGAGCCACAGGAAGATGAAGTTTTCATTGTCATGTCCAAGGACAGGAGGAAGGTCCGTTTCTTCAGCTATGACAGACGCTCGTTCAGCCTCTATGAGAAACGTTTCTGTGAAGGTTACAGGTTCATGCAGTTATGCCGTCAGGGAGATGAAACCATATACAGCATACAGTGGAAGGATGTAGTTGTGCTGTTACAGAATCCTGTAATTAATCAATTGAATATCAGGTAAATAATTATATAAAACATTTGTTTATGTCACTGAAAATGAGTATCTTTATGGTATAACAACAGGTGACATGGACGATCGTGAATTTGAAAAAATACTGGCTTCGGCCGAACAACTGAGGCTTCGCGAAAAACAAGCGGAGCCTTGGACAGATCGTTATTCCGATATGAATTCCATGGAAAAATCAATGCTGCTTGACGAGCTTTTTGCCCTGCGTAAAGCAGATAAGGAAGAGAGGGACAGGCTTCTGGAAAAGCTGGACCGGATGACAGAGCAGCTGATGAATCTGAACGAAAGCTCACAAGCTCAAGTCAAGGTTATTGATGGGCTGAAACAGATGATAGCCGATTTACAGAAACAGAATGAGTTGCTCAAGAAGGAAAATGCAGCCCTGAAAGAGCAGAAGAAACAGGACAGAAAGAATCTGTACGGGTCTAAAAGCCAGAAGATTTCACGCAAGAAAAAGGAGGAAGCACCTTCTCATGAAGAGAACAAGGATGACTTTGACGGGACTTCAGGACCTTCATCCGTCTCCGCAAGTGACGAAGATGCTCTTTCACAAGCACCGGAGAAAAAAGAGGAAAGACCCTATCGTAAGGGGATGTCTTACAAGCGTATGAAGGCTGACAAGTCAGTATGTCATGATTCAGACTTCAGCCGGCTGCCGAAAGATGCCGTAATCATCAAGACCTTCTACAAGTACTCTTACCAGCAGATAAGCTATATATTGGAGCACAAATATCAGGTAATCCGTTACAAGCAGTCCGACGGCAAGATTCGTGAGGGATACTTCCCGAAAGCCGGAGAACCGGACTACATAGACGTAGTTCCCGGGACTCATGCATCGGCGGACTTTCTGGCTCACCTGGCATTCAATCATTTTGTGCTGAATGTCCCCTACTACCGTGAAATGTACCGTCTATCGGATCATAAGATGTCTCTGAGCCGGATAACGCTGGTCAACTGGCTCGCCAAAGGAGCCGCTTTTACAAGCGCCCTGATAGAGAGACTGAAAGACCGCGCCATGGTCAAGGACTCCATTGTCAACTGTGACGAGACCTGGTGCAAGGTGAAGATGAACAGACATTTCCTGAAGAAGTATGTCTGGTGTCTGGTAAACAAGGAACAGAAAATAGTAATCTATTGTTATGAGGACGGTTCCAGAGGACGTAAGGTTCTCAAGGGAATCCTCAAGGACCGGCAGGTAAAGGCGCTGCAGTCGGACGGTTACAATGTTATATGTACATCGACAAAGAACTGGTAGACACGGAACATCTCTGCTGCCTGGCTCATGCACGTGCCAAATTTGTCTATGCATATGAACAGGGAGATGATCCCGATGCTAAATATCTGATAGACTGTTTCGGAGAGCTTTACCGGCTGGAAGATACTTATAAATTAAGCGGACTTTCAGCACAGGAGATAACCCGCTGCCGACACTCATTGCGGACCAAGGAAATTATAGGGCGCATAAGAAGCAAGCTGGATGTGCTGCTGTCTCCGACTCATCCTCCCCGTGGAGAACTCATGGACAAGGCTGTGAATTATCTTCAGGTTTTCTGGAAACAGCTCTTTGCCTATCTGAACGATGGGCGGTATGACATAGACAATTCAATAGCAGAACGTTTCATCCGTCCACTGGCGGGGGAGCGCAAGAACTCGCTGTTCTTTGTTGGCAGCCGCATGGCAAATGTATCGGCAGCCTATCATACGCTGCTCTCAACATGCCGAATGAACGGATTGTCTGCTCTGGAATATCTCAAGAAATTCTTCCACGAAATTGTCAAAGGGAGAAAGGATTATGAAAATCTCCTGCCTATGACAATTGGAATTAATACTAACAAATATTAATAATCACGTTCAATTTTTGATTTTTTTAATAGGAAACCGCTGAAAAGCGGCTTTCACTATACTACACGTCAAAATTGGACGCTAACGTTACATTGAACAGCGAGAGCGATATTTGAATACGGCTCTCAAATTACGGGCAACCGGGCTGAGCTATGGACGAATTTCTAAGATTCTTTCAATCCCGGATGAGACAATTCGTCGATGGTGTATTAAATTTGCCCCGGAGAAAGAAGACAATGGCATGGCACGGACAAAAGAAAAGGATCCAAGCCGGGATCAGCAGTCGTCAGCGCACAGCGATGTTCAGTCCGAAGAAGTCAAGGAACTTCAGTCGGAATTGAAGAGATTGCGCGAAGAGCTGACCAAATCCGAAATCAAGGCGGAAGCATATGCCGAGTTGATAAAGGTGGCGGAGTCCAAGTTCGGGATCCAGATACGAAAAAAAGTTGGCGCCAAGCAGTAAGGAACCTGCACGCAAGGGACCCCAAGAGATATGGGGTCAAGGCACTTTGCGCGCTGTTTGACGTAAGTAAGCAGGCATACTACAAACAGGCCGAGGACAATGTCCTGCACAAGGCGGCGCAGGAGTCGTTCGCTTTGGAATATATAAGGTCCATACGCAGAAAAGACCCCGGGATCGGCGGAAAGAAGCTCTGGTACATGTATCAGAGAGACTTAGTCGGGAACAATCCGGTGGGACGGGACCGTTTTGCGGACATCATTGACCGGAATGGGCTCAAGATCAGGCACAAGATGCGCAGGCCCAGGACGACAGACTCGACTCATGGCCTTCCGACATATCCCAACATTGTCAAGGACTTCATTCCGTCCAGGCCGGACCAGCTATGGGTAAGCAACATCACCTATATACCGATCTGGACCGACGAGTACAATTACAGGTTCTGCTATCTGGCAATGGTCCTGGACTCGTACTCAGAGGAAATCATAGGGTGGAGCATTGGCCCCACATTGATGACCACGTATCCTCTTGAAGCCTTAAAGATGGCTCTCGGGAGGATCAAAGATGTCGAACATCCGGACTTGATACACCACTCGGACAGAGGCTGCCAATATGCGAGTTCCAAATATGTCGGCCTTCTTCAGAAGAATCATATAAGAATCAGCATGACAGAATGCGGAGACCCTAAGGACAACGCCCAGGCGGAGCGCATCAACAACACGGTGAAGAACGAGCTTCTTAAGGACATGCGCTTCAAGGATATCGGGGAAGTAAGGGAGGTATTGGCATCAGCAATTGAGTTCTACAACACTGAAAGGCCCCACATGAGCGTGGACATGATGACCCCGGCGGAGGCAAACTCCCACGAAGGGGAACTGAACAAGCGATGGGACAGCTATAGGATCAGAGCGATAAAAGAAAAGGATCGCTGCGCTGGAATCGCTGAAAAAAGTTTACCTTTGCCTCCAGTTCATGGAGCTCCTTCCGGAATGTACCCTCCAGTCAACCCATGAACGGGATAACATCTGGCTAGACAACCAAAACAAGGGTTAATGACTACGAGTCAACCAACAACAGTTATAAGTTAAACCAGAGTCAACTTTCTTCAGTGACAGACTCCATAAGGAGTCAACCTAAATCAGGAAATGACATAATAGCACCAGGAGCACCCATAAATTTTGCAGCTAAAAGAAAAAGGCTGTAGCCATTTTGCCATGGCGCAGCCATCTCTTTTCTTCCCTGATTTTGACTTTACTTTAATGAACGTATATATGAATACGGGGATAAAGCAAAAGTGATGATTTCATGAAAAAGTGTAGTTTTCAAACCTCAATTTTGATGGTAAAGTGTATAATGAGAGTCTGATTCGTTGGAAAAAGTGTGACGAATTCGAATTATTCGCTTGAAAAAGTGTTGAACCGCTTAAATATCATATCTTCTATTCTTGCGATTTTTACATATAACACATCATTAAATAGGTGAAAAGTAATATATTTGCATATTATATGATATGTTGAATATGGCAAAGAATACAATGGGCACCAAGTTGCCAAGAAAATTAGAGCAGAAGATGCAGATAGTAGGAGAGCAGATCAAACTGGCAAGACTGCGCAGGAATCTCAGCATGGCTCAGGTTGCCGAACGCGCAACATGCTCACCGCTTACGGTTGGCCGGATTGAAAAGGGAGCACCGACAGTAGCTATCGGCATTTATCTCAGAGTCCTCTATGCGCTTCAACTGGATGATGATATACTTCTACTTGCCAAAGAAGACGCTATGGGAAAGGCTTTACAGGATTTAAGTTTGAAAAAGCGAGAGAGAGCATCTAAAAAAGAATAAGCCATGAAACGACTATATGTGTTTGCTGATTTTGATTGGCTGAAAGTACCAAGGCTGATTGGAGAACTGAGCTATGAATCACTTCGTGGCTCAGACTGTTATGGATTCTGCTATAGTGATGACTGGCTAAGGGACTATGGTAATTTGTTTCTTAGTGATGACTTGAATAATTATCCAGGGCAGCAATATACAGCTCCAGGCAAGGATATTTTCGGATGTTTTTCTGATGCCCTTCCAGACAGATGGGGCCGCACATTGATAAATCGCAGAGAACAGATTCTGGCGAAAGAGGAGAAGCGTCCTGTTCGCCATCTTTCATCCTTTGACTATCTTGTTGGAATTGAAGACTACTCCCGCATGGGTGGTCTCCGTTTTAAGGAATCCTTGGAAGGAGAATATATCAATGCAAGTGAATCTCTACGGATACCACCTTTAACCGATATTCGTGAACTGATTGTTGCCAGTTCTGAGATCGAAAAAAGTGAAGAGGAAAATCACTTGCCTGAAAGACGCTGGATCGAGCAGCTTGTACAACCGGGTTCCTCCCTTGGCGGGGCGCGTCCAAAGGCAAGCGTAATTGACGAGAATAAGATTCTGCATATAGCAAAGTTTCCGTCCCGCAAAGATGATTATGATACTGGGCTTTGGGAACATTTCTCACACCTATTGGCAAAGAAGACCGGCATACACGCAGCAGAGACAAGAGTAATCTTCACAAACGACAAATACCATACATTGCTTTCCCGACGATTTGACAGGAAGGAAGACGGTAAACGCATACACTTTGCTTCTGCTATGACTCTTTTGGGCTTGAATGATGGTGACAATGCCAATACCGGCCATGGCTATCTGGATATTGTCGATTTCATACTTCAGAACTGTACCAACGTGGAGGATAATCTGCAAGAACTGTATCGCAGAGTTGCATTCAATATCTGCATCGGTAATACGGATGATCATTTCCGCAATCATGGTTTTCTTTTGACTGCGAAAGGCTGGACACTTTCTCCGGCATATGATATGAATCCAACGCTGAATGAGTATCAGAGTCTGTTAATCAACAGCTATACAAATAAATCGGATTTGAATGAATTGCTGAATTCTTGCGAGGAATATATGCTCCAGAAGCATATTGCTCAGCAAATCATTAGTGAAGTACTGAATGCGGTTAAATATTGGCAGTCACTGGCAAACCGATTAGGGATAATAAAAACTGAACAAAACAAGTTCTATACAATTTTTGAACGACAAATCAGATTGTATAATTCTTGAGCATGAAATAGAAAATGACCAAATGTTCACTTATGAAGAACAGTTAATTTAAAGGAAATATTATATATGAAAACTAATACTCATATTGTCCCATTCTTTAATAAGACAGCAGATCTTAAAGTTGGTCTGAATCAATTGGGTCTTAGAAATGCTTCTGAAGCATTGTTTACATCATTATTGCCAGGATTAAATAATGTTTCAAACAGAATACGATATTATTCATTTTACTGTTGGCTTATTGGTGAATTTTATAAAAATAGAGAAAGTTTTACTGATAAGGAATTCTATAAATATATCCGCTATTCTGAGTACCTATTGGCTCTTATTCATTCCAGAGGAGAAGGCGCTGAAGGTATTCCAGGTATTACATACGCATTGAGTACTCGTTCTCAAGGAGGTTCTAACTTTGATTTGCAGTCTGGAACATATAATTCACAAGGTAATACAAAAAGTGAAACATACTGGGCGAATGCCGGTGGTGTGTTAAGACAGTATTATTCCTCATCGCTTAAAGACATTGCTATTCTTAAAGAGAATAATGAGAAAAACTCAATTCTTAATATCTCGAAAGAAGATGGTTTGGTTAGTGGAAGTATGCTTGCCGACGAATTCGCAAAAAATGTCGGTGAGGATGGACCAAAATTCTTAAAGATAATTCAGCGAGGTAATGTTTCAGCAGAAGAATTGAATTCGTTGGAATCTTCGTTCAATATGAGGAAGTTTCCTCAAAAGTCTAATGAGAAAGAATTGATTATAGAACTTTTATTGCAAAAAGATTATCCGGCATCCGAATCAAAATTTTCTTATCGGAAGGCAACAATTTATCATTACTTAAAGCATTTCTCTCAGAATGGAACAAAAGAGAGTTTTACTAAATATATGTATGATGAATTCTTAAACGGTCATTCAGATGATGATTGTGTATTGGGATGGTACAGGTATTATCTGAATGATAATTGGCAATATCAGACATCAGTAATTTTTGTTGCACTATTGAATCAGTTATCAAATAAGGCTGATTGGCAAGAAGTTTCTAGTGTTGCGGAAGAATTGGCTTTATCAATAATAAATGATATAGGTGCTAAGTATAAAGATGGAACATTAAAAGAAATCTGTGCTTGTATAGATAAAAATGATATTGCGTCCAAGCCACAGCGTGGAAACCTTGATACCGAAGCCGCGCCAGCACTTGTCAATTTGCTAATGATGTACAACACAAATAAAGATGTTAGGAGTAAAAGGCCAGATTATAGAGAAGCATTCCCAAGTGCAGTGAACTCTGATTTTTACTCATTTATGGATGAGATTGACAAGAGTCTTGAAACAAATTTCTATGAGTGGTTAAAGGATTATATTCTTAAGAAGATTATTTTCTGCCATTACCAAGTTGCTTTGAGAAAGTATCTTCAAACAGGTATTGCTTCACAGAAGTTCATATATGAGAATGGCATGCTAAGATTCTTAAATGGAAGTGAGGCTACACATACAGGTCCAAGAACTGATACGCTTTATGATTTTGTTTCAGATCTTGAGCTTGTAGATGACAAAGGAATTACTGATAAAGGTATTCTATTATTGAATAAATTAGAGGAATCTGAAGCATGATAACACAAGAGGAGAATATCTTTGATTTGCTTGGTAAAGGTAGCACAGTATATCATTCTGCTATTCTTACATCATTTACCTTTGACCCTTACTATTTCTCAAATTATTATATGCCCCAAATGAGAAGCAGGGGCATAAAGAATGTTGTTGTCTTAATTGATTCTACCCAGTATGATTCCATATTGGAAGATACAGAAACATTCAAAAACTTCCGTCATGACTTCGCCTTGATCCGTGTAAAGAACAAGACAAACGGCGTGTTTCATCCAAAGGTGTCCCTGTTCTTGGGAGACAAACAAGCATTGGCTCTTGTCGGTTCAGGGAACCTGACATATAGCGGGATATCTCATAATAAAGAGTTATGGGGCGCTTTTTGTGCTGATGATAAGGAATCTGATGAGGCTCTCATTATAAAAGATATATGGGATTATTTGTCAGGAATAATCAGATTATCATCTTCAGAAGTTGCAATTCAACAATTAGAATGGTGCAAGATATATTCTGCTGCGATCAGAGACTTCGAATCAATAGAATCACCACAACAAAATGATTTTAAGTTTTTATATGCAAAGTCTGAGGAATCTATATTTAGCCAGATTAGAGAGATTTTGAAAGGAGAGGTTAATACAATTAAGGTAATAGCCCCTTTCTATGACATGGAGGGCAGTTTGATTAGTACATTAAAAAGCTCCTTTAAACCTAAGACGATAAAATGTGCTATAGATGAGAGTTATGGCTATATTCCTCGAAAGATTAAAGATTCAAGTGATATTCAGTTCTTCCACTGGCATGAAATATTTGGATCAGATAATAAATTTGAGTTAGCTAAGAAACTCCATGCAAAGGCCATTCAATTTGAAACATCTGAGGGAACTTTCTTTGTGCTTGGAAGTGCTAATGCTACCAGTGCAGCATTTGGTTTGAACTCACATAGCTTTAATGATGAGGCAAACATTATCATCCATTCCGATAAGGAAGATTTCTTTAAAAAGCTTGGAATTGATTTTGGTAAACAGTGTGTAAAGAGTATTAATGATTTTCATTCTGTTGCAAAATATAGTATCAGGTCAGCCAACGAAGCACTCATAACCCATATAACATTATGCGAAAGACATCTACATGACAAACTTTTTATATCATTTGACAAGATTGTCGCAGATGCAAAAATTAGATTATGCCTAGATGATGGTTATAGAGATTTTGATTTCAATAAAGATGGAATTGACATAGGTGGATTAGGAAAGATTCAATATGCAGTCGCAATATTGGGTGATAAAGAAATCTCAAACAAAGCACTTGTCTTAGATTTCGCAGATTTAGTAAAACGTAATCCAGACTCGAAATATACGAAGATTGAGAGTCTTTTCCATACAAATAATGGAGACTGGGATGATAATATTGCTAAAGTACTCTCATATGTAAACTTTGATGTTAAGGATAAAAGCCGTACCTCAGGCGTTTCAAAAGGATTATCTGACACATTCGCTAAAAGTGAAACAGTAATTAGCAAGGAGCAATTTGACAATACAAAGTTCAGCAAAAGTGTTGATGCAAACCTATACTCTCTGAATATGCGTATTCTGGATCAGATTCAATTCTTCAATTCTAACAAGCAAGAGAATGATGATGAGATTGATGAGTATGCTAGTATGGAAGACTTGGTGACAGGTAATGCTCAGGATGATAGTCAGAAAAGAAGAATACTTAAATCACACTCTAGTAAGAATGAGATTTTGAGTTATCTAAGAAGATTGAAGCGTCACTATGATACTATTGCTAAGGACTTTGACAATCAGGATCCATTTTATAGATTGCAATCGCAGGGTGTGCATTTTGAAAACAACATTACTTGCAACGATTATTCTTATATTCTCATTGCTTTAATGCTGATATTCCAAAGGATTGCATATCCAATCAAAGGAGATAATAATGGTTATCAGTATAGGCATTATTTCGCTGAATTGGTTGGTCGTTTCATGATGATATATAGGGCAGGCTATTCGAATACTAATGATTTCACCTATACTAAACTAGAAGAGATGCATCGAAACTTCCTTGTATATTCTCTACTGATATTGTCTACCAGCAATATGAATAAAGATAATATTAAAGTGTGGACTTTAAATTTATTTGAGACTTATGGAGCCGATATAGAAAAACTTACAAATTGTTATACTGATTTCACAAGACTTTTAAATGAATATAAGAGTCTAATGAAAGACCAAGCAATAGAGGCAATTGATAATGCTTTCAAAAAGTATCAAAACTTTCTAAAGACTGGTGGTAATATTGTCCCTATATCTTTATATTCCGAGAATTTCTATTTCTATAGAAATAAATTTGGTTTCATGTTCTGTAAAAAAGCAAACAAAATGGGAAATGATAAAGGAAGTTATTATAGGCTTGAAGTTGTATATCCTGGTATTAAAGATTTGGAACCAACATATACAAATAATCAAACAAAGGTTAAGATGATTGAACCATAACTTTTGTGCTTAAATTCGTTATATATAATTAATGCAACGAAAATCAAGATTCGATCTTTTTCTAACCAGTGAGATAGAGGTAAAACCGCCCTTTCAGGTGATAGGGGTTGTTCGGAGACGCTAAAATGGGCCGTAAAATCAAGGTCTCTTACATAGACTATATAATAGATTCATTGAGCCATAGACTGAGTAATATGAGTTCACAAATGAAGTTTTATTAAGCTTTGTGTAGAATTTGTTGGTAAAAGCCTGTGTGTTTTGTTCACAGTTTTCTTCTGAAGAAATTATTCAGCCCCCTGTAAATTTATGCTTTCCTTTTTCATTCAGGGCCTCCATTGCCGTATTTCTCCGTACTTTTGTAACAAATTGTACACTTTACAATTATTGAGAACATGAAAATTGAGGCTATACTCATTGCTTGGCCAATCAGAATAGGAGGCTGAGAACTGAACAGATTGCAGAGATGACAGTAAGCATTCGGACAAATACATCTTTTACACTTTGAGGT
>ULUY01028748.1_pt1 | contig 11992 bp, 9 predicted proteins | sample 1959031 | NCBI WGS metagenome assembly ULUY01 (sample SAMEA4835774, study PRJEB28245) | human gut metagenome | biome: gut microbiome; material: fecal sample | place: Denmark | collected 2008
TTTCTTAGCCGGATTGGTGGTTTGCAGATAATTATAATATCCCAAATATTTATAAGCCTCGATATAAACACGTTTTGTAGCAGCTTTCTCCTTATTGGAAGGATCTTGATCCAAAACAGTCAAAGTCTCTTCATACAAAGGTTTGGCCAACCCTTCTTTCAATTCAGGGTCACGCACTGCGGCCGCACGGGAGCGCCACAAATATCCCCGATAATCCATCGGAGAACGTTCTATCACAACTTGAAACATAGTATCTGCTTTCAACAAATACATATTCATCAACTCCACGCTATCTTGTGCAGCTTGGCCTGCACTATAACAAATTTGCCCAAGCAAATAATAGTCCATGACACGTTGATTATTCACCGTATCGGCATTCATATACTTCTCATAAGTATCAATTGCTTTTACATAATCTTTATTACGCTCATAGGTATCGCTCAAAACTTTAAGAATATCCGTACGGGTATTATCCAGTTCATAAGCTTTTTCATATTGAGCAACGGCTTCTCCATACTTCTTTTGTTTAGATAAAATATCGCCATATGTCATATAGTCACGCGCAGTAAACACATTGTTCCCCGGATTCATTCCCAAGAATTCGATTGCAGCCTGTTCTGCGGCCTCAAAATTTCCCAATTCATAATTATCGTACATAACGATACGACGAATAACAAAGTTTTGAGGATCATGAGACAAAATATCTTTTGCAAGTTCCAATGACTCATCAAAGCGTTTGCCATAGAACAACAGAGTAGCCAACCGGGGACGATCTGTTTGGAAATGGTTGGGGTTCTGCATATATTTCTCATAAGCCTCGGCAGCCTTTGTATATTGAGAATTCTTATAATACGCTTCGGCCATCTCACGTTGTGCAATAGCAGAATTAGGAGCGATAGTTTGCAACTCTTCCAACTTTTGAATGGCCAATGTCGGATTTATATCGAAATAAATATGCGAGTATTTCACATACGCTTCGATACAATTAGGATCGAAATAAATCGCATTTTCATACCGTCCACAAGCATCACCATACTGCTGTTGGTTTACCAAGACATCGCCCTCAAACATAAAATAATCGGGAAACTTCTTGTCTGCTTTATAAGACTTCTTCATATACTCCTCATAACCCGGAGTCCCGGTCTCATAATATGCTTTGGCAATTGCCAAATTAAGACCGGCATCTTTCTTATTTTTTCCTTTAAGTGCTTCTTTGAAATATTTTTCAGCCACTTTTTCAGTTTGTTCCTTATCTGCACTTCCATTCAACGCAAGCTTACCTTGACCGATGAGATTATAAGCGAACAAAGGATCAGCTTCAAGACCTTTCTTATAGTACTCTGCGGCAGCCGTATAGTCCTTATTGATAAACGCTATCTCTCCCAAATAATAATAAGATTCTGCTTTATTCGTTCCTGCATCATTAAGGGTACGTTCAAGCAAAATTTTTGCCCGATCGGGTTGACCCGCTTTAAAATACTCTATTCCATCAGTATAGCTGGCAGCAAAAGCAGTGAAACTGCCGGCAGCAAGAAACAGTAAAAAAAATAATTTAAGACTTGATTTCATTGATATATTTTTAAATTAATAATTTTCTTACTTAAAAAGCATCGGTAATGCTTACATCTCTTTTTAACGCAATATTAGTTTGCCACGGTACAATACCGGTCTTAAAAATTATTAACTGCCCTCTTTGAGAAGATACAAACTTAATAAAGCCGGTAGGCAATCCGTTCCGAGGATCCGTTGTAATCATGTAAATAGGCCGGGTCAACGGATAATCTCCCGACGCTATATAATATTGATAGGGTTTATAGGGGTTAAATCCCGGCGCTTTACGCACAGCCATTACTTTTACGACATCGGTAAACGAAGTATTGGTCGAGTCTGCTTTATTCCCAATCCAGCTTGCTCCTATTACCCCTATCGCATTAGGTGTTTGAGCCACATAATCGATCACAGCCTGATTGGATTTTTGGGCAAACAAACCTTTATACAGAGGTTTTCCCTCGCAAAGAGAATCTATGGCATAACGCATAGAACTGGAACCTTGATTGTCGAATACAAAATGAAGGTCTCCCAACGTAGATCCCGGATAAATCTGGTTCCATTTCGTGACCTCTCCTGTTACGATCTTTCGCAAATCATCTACCGAAATTACATCATTCTTGTTAGATTTATTCACAATAAAAGCAATGCCGTCTAAGGCGATTTGCACGGTGCGCACCTTTAACCGGCGGGATTTAAAAGAATCTTCTTCTTTCGGGGATAACGGACGGGTAGCAATAGCCAACCGCACACTATCTTGCAAAAGCATATTCAATGCTTCCGATTCACTTACATAATAAGGAATAATCGAAGCCTTCGGGTAAGCGGCTTCAAAGACCATAATTTCTTGCTCCATAATCGGCTCGAAACTTTCGTCACAGCTGATATCTATCACACCCGACGTGATGGTCTCCTTAACCTTTTGTCCCTCTTTTTCCTCATTCTGGCAAGATGAACACGAAGACAAAGCAGACGCGGCTACAAAAATTGCGACTGGAAGTAATATTAGCTTATTCATAATTCGTTTTATTTCATTCCAACAAACAATCTATATCCTCTGAATACTCCATATACGGCAAATACACCGCCCATAATATAGCGTACTATATCGTATAAATTGGAAAACAATGAAGTAAATAACAGCAAATAGGCCATACCTAAATAAATAGCTATCATAATCATGCCGAAAACGACATTCATGCCCAAGCGGTTCTTCTTTTCCGTATCATCGTTGTAATGGCCATACTTTTCTTCCATAATCGAACTTTTTAAAATACCCGCAACCTAAAATCTATGATAATAGGCTGCGAGTACTATATTTCACGAATCTCTTCTTAAACAAACAAGAGATTACAAAAGTTTAAATACAACAGGCAGTGTAAAATAAACTGGCACATTATTACCGTTTTGTTTACCCGGAATCCATTTAGGCATACTCTTTACTACCCGAATAGCCTCCTTATCACAAGTAGGATCCAAACTACGCAAAACCGTAACATTATCAATCGCACCCGTCTTCGAAACGACGAAACGCAAAATAACACGACCTTGAATACCGTTTTCCTGAGCTATAACCGGATATTTGAGGTTATCACGAATAAACTTCATCAACTCGGTCTCTCCACCCGGGAAAGTAGGCATCTGTTCTACTGCCTCGTAGGGCTTTTCTTCCTCTACGACAGGCTCGGCGATTACTTCACGGAAATCAGCGATATCCTGTCCGTGTTCTTCGTCATTACCTTTCACATCGGCAATAGAAATATTCACTTTGGATTGTGTCAATTCATCTTGCGATTTCAATTCTTCTTCATCAGACACTTCCTCGTCGTTCTTAATGACAGGTGCAGTAAACTTAATGGAGCTCTTCAACGGAGGGGGAGGAGGAGTTTCAACCAACGGTTGAACTTCTTGTTTCTCTACCTCGGCCTCTGGCAATTGTGTCATCTCCACAACTACTGTTGTCTCTTCTTCAACTTCTCCGAACTTAAATGACTCGACAATATAGGGAAGTACGAAAGCAAATGCAACCACACAGATTACACCAATAGTAGCCCATGTATATCGCTTCGGCGAGTTAACCCGTAAGAGATACCCTCCAAATGCTTTGTTTTTTCCCTCAAAAACTAAATCGCACCATTCTTTCGAAGTTAAATCTACGTTCTTTGACATTTCTCTTCTTTTTTAATGTGTACTATTAGTTCTTTTTACTGGTGTCTATCTGATCGGAAAGAGCACCCTTCTTCTCATAATTCTCCATCAGGAACAAATCGCCCTCTGTGATGTCAACGATAGCATACTTACCGATACTGCAAATGATCATCTCATCAAGAGCATCGATCAAATTGCGGTAAGTCGCGCCGTTCTTTCCTTCTTCATCGGGCAATTTCGCTTTAATCATAACCACCGGAGCGCCTTTGGCTTTTTTGGCATCTACGACCAACGAGTCAAAAACTTCTTCACTGATCTCCTCGCGTTTTTTACGTTCCTTCAAATCTTTCACCTTGGCAACAACTTCTTTGTTACGATCAAGGAGCAAGGCTCTGATACCATCGGCATTATAAGATGTCTCGACCAACGAAGTGTAATCTTCGTACTGGGGCTCTCCCAAGTAATAGAATACTCTGTCGTTATCGCCCAAGAGGATTGTGACAGCCTCCGAAGCCTTCACCTTATTCTGCTCTTCTTCTGTTACCTTATCGTTGGTAGGCATACTGATTTCCATCGTCTGCGGTTTACTCAACGTAGTACAAAACATGAAGAAGGTTATCAAAAGCATGTTCATATCAACCATGGGGGTAAAGTCCACATGGATTTTCATTTTCTTCTGTTGACCTTTCTTACCACCTTTACCCGAGTCTTTTACTTCTACTTCTGCCATAATTTTTCTTTCCTTTCATGACTTGGTTATTGTTCTTCTTCTGCGGGTAAAGTCTTCAACGACGTAAGCAGATTGTAACGGTTTTCTTTGATATCCTGCAACGAAGACATCACGTTTTTGATTTTGTCATACGGTGTAGCCTGATCGGCTTTGATGGCAATCTTCAAATCGCGATTTGCTTTTCGTGCAGCACGCACCCATTCTTTAAACTCGTTATTGGCGCTATCGCACGGGATACCATAATTTTTCAAAGTTTGATCCTGAATATCGGATTTCAAATCCAAGAATCCCGGCATTTGTTTGATAGGCACACCAAACGAATTTGCCAATCTGAACTTATTTATTTGCTCTGGAGTAAACGGTACTCCGTACATACTACTCATTGCGTTCAATACATTCACCCTATCCTCTTGTTTGTCGAGGCTGATAAAGATTTTCCCGGACGGTTCAACCAACACCTGCAGAACATTAATTTCTGGGATTTTGATTTCAGATACCGAAGATGGGGTACTCACTTGCACAGGCTCTTTCTGAACGAAGGTCGATGTCAGCATGAAGAAAGTAAGCAGAAGCACGGTAACGTCACTCATCGCTGTCATGTCGATGAGCGTACTCTTCCTTTTTACTTTTACTTTAGCCATATAATGGTCCTTTCGATTTTATGCCGATTACTTGTGAGTAGCAGCGAACGTGTTAACAATACAGAAACCTACCTCATCGATAGCGTAGGTAACATTATCAATTTTGTTAGAGAAATAGTTATATGAAATAACAGCCAAAGCACCGGTTGCAATACCGAAAGCAGTGTTCACAAGTGCCTCCGAAATACCTGTCGACAAAGCCACAGAGTCAGGAGCACCGGCGGTAGCCAAAGCTTGGAACGATTTGATCATACCCAACACAGTACCAAGAAGTCCGACCAAAGTACCCAGCGTCGTCATAGTCGCTACGATAGGCAAATTCTGTTGCATGGAAGGCATTTCAAGAGCAGCGGCTTCTTCCAATTGTTTTTTGATAGCCTCGATTTTTTGTTCTTTCGACAAAGTATCGTCTTTTTCAACTTCGCTATATTTAATCAAAGCCGAAGAAACAACACTTGCAACGGTTCCACGTTGTTTGTCGCAAAGAGCCTGAGCACCGGCGATGTCGCCTTTTTCCAAAGCAGCTTTCACGGCAGCGATAAACTTATTGGTATTTCCTTTTCCTTTTACGCTAAGCATAGCGATGAAACGTTCTACCGAAAGAACAATCACAGTCAATAACAAAGTTTGAAGAATAGGTACGATAAAACCTCCTTTATAAATTGTACCTAACAAGTTCAGAGGATGTCCTCCGGCAGGATCTCCACCTTCAAAGTTTTCAGGAGCACCAAGTACTTGGGTAAATACTACCAAAGCAACGATAAAACAGATAATAATTACAATAAACGCGTTTTTAATACCGCGCACTTTGTTTTTTTTAGCCTTTTTAGCTTCCATAATTAAATAAAATCTAAGTGTTTGTATTAGTTATTTTAAAATTAGTATCCAATCCTTTGAACTTCCTATATCAGTATCTCCACTCATTGTGTTTCCACCCTCTATAAGAAACGCATCTATTTTCACAATATTATATGCAAAGAAACAAGTATAAAAATTTAGCACTTTACATGCACCTTTCCTTTCTCTTTCTTCGCATTCGTGCGTCAAATGTAGCACATTATTTCCATACAAAAAAAATAATTCGCTTTTTTTTACGAACGCAACACCCCGTCCAAACAGGCCTGACGGCCTACCCCTTCACACGTTATAAAATATAAATTTCACTCATATCCTTTTATTTTATACTATAATAGTAAAAGAGAAAGCCAATAGACTTTGCTCCTCAAACAGAAAAAACACACGAGTTTTTAATTTTAAAATAACATTATTTAATCCATTTACAGGGATTCCAGCAGAACAAAAAAGATAAAATTCAATTAGTACGAGCTCTCAGAAAAAAATGAGGCAAAGATTCTATCAACGAATCGAAAAGAATTGTAATTTTGCGACAAAATTCATTTTCTACAAATATCAATATGGATCATGTAGTCAAAATAAAAAAAGGACTTGATATTCAATTAGAAGGAATTCCAAGCCCTAAAACATCTAATACACCGGATAGTCAGCTATACGCCATTATTCCCGACGATTTTGTAGGTTTGACTCCCAAAGTAATTGTTAAACCCGGAGAAAAAGTCTTAACCGGTTCTCCGGTCATACACGATAAAACGCACCCGAATATCGTCGTGGCCTCGCCAGTCAGTGGTGAAATAGTAACAATAGAGCGAGGAGAAAGGCGAAAGGTCATAAAAATAACCATTAAGCCGGATGCCTCTCAACAAGCCTTAGAGTTCGGGAGGTTCGATCTCGAAAACATGGACAGCTCCGAAATCAAAGATTTATTGTTGAAATCGGGCATTTTCGCTTTTATAAAACAGCGGCCCTACGATATCGTAGCGAATCCCGATACCGCTCCTCGCGACATATTCGTTACGGCATTCGACTCCGCTCCTTTGGCTCCCGATTATGCCTTCATTCTCAAAGAAGAAAAGCAACACTTCGAAACCGGATTAAAAGCGTTAAATAAACTCACAAGCGGAAAAGTTTACGTAGGCATATCACAAAGACAACCCATAGACGTAAAAAATGCTACGTCTGTTATATTCGACGGACCGCATCCTGCTGGAAACGTAGGTATACAAATCAATCATATCGCTCCAATCGATAAAGGAGACACAGTATGGACGATGAGCGCTCTCGACGTACTCTTCATAGGAAGACTATTCGACAAAGGCATCGCCGACTTTTCTCGCATAGTCGCCGTTACAGGCTCAGAAATAGACGACCCGCACTACGTACGCACCCGTATAGGCGCATCCATCGCTTCCATCACACAAGGTATGGTAAAAGCGGTCGAATACGAACAACGCTATATCAGCGGAAATGTATTGACGGGGGTTAAAACCGATGCAGACGGTTACATCGGAGCTACCCATTCTCAAATAACGGTAATCCCCGAAGGAAACAATTACGACGAATTTTTAGGTTGGGCTTCTCTCAATCCCCATAAATATAGCACGAGTCACTCTTATTTTTCTTGGCTATTGGGGAAAAAGAAAAAATACACCATCGATGCCAGAATAAGGGGCGGAGAACGAGCCATTATCATGTCGGACGAATACGACCGGGTTTTCCCGATGGACATCTACCCGGAGTATCTTATCAAAGCCATTTTAGCATTCGATATCGATAAAATGGAAAACTTGGGTATCTACGAAGTCGCCCCGGAAGATTTTGCGCTTTGCGAATTTGTCGATACGTCGAAGCTCGAATTACAAAAAATCGTGCGCGACGGTCTCGACAGACTTATGAAGGAAATGAACTAATTCAGTAACAACATTAATACAAAACAACCTTGAAAGCTTTAAAGAATTATATAGACAAAATCAAGCCCCATTTTGAACCGGGAGGAAAATTGTCTATGTTCCAATCTGTGTTCGAAGGGTTTGAATCATTCCTTTTTGTTCCCAACACCACATCACGATCCGGTGTTCACATTCATGACAGTATAGACTCTAAACGAACGATGATTGTCGTTATCATCGCTTTATTGCCTGCAATGCTATTCGGCATGTATAACGTAGGCTATCAACATTACTTGTCGATAGGAGAATTGGCTAGCACCTCATTCTGGTCAATATTCTTCTTCGGCTTTTTGGCAGTTTTACCCAAAATCGTCGTAGCATACGTAGTTGGATTGGGAATAGAGTTTACCGCCGCCCAAATACGGCATCATGAAATACAAGAAGGATTCCTCGTTTCGGGCATGCTCATTCCCATGATCGTACCGGTAGATACACCCTTGTGGATGATCGCCGTCGCGACTGCCTTTGCCGTAATCTTCGCAAAAGAGGTATTCGGAGGTACGGGAATGAATATTTTCAATATAGCGTTGGTAACAAGGGCATTCCTCTTCTTCGCTTATCCATCAAAAATGTCCGGTGACGAAGTCTTTATCCGCACGAGCGATACATTCGGATTAGGAGCCGGTCAAATAGTAGAAGGTTTTTCGGGGGCTACCCCTCTCGGACAAGCCGCTACCCATTCAGGAGGGCCGCTCCAACTAACCGATATATTGGGAAATCCCCTTTCCCTGAATGACATGTTCCTCGGATTTATACCCGGTTCCATAGGAGAGACTTCGACATTAGCCATACTCATCGGTGGAGCCATACTGCTAATTACCGGGATAGCCAGTTGGAGAGTCATGCTCTCTGTTTTTGCAGGAGGTATTTTCATGAGCTACATTTGTAACTGGTTCGCCAACCCCGACATTTATCCGGCAGCACAGCTTTCGCCGGCCTGTCAAATATGCTTGGGAGGATTTGCATTCGCCGCCGTATTCATGGCTACCGACCCCGTAACCGGGTCAAGGACTAATACAGGAAAATATATATTCGGATTTTTAGTCGGCGTATTAGCGATTTTAATCCGGGTGTTCAATACCGGATACCCCGAAGGCGCCATGCTGGCAGTCCTGCTCATGAACGCTTTTGCTCCTCTCATAGATTACTTCGTAGTCGAAGCCAACATTCGCCACAGACTCAAACGAGCAAAAAACTTGACAAAATAAAAACAGCTATGAATAAACAAGGTAATACATACACAATTATTTATACCTCGGTCATGGTTATTGCCGTAGCTTTTATTTTGGCCTTTGCAGCGATAGGACTAAAACCTGCACAGGAACGAAACATCGCTATTGACAAGATGAGCCAAATACTCAACTCCGTAAACATCGCATCGACTCCCGAGAACACTCAGGAGTTATACGGAAAATATATCGACGATTCTTTTATAATCAATTCGAAAGGCGAATTGGCAAAAGGGGAATCTTTCTCGATAAACATTGCAGATCAACTGAAACTGCCTGAAAACCGACAAACCTTGCCCGTATTCATCTACACCGACAATAACGAGTCTCCCAAATACATTATCCCTCTTTCCGGTAGTGGGCTATGGGGACCCATTTGGGGATACATATCGGTGGAAAACGATGGCAATACGGTTTATGGTGCTTATTTCGCTCATCAAGGCGAGACCCCGGGTCTCGGAGCCGAAATAGAAAAACCTCAGTTTCAAGAACAGTTTCAAGGGAAACACTTTTTCATAGACGGCAATTTTACCTCCATCGCTGTTGAAAAAGCAGGACAAAAGCCCCAAAACGGAGCCGACTATGTCGATGCTGTTTCAGGAGGGACAATCACAAGTAAAGGAGTACAAACCATGCTTCAAAAATGTGTAAAGCCTTATGCCAAATTTTTAGAATCGCTTAATTCAAAGAATATATAACCATGTTGTCAAAAAAGAACAAAGAGATTCTCTTAGGCCCCCTTTCCAAGAATAACCCGGTTATCGTACAAATATTAGGTATTTGCTCGGCATTAGCCGTCACGGCTAAACTCGAACCGGCTCTTGTTATGGCAGTATCGGTTACCGCCGTGGTCGCATTTGCCAACGTCATCATCTCGTTACTGCGAAACACGATACCCAACAGTATCCGCATCATCGTTCAATTAGTCGTCGTCGCCGCACTGGTAATTATCGTAGACCAAATTCTCAAAGCCTATATGTACCAAGTGAGCAAACAGCTCTCGGTGTTCGTAGGACTTATCATTACCAACTGCATCCTCATGGGTCGTCTCGAAGCCTTCGCTCTGAGTCATAAACCGTGGGAGTCGTTCTTAGACGGTATAGGAAATGGAATAGGATACGGAATCATATTAGTCATAGTCGCCTTTTTCAGAGAACTGTTAGGTTCGGGTACGCTATTCGGATATCCGGTCATACCCCAACAATTATACGATTGGGGCTATCAGAACAACGGTTTAATGATACTTCCGCCTATGGCCCTTATTACCGTAGCTTGTATCATTTGGGTACACCGTTCTCGAAATAAAGATTTGCAACAATAAGAAACAGAGATAAGATAGCTATATATGGAAAATTTAAATCTGTTCGTCAAGTCTATTTTTATAGACAATATGATATTTGCCTACTTCCTCGGTATGTGTTCCTATTTGGCCGTATCGAAGAATGTAAAAACAGCCTTTGGACTGGGTATCGCCGTGACCTTTGTACTAGCGATTACTTTGCCGGTCAATTATCTGTTAGAGACCTATGTTTTGAAAGCAGGCGCTTTGAAATGGTTGGGAGCCGAATACGCTCAACTCGATTTGAGCTTCCTGAGCCTAATCATGTTTATCGCTATTATTGCCTCGATGGTACAATTGGTCGAAATGTTCGTAGAAAAATATTCACCCTCCCTATACGCCTCCTTAGGAATATTCCTGCCGCTGATTGCTGTAAACTGCGCCATATTGGGAGGCTCGCTATTCATGCAACAACGCAACTTCCCCTCTGTTACGAGCGCGACCGTTTACGGGATAGGTTCTGGAATAGGCTGGATGCTCGCCATCGTATGCTTAGCGGCCATTCGAGAAAAATTAAGTTATTCAAACATACCGGCTCCATTGCGAGGTATAGGTATCACATTTATCATTACAGGACTAATGGGTATCGCCTTTATGAGCTTTTTAGGAATTAAACTTTAAAACGATGTTATTAGAAATAAGTTCAATGACAAGTACTATCATATCGAGTATCGTTTTATTCTTGGGTGTATCGATACTTTTAGTCGTGATACTGCTCGTTGCAAAAAAATATCTTGTCCCGTCGGGGAAAGCGACAATCACCATCAATAACGACAAGCAAATCGAAGTCGAAACAGGGAGCAGTTTACTGAGCACGCTATCTAACGAAAAAATATTCCTGCCGTCGGCGTGCGGAGGCGGAGGCTCATGTGCCCAATGCCGTTGTCAGGTATTGGAAGGCGGGGGAGAAATTTTACCGACAGAACAAGTACACTTCTCCCGGAAACAACAACTGAACCATTGGCGGCTGGGTTGTCAGGTGAAAGTAAAAAACGACATGAAAATAATCGTTCCCGAATCGGTATTAGGTGTAAAAGAATGGGAATGTGAAGTGATTTCAAATAAAAACGTAGCGACTTTCATCAAGGAATTTATCGTTGCCCTGCCACCCGGAGAACACATGAATTTTATTCCGGGTTCTTATGCTCAAATCAAAATTCCCACCTACACGATGGACTACGACAAAGATATCGATAAAAGCCTCATCGGAGATGAATACTTGCCTTCATGGGAAAAATTCGGGTTATTCGGATTGAAATGTAAAAACACAGAACCTACGATTCGCGCCTATTCTATGGCGAACTATCCGGCAGAAGGAGATCGAATCATGTTGACGGTGCGTATTGCCACGCCACCGTTCAAACCGAAACCGCAGGTGGGCTTCCAAGATGTGATGCCGGGTATCGCCTCGTCATATATCTTTACGCTGAAACCGGGCGACAAAGTTATCATGAGCGGCCCTTACGGCGATTTCCACCCCATATTCGACTCCAAAAACGAAATGATGTGGATAGGCGGAGGTGCAGGTATGGCTCCATTGCGGTCACAAATCA
>ULUY01067579.1_pt1 | contig 11960 bp, 12 predicted proteins | sample 1959031 | NCBI WGS metagenome assembly ULUY01 (sample SAMEA4835774, study PRJEB28245) | human gut metagenome | biome: gut microbiome; material: fecal sample | place: Denmark | collected 2008
ATCACTCATATAAGAAATTAGTCTTACCATTTGACTAGAATATCCAAGTTCATTATCATACCATGCCACTACTTTAACAAGCGTTTTATCATTTTTTTCCAATATATCTGTTAATAAGCCATCCACTAAAGCTCCACAAGGACATCCAATAACATCACTTGATACAATTGGATCTTCCGTATAGTTAAGCGTTTCATTTACTTTTTCTTTAAAAATACTATTAATTTCTTCTTTTGTTACTTTTTTAGATAATTCTAATGTTAAATCAATAACAGATCCATCTCCTACAGGAACTCTCATTGCTGAACCACTTAATCTACCTTCAAGCGAAGGAATTACTTTACCAATTGCACTAGCAGCACCTGTTTCTGTTGGAATAATATTTAAAGCAGCCGCCCTTCCTCTTCTTGATTCAATTCCTTTTTTATGTGAAACATCAAGTATTACTTGATCGTTTGTATAAGCATGAATAGTAGTCATAAAACCCATCACAACTTTAAATTCATCATCTAAAACCTTTAATACTGGTGCCAAACAGTTAGTGGTACAACTAGCGGCACTAATTATTAAATCATCTTTATTTAAAATATTTTCATTTACATTATATACAATAGTTTTAACATTGCCTTTGCATGGAGCACTTACTATTACTTTTCTTGCTCCTGCTTCAATATGCTTCAAAGCAAGTTCTTCTTTAGTAAATTTACCAGTACATTCCAAAACATAATCAACTTCTAATTCTTTCCATGGTAACATCGCAGGATCAAGTTCTTTAAAAACTTTTACCTTTTTATTATTTATCAATAAATAATCTTCATCATAACTTATAACATAATTATTTTTTCTATGTACTGAATCATATTTTAATAAATAAGCCAACTCTTTTGCACTTGTTAGGTCATTTATTGCTACAACTTCAACATTATCTACTTCTTCAAGTAAACTAAATACTATGCTTCCTATTCTTCCAAATCCATTAATTGCTACTTTCATAATTATATTTCCTTTCTTTATTCAAAATAACTTCCCCCGATAAATTCTCTTAATATTGATTCTTTTGGTATATTTTCTGTAGGAACCACTAAAAACATATTTAAAAATCTAAGTAATCTTCTTGCTTCTTCATAATATGGTGAATTAATATCTATATTATAAAGAAGTGGTTCAGCATATTGTCTTAATGCTCCAATTTCATATATTAAAGCACTGTTAACAACAAAATCTGCTTCTTCTTGATATGGAAAAACATATTTTTCTTCACCATCTCTTACTCTACTCCATGTTTTTATTGTATATTCTGCAGAATAACCTCTTGTTCTGTTATCTCTTACCATTCTTCTAAGTAATCTATTATCACTTGTAGATACCATATTATAATTATCCACATTTAAATCTGTTAAAGGAGAAACATAAACTTTATATTTATTTTCCTTTGGAATAGATTTTGTAAGTTCTTCATTTAAACAATGAAGTCCTTCGATTATTATTATATCATTATCATTTAACTTTAAACTTTTGTTAAACTCTGGGATACCAGTTTTAAAATTAAACGTAGGAATTATTACTTCTTCGTTATTTAATAATTTTTTTAATTGATTATTAAATAAATCTATATCTATTGCTCTAAGAGATTCAAAATCATAATCACCATTTGGTAACTTTGGTGTTTCTTCTCTTGGTAAAAAATAATCATCTAATGATATAGGTTTAGGATTTAAACCAAAAGTATTTAAAAACATTGATAACTTTCTTGAAGTTGTTGTTTTTCCAGATGAAGAAGGTCCGGCGATTAAAACAACTTTAACACGTGAACTTTGTTCTGCAATTTGTCTTGCCAAATCAAGAAGTTCATTATTAGCAATAACTTCATTTAATGTAATAATATAATTAATTTTACCTTCTGCTATTATTCTATTAATATCACTAGATGTAAATATATTTAATTTTTTAGCACTTTTATAATTCTTATTAAATGCTTCCGTTATTTTTTTATGTTCGACATAAGATGGTATTTCACCATTTAAAGTTGGATATTGTAATACAAACTCATTATTTCCTAAATATTTTAAAGTAAAAGATTTAAAAACTCTTGTATTGATAGGCATTTGTGAATAAAAATAACCATACATATTATTTAACTTATATAATGTTACATAATTAGAAGTTGTATAATAATAATTATTGGCAACAGAAGTATTAGTAGTTTGTTTAAAATAATTAATTGCTTCTTTTCTTTTTACTATACATTTTTTAATTGGTAAATTCAAATTAACAAGTTCAATCATTTTATTATTTATTTCTTCTAATTTTTCTTCAGTTAAATCAAATAAACATCTAATTCTTACTCCTTTATCAATCGAATGACATACTTTAAAAGAATAATTGTATCCATAAAGTTCTTTAATAGCACACATAAGTAAAAATATTAAACCTTTAACATATATTCTTGAACCTGTTCTTGAACTACAGTCAATAAAGGATAAACTACAATCTTTTTCAAGGACTTTATTTAATTCAACAAGTCTATTATCAACATAAGAAATAAGTATTGGATATTTATAATTAATACTAAATTGTCTACTAACTTCTTCAATTGTTGTACCTTTTTTATATATGTAAGTTTTATCATTAATCTTAACATTTACAAAATCCATATTATCACCTTTTATCCTTTCTATTTTATTTTATCACATATTGTAAGAATTTAGTACGAATATTTTTAAACTTTTTGCTTATTTTATTAATGGAGGCGATTTTTATTAATATAATACCTACAGTAATTGAAAAAGAAGGACAAAACGAAAGATGTTATGACATATATTCAAGACTTTTAAAAGATAGAATTATTATTTTAAACGGAGAAATAAATGATAACTTAGCCAATAGTATTGTGGCACAGTTATTATTTTTAGACAGTGAAAACCATGAAGATATTAGTCTTTATATTAATTCACCAGGTGGTGTTATAACAAGTGGTATGGCTATATATGATACGATGAATTTTATTAAAAGTGATGTTTCTACAATTTGTATAGGAATAGCTGCTTCCATGGCTGCATTTATTTTATCAAGTGGAAAAAAAGGCAAAAGATATGCTCTTCCTAACGCTGAAGTTATGATTCATCAACCACTAGGTGGAGCACAAGGTCAAGCAACTGAAATAAAAATAGCAGCAGAACATATTTTAAAATTAAAAGATAAATTAAATACCATATTAGCTAAAAATACTAATAGACCATTAGAAAAAATTCAAAATGATACAGAAAGAGATTACTTTTTAACTAGTAACGATGCTTTAGAATATGGTATTATTGATAAAGTTATTGAAACAAAGTAAAAGTTCACTAGTTTAGCTAGTGGTTTTTCTCTACCCCTATAAGGGGTAATACTGGCTGTTCTCACATGAGGGCTTATTTGATTTGCCAATCGCCTTTGTCACTCTAACAACTCTTAAAAGGGTCTTCGTATTCCTTTACACTTCTTTTATCTTGTATCATGTCTTCAGTTTCTTGTTCTCTTATATATTTTTTTATTGTGTTTTTGTTTAATCCTACTGTACTTACATAATACCCTCTTGCCCAAAAAGTTCTCTGGCCATATTTATATTTTAGATTTGCATGATTTTCAAATATTATTAATGCACTTTTTTCCTTTAAATATCCCATAAATTGTGATACACTTAATTTGGGTCTGCGTAGTATTATGCCAATGTCCCTTCTTAGTTTTCCATATATTGCTTTTCTTCTATATTTGGGAATAAACACTATATGGCATAAACAATTATATTTTGTATGGGACAATTGGCTTTCATCAATATCTTTACTTTTTGTTCTAGTTTTTAACATAAATACCTCCTCTTGATTTATAGTTGATTGGCAAATCTTCTATATTATATCAAAAGGAGGTATTTATGTCTTTCGCTCTTTACTATTCACACCTGCATAGCAGGTAGTTTTATATGTGTCCTTGAAGGACACATAAATAAAAGTTCACTAATTTATGTGAACTTTTATTTATGCATTAATATAACACAAAAATTTATTGTTGGCAAATCTTAGAATGTCATATAACTTTTTGTATTGATGTTTCCTAAATGTATTCACATCATAGTAAACTTGTGCTTTGCAAATTTGTTATTTTAATATTAAACAATAATTATCTCGATTTATGATTTGAATTATTATTTATTTGTCTATTCAATTCATACGCAACAGCAGAGACAGCAACTGATAGAGTTAAAAAGCCTAAATTTTGCATAGGTAAAGTTGTTACACCATCCATCATTTCCATCGCATGTTTTGATAAACCTGTGCTTTCTGTTCCAAATGCAATTACTACATCTTCACTAACTGCATCAATTTCATAGAAATCACTGGTTGCATATGGGCTTGTTCCATAAACCTTTTTACCTTGACTATGTAATTCATTAATAGCATCTTCTATTTTATCATAATGTATAATGTTAGGATACGTTGTTGCCTTCCAACTATTTACTTTTCCTACTATTTTTTTGTTGTTAAAATCAATACAACTTCCACTAGTATATATATCGCAGTCAAGTGCTATTGCAACTTGAATTATATTCGCAATATCATACGGACTTCTTAAACTATCAAATAATAGTCCTATTCTCTTATTTTCTTTGTTCATTTTTCCACTCCTTTTCTGTTTATATTTTATCATTTTATTTGTTTATAATCAACAGACTTTAATATCATTTATTACATATAATAATTAAACATGTAAGCATATTGCAAAAAGTGACCTTTATGATTGAAAACTGGGTTATTCCAACACTTTTCTAATCCATCTGTAAGTATATTTCCTACATTGACACAGTCATCTTGCGAATATCCTTGCGATATTACATTGCCTTTTGAATCTATCAAGAAACATGAATGAAAATTACCTAATTCAGAATAATCTTGTATAGTAATAAATGGATTATCACCTGATTCCTGTTTCATTTTTTTAATTTTATTTAAATACTCTTTTCTTACCTCATCACTTAATAGTAAATCTTTATTTTCATATGCTCTACCTTGTGGTGCAATAAATATATAAAATAATCTGTCAACGTTTAGCTCTTTAGTTAAATTATATATATATTCAATTTTATCTAAATTATCTTGTCTAATTAAATAATTTATTCTTACTGGAACATTCATCTTTCTGTATTTTTTTATATTTTCTACTGCTCTTTTATAAGCACCTTTTCCTCTAGATCTATCATGTGTTTCTTCATCCCCGTCAAGTGAGATTAACAATAACGTATTTGTTTCTAATAATGTTTTTGCTATCTCATCACTATAAACTGATCCATTTGAAGTTATTAATGTTTCAATACCTTTAAAAGACGCATATTTTAAAATTTCCGTAAAATCTTTTCTCATCATCGGTTCCCCACCTGTAAAATCTATTCTTATTAAATTTGCTTCTGCTAATATATCTATTATTTCTTTTATTTTTTCTAAAGGTAATTCATATGGATCTTGTTGACCACTTAAACAAAATGGGCAATTATAATTACATTTTTTTGTGATTTGCCAACATAGCGATAAGGGGTTTGATAATTTTACCTTTAATTTATCTAACTTTTCCTCATGTCCTTTTTTATATTCTATTATTTTCATTATTCTTTTCCTCCAATATTTTTTTCCATGATTATTACTTTATGTTTTATATTTAATTTTTTAAGAACTGTTTCCTGGTAATTAGGAAACGCACCATAAAACACTTCTTTATTTGCAAATTTAATTGTTGTATCAAGCATTACTTTTTCTTTAAAATTCATTTTTTTATATTCATTTTTCATCTGCTCAGTAAATTCTTCAATGCCTAATAATTTACTGAATTCATCTTGGCCACCATTTTCTACTATTATAATTTTTCCATTTGGTTTTAATATTTGATACAAGTTTGCAAATACTTGATCATAAATATCTCTCATTGATGTTAAACTCCAACCAGCAAAGACATAATCTACACTGTTTTTTTCTAATTTTACATCTTTAATATCTGACAAAATAAATTCTATATTATTCTTGTTTTTATTTTTTTCTTTATTTATCAGCATTAAACTTTCTATTTTTTCTACTGCATAAACCTTTTTACTTCTATCTGATAAGAAACCCGTGAATTTTCCACTACCCGCTCCTATTTCTAAGATTGTTTTATTAGAAAAATCGTATTCTTCTTTAAGGTATTTTTGAATTAAATTATTTATATCTTCAGATTTACTAAATCCCTCGTAAGCTTCTGCTTGTCTGTAATCAAACAGCCACAACTCTTTATCCATATTTATTTCCTCCTTTCTATTTGTAATGTTTTTGCGTTTAAACATCACCTTCTTCTGATAAACTACAATACTTTGAAACTATATTACCAATAATACCTTCAAATGTATCTCCAATAAATACTTGACCATGTAATCTTAAATTAACATAATCATTATTGTTTAGAATATTTTCTACCTCTTCTATTTGCTCCTTGTTGCTTGATAAAAAGTAATCTTTTGTCGTACAATATTCATTTTTTAAAGAGTATGTTATTTTTCTACAATGGCAATGTACCATTTTAACACCTTCCGGCTTGTTTTTTAGTAAGTTCCATGCTAACAATGACTCAGAGGATGGTTTCTTTTTACCATCATAATACACAATTCCATTTTCTACTTTTTTTATCAGCACTATATCTTCTGGGCTTATTTTTCCTACATCTGCTCCGGTTGCTGTTATTGCTATTCCATTTTCTACACGTTCTGCTATACATCCTGCTTTATCCGGACACACATGTATCTCTTTACATGCTCTACCATATAGATTAAAATTTCGATACAACTCACTTTCGCGACTATTATAATCATTATTTTCGTTTCCACAGGTTGCTTCAAATGGTATTATATGAAATTTATTCATTATGGTATCCTCAATTTTATTCCATGAAACCATAGATGATTTTAATTCTTTTGTTTCTGGATTAAGTTTTATTTCAGGCCATATCAGTGTAATATTCTTATTTTCTGAAATTAAATCCAATGATTTTTTTGTATTGAAATTGTTCCATAAATTAATATTCATAGATGCTGAGATTATTATAGGAGTATTTCTACCAATACCAGTATGTATTAGTGTTAATGGATAACTATCTGCAATTCCATTAGTAATTTTATTTAATGTATTAAATGAACAAGGTGCTACTAAAATTAAATCTTCTTTTTCTATTTCGTTTCTTTTCTTTGTGTTGTTACTTTTTCTATAATTGATGTTTTCAAATGATTTTTCATCAGCTATAATTTTTTGACACTCTTCAGTAGCAAAAAAATATACTTTTGCACCCTGATTTTCTAATTTTTTAACAAATGATGGAATTTCAACACTTCTATTACAACCAGTTGAAACAATATATATTACTTTACCACTTAATTTTTGATTTTTCATTACTTACTTCACCTTCTTTTTTTGATATACTGCAACAAATCCATCTGAAGTTATATTTATATCTCTAGACCCCGCATATATTTCTCTCAAAATATTCTCATCTTCTTTATTAAAACCTTTTATCATAGGAAATGATTCTATGATGCCAATTATTGCATCCACATTTGAAAATACTCGATTTTCTATTATGTATTTTGAACTTATAACTATAAACCCATTTGACTTCATTTTACTATCATAATAGGATTTATATCTGCTTCTAATTAATCTATCTTTGAAAATCTTTGATATTTCCATCATTCCTTTATATTTACCATATTCTCTAAATATAAATAAACCTTCTGGTTTTAATACTCGATTAATTTCTTTTGCAGAAAACCTCGTTACATTTTTACCTACAACTATATCAAAAAAATTATTTTCATAATTTAAATTATAGTTGCTACATAGGCTAAATGTTGCACTATTGCAATTTTCTTTTGCTTTTTTTAACATAGCTTCTGAGTTGTCATTTCCATACAAATGAATTTTTTTTGTAGTTTCTTCACTTATTTCTTTTAGAACATAACCATTCCCAGTTCCTATATCTAGTATCTTCATGTTATCTTTTAAATAAGAGTTTATAATTTGAAAAAATAATTTATTTATCTCCGTATTATTTTTTCCGCTTATATTTTTGTCTCTTAGATCTGATATATGAAAATCATAAATTGAATAATTATTCATATAGCCTCCTTCTTAGTTTTTTTCATGAGTTCCCTATAAACTTAATTGTTTCTACTAAACTCCCTTATCTTCCTTTTTGCTAAACTAGTATGTGCCTTATCTATCCACTCCTCTCTTGGGCCATATGATAAATCATCAGTTACTATTCTAACTCTATCTTTATTTTGTAAGATATAATCTATCGCTACATATTCATCATTTATGAATGCTCCTACCATTGTATTGCCTATATCAGTATGAATTTTATATGCAAAATCTATTGGAGTTGATCCTTTCGGAAGTTCAACAATATCACCTTTTGTAGTATAAACATAAACTCTATCAGCAAATAATTCAGTTTTCACTCGATTTACAAATTGTTGATTATCGCCAAACATAGAATTAATCTCGGTTATTGATTTAAAAAATTGAAATTTTTGTTTTAAATCGTATTGCATTACATCTCTTGCTTTTCCTTTTTGTTCATCCCAATATGCAGTTAAACCAAATGATGCTACTCTATCCATATCAAATGTTCTAATTTGAGTTTGTACTAATTTATCATCAGGTCCAAATACTGTTGTATGTAAGCTTCTATACATATTTGTTTTGGGATTACATATATAATCTTTAAATTTATCATTTATTGGATGATACTCACTATGAATCATTCCTAATGTTCTATAGCAATTTTCAACATTATCAACCATAATTTTTAGTGCTAATAAATCATGTATATCAGATAATTTATGGCCTTCACTTAATCTTTTATATATACCATAAATATTCTTAGTTCTAACTTTTATTTCATTAGGTATGTTATTATCTCTTAATAAACGGTCTATTTTAGATAACATTTCAGTTAAACAATAACTACTAGTTTGTTCTAATCTTATCTTACGTTCTTCTATTTGCTTATACATATCTGACTTAAGATATTTTAAAGATAGATCTTCTAATTCTAATTTAATTCGATATGCCCCAATATAATATGCTAGTGGTACAAATATTTCTATAGTTTCTAGTGCATTTTCCTTTTGTTTAAATTCTGATTTAAATTGTAATGTTCGCATATTATGAAGTCTATCAGCAAGTTTTATAATTATTATTCTAACATCTTCTGTTATTCCGGTTATTATTTTTCTAGTATTAGCGTAATTTTGATCTTGCTTAGATGAGAAATTCATTTTAGATAATTTGGTTACTCCATCTACTAAGTTAGCAATATTTTGATTAAAGTCATGCGATATATCCTCTTTAGTAGTATTGGTATCTTCTAATGTGTCATGTAATAACCCTGCACATATTGTATCTCTATCAGCATGCATTTCAGCAAGTATATAAGCAACATTTAATGGATGGCTTATATATGGTTCTCCACTTTGTCTTGTTTGACCTGAATGTAAATTTGCCGCATAATTATAAGCTTTTTTTACAATCTCTATTTCATCTGGATTGTATTTTTTTAATTTTTCTAGTAAATCTTGAAGCGTAATATTATTCACTAAAACACCTCCTAAATAAAAAAATAATCGGTGTCGGTTAAAACACCATATTATAATGTTTTAACTGACACCGATTTTAAAATATTATTTTTATTTGAGCATGAATAAATAGTGTTAGTATAATATTGGTTTCTAGCACTTAATTTTTTTGAATAACCAGTTATAATTTCGTCAATTAATTTAATCATACTAATGAACCTCCCAAATAAATTTAACTAATATTTTATCATTTTTCCAAAAATTGTCAATAGTTTTTTTTAAAAAAACGGAAATATGTGAAAATAAAAGTTCACATAAATTAGTGAACTTTTATATTTAAATTATTGTAAATATTGTAATTACAATTAATGAAATAATTACTAATCCTACAAACAACTTCCAAATAGTTTTTAACCATTCTTTATAACTTGTTTCAGTTAATTGTAATGTAGAAAGTAATAAAACACTTGTAGGTGCAACTAGCATAACTGCACTATATAAACTTACAAATAAAATACTTAAAGCTTGTTTAAAACTAGCTTGTCCGATACTTCCTTGTAAGAATTGTAACACATATTGTGGATAATAATAAATATCTACATAAAGTGGACTTCCTAAAACTGTGAAAGTTCCATAAGTAAGAGTATTAAATGTTGGAGTTATTCCAATAAGTTTTTCTCCTACTGTTAAATAAATTGGATATGAACTTACAATTACAAGTAAAGCATAACTCATAACTACTAAAACTCCAATTGGTAAATATTTTTTTACCCCAACAATAGTTTTTTCAACAATAGCATTTACCTTAACCTTATAAATTAGACAAAGTATTAATGCAAAAATAATTAATGTTGTTGAATAATGAATATACTTTTCTGGACCAAACCATGTACCAAATACAGTAAATCCTCCAAACAATTTCTTTAATATTGGAAAATTAAAAATTGTAAAATTATTTATCCAAGTATTAATATTATCAAATACAGCAACACCAAAAGCTTCTTTGAAGTTTAATGTTCCAAGTATAAATACTAATAAAACTAAACCTAAGATTAAATAAATAGGCCATACTTTTTTACATCCTTTATACTTTATTTCGCTAGAAATACTAGAAATTAAAGCATCTACTTCTTTTACTTCATCTTTTACTTTTCCTTTAATTTGTTCTTTTTTAGCTTTTATATCTTTTTTCTTATCCTTAGTTTTACTTTCTTTTATTTGTAATGGAAGTAAAATTAATAATAGTAATAAAGTTAAAGCTAGAACAAATAGAATTAATTTTACAATTATTCCATCTTTTAAAGTTAGTCCTAAAATACTATTAACTACTCCATACATTGTATAAGAATAAGTAGAACCAAACATACCTACAATAGTAGCACCTAAAACAGATGTAAGTGCAGTCATTTTACTAAATCCCATTACTAATAATAAAGATATTAAGAATGGAAAGAAAGCAAATGTTGCCACTTCTAATCCTGCTACTGAAGATACAATAGCAATAACTACAGTTATAATAGCTAACCATAATTTTTTATTATTCATTTTCTTAGCTAAAGTATCTAATGCTTTTTTATAAAAACCAGTTTCTTCTAAAAGAGCATAAAATCCTCCTACTACTAAAATGAAAACAAATACACTAGCAAAATATCCAAATGTTGTTACCGGTATATTAAATATACTAAAAAGTCCAATTTGATATCTTCCTAGATCTTGTAAACCACCACCATAATAATATTTAGCAGGTAGTACCCAAGTTAAAATACAATATGCTAGAATCATAATTCCAAGTATTTTAAATAATGTGTGTTTTTTCATATTTTTCCTCCTTATATTAATTATGACACTAAGAAAGAAAAAAAGGAAGTATTTTTACATAATTTTCACACAAAACCCTTATTTTATTGCATATTTTCTTTCATTTCTGGAATAATTATAGTTTCAAGAAGAAAAAAATCAAAATTTAAATAATTAGAATTATTATAATCTTCATCTAGTTTTAAATAAATAGTACGCATATTTTTTAATTTTTCAACTGAAAAATATGAACCATATTGTTTAATCAAATCTTTGCTCCACTCTTTAATTAGCCTATTTCCATAATTACTATTATATTTCCACCCTTGAGCGTCCACAATAACTTTTCCAATATTATACTTAACTTTAATATCATCAAGCATTTTATTATAATATCTTTGTTTTTCTTCTATCGTATAACCATCAAGATATTTTTTAATTGTCTTTAAATAGCCCATAATATCCTCCTTTCTTTTTATATTTTTAGAAGGTTTTATTTTTACCCTCTATATATGTTATATTGAAATTTTTTCAT
>ULUY01066510.1_pt1 | contig 11946 bp, 10 predicted proteins | sample 1959031 | NCBI WGS metagenome assembly ULUY01 (sample SAMEA4835774, study PRJEB28245) | human gut metagenome | biome: gut microbiome; material: fecal sample | place: Denmark | collected 2008
ATTTCCTTATCCCATCCCTTAAAGGTATAACCTTTTCTTGTCGGGTTATCAGGGGCGGTAATTTCTGTACCGTAATCCTGTGTAATTGGTGCAATCTCACTTCCACCGTTGGTATCAAAGGTGATTGTGTACTGATTGGCGTTCCACACAGGATAGAGCGTCAGCGCCTCGTTTTGTGTATAAACGTCTTCAAAGCCATACACCTTTTCGCCGCCGTCAACGGTTGACCAGCCTACTTGCGTATAACCCTTGCGGGTGAACAAAGCGCCTCGCAGGGTAAGAATATTGTTGTGGGGTTTCATATCCGTCACCGCACTGCCGGCGCCGTATGTGCCGGGGAGGTAAATCACCTCATAGTCTCCAGTGATCGAAAGCATGGAAACATCGGCAGGTACGGTATCGCCGGGTTTATAGCAGTTCCCATTTTCATCCGACCAATACAGCTGCGCGTCTTCCGAAATGCCGTCCGGGCGGGGCAGTCCCTTCAGTAGCTGGGGCGGTGAAGCTCTCGCCATTTTTCACGATGATTTGAATATCCTCGGAGCTATTACCCAGCGTGCCGCCGCCAAGGTCAAGGGTAACGACCTTCAGTCCGTCAGAACCCAGTGTGTCAGGGTTCAGGACTTCAAGGACGGGGCGGAAACCGACGTACGGGAAGGAGTTCGCAGCAAGTTTGTCGTTCAAGAAGCGGGCCGAAAAGTACCCGCGAACCACACGGTACGACGCGCCGCCAGGAGAAACATCCTGTCCCACGAAAACATTCTATTCCAGTTTTGGATATATCCGCTGTCCTTGTTCAGCATTGTGTCCCATTCGTTGCTTTGGGGCACGCCGCGTTGGGAATCGTCTAAACCCGTACAGTCACTTCCCGCAGACGGTGTGCGCAGGGTATAGTCCACGCCGCCGCTGGCATAATTTTTGCCGAAAATCAGATCTGCGGTATTCAGGGCATCCCAGCTTACATCATTCGTTACGGCATAATCCGCCACGAACAGGCTGTGGGGATATTTATTCTTCTGTGCATACTCCTCGGTGGTTGCCATCTCCGTTGTGAGCTTGTAGGCGTTCACCGTCCCTGCGTAGGTAAAGGGAACATAGTGCAGCGTCGTATCCGGCAAGGAAGTCGCACCAAAGATGTTTCCGGTGTTCACCGTGCCGGGAATATCCATTGCCGAAATGTCAAAATAGTATCTGCCGCCGGGGGTAAGGGAAAACTGTTCTGATAAAACAAACTGCGCCGTGAGCTTGGTAACGTCCGCCGGAACACTGGCACCGGGCGCGTAGAGCTTACCGTTGCTTCCGAGCCACATGAAGTAGCTGCCTGTATTTCCGTCCGGGCGGGTCATGCCGTCGGACGCAGGCGCGGCAAAGCTCTCGCTGCTTTTCACAATGATTTGAATATCCTCGGAGCTGCCGCCGAGCGTTCCGCCGCCAAGGTCAAGGGTAACGACCTTCAGTCCGTCAGAGCTCAGTGTGTCAGGGTTCAGGATTTCAAGCACGGGGCGGAAACTGACGAGCGGGAGGAAGTCCGTAGCATCGTCGTCGTTCCAGCGTCGGCCCGAATCGTACCCGCGAATCGCACGGAGCGACGAGTTGTATCTTGTTGTGTCCTGCCCCCACGAATATATGCCATTCCAGTTTTTGATGTAGCCGCTGTCCTTGTCCAGTATCCTGTCCCATTCGTTGCTTTGGGGCGTACCGCGTTCTGAATCACCCGAGCCTCTGTTATCACTTCCCACGGACGGCGCACGCAGTGTATAGTTCACACCTCCTGTGGCATAGTCCTTGCCGAAAATCAGACCTGCGGTATTCAGGTCATCCCAGCTTACCGTATGCGTTACGGCATAGTCCGCAATGAATAGGCTGTGGGGATATTTATTCTTCTGAGCATACTCCTCGGTGGTTGCCATTTCCGATGTGAGCTTATAAGCGTTGACCGTACCCACATAGGTAAACGGCACATAATGAAGTGTGCTGTCCGGTAGATTGCTGTTTACCGTTCCGGGGATATTCATTGCCGAAAGGTCAAAATAGTATCTGCCGCTGGGGGCGAGGGTAAACTGTTCGTCAGGCTGACTTTCCACCGTCAGCGTGACATCCGCAAAAGCACTTGCAAGGTCGGTCTTGCAGTCACCGTTATACTGCTCGCTGAATACCTTCATGGTATAGTCGCCCGGTGCAATGTCAGACGGGATTTTGATTTCAACCGTTCCGCTTTCGGCAGTAGGTTGTGCTACTCTGCCGTAATACTGTGCGCCGTTGTTATCCGCCAGGATGACAGAGATATATTCATTTTTCCCTGTGGTCGCCCCTTTGTAATTCAGCGTAACGGTATCGTCGGGGGCGGCGCTGACAGTTTTTTCCGTCACGGCAAAATTGCGTCTACTATCTAAAAGCGTCAGCTTCCACTCGTTTCCGCTGTATTCGGGAATCGGGGTCAGCCCTCCGTCAGGCTTTCCGCCCACAGCGGCAGATGCAAAAAGGACAGAGTTCATATTTAATTTAAAAGCGGGACGAACAGTCCGATGATTATTGAAAATGAGGATAGTGTGCCCAGAGTATTGGACAGAACCATCACTAGTCACGACGGCGAGATGATATTTATTGGAGCCGGGGGAGCGCAGCCACCAAGCGGTTGTCACCCAATTCGGATGTGCAGGCTCCAAGGCACGCAGATCGTTGTTTACCGCAAACGCTTCCGCTGTGGAAAGCGGCCAGAATACAGCGTTATCCACCTGCCCTCCCGCTACACAGTCGGTATTCTCTCCGTCGTAACTTCCGCTTGTCAGCGTCCGTTTCTTTACGGCAGCATTTTCTTCTGTCGTCAGCTTTTCCGCAAGCGCATCTATCGCGGTTTTCAAATTACTCGGTGCGTATTCGTTGTTTAATATGGTATCGACAAATGGTATAACTCCCATAGCGCCTGCCGCAAGCAGGGTAATATCCCCCTGTGAGCTTGTAACACCGCTTCCGTCATAGCCGATAACTCGCCATGCAGCGGGATTATTTTCATGGTTTTGCCCGAAATACACAGTCGGTGCGGTCGCTGTGTTTACATTTTTACTTAACACACTTAGTGCATCTGCACCAAGCTGTATCGCAGCAGAGCCCCCTGCCCCAACCTCCTCGGCGAATACGCTTATCGGCGTAAGGCAGAGCGTCATGCATAAAGTCAGCAGGATACTAAGTATTCGTTTTTTCATTTTTCGCCACCTCCATTATATGAATTTAATCAAGAGCGGTTATTGTAATAGTACCTCTGAAGCCACCGAGATAAGTGTTGTATGCCGAATTTTCAAAACTCAACTGCAATGTAATGTCTTTATTTGACGCATCATACATTCTGTTGAAATTAAAGGAATGTTGATCATTGGTATACGGTATTTTTGCCCCGTCCCTTTTTATTCGTGTAAGCTCCCTGCACAGATCGTCATCATAACCGTCTGTCATCTGAATAGAGTAATTGCCGCTGTTGTTAAATTCGTTTGAACCAACTTCGAGAGAACCGCTTAAGCAGACATTGTAAATATGTCCTTTTTTGAGTGTAATATTATTCCTGTAGGATGAAATCAAGCCGCCCTTGTTTATTTTTTCGTAGACAGAAATATAGACACGACTGTTATTCAGTACTGTCCTCGGAGCGTTTGCCTCTCCGTAAAAATATCCCGAACAGCTGCCGTTCTGACCTGCGTCACCTTTGTCGCCTTTATCTCCTTTGTCACCCTTTTCGCCTTTTTCACCGATGTCTCCTTTGTCGCCTTTTTCACCGTCAACTCCTGTGGCTTTCACTCCCGTATCGGTCGTTCCAATCCACCAGTTGCCGTTTTCACCGATGAACGGGGTGTCGCCGTCTTTGCCGTCAGCGCCGTTTTGTCCGTTTGTTCCGTCCTTGCCATCGGCACCGTCCTTACCGTCAACACCGTCTTTACCGTCAGCACCGTCTTTGCCGTTTATACCATCCTTACCGTCTGCGCCGTCAAGCCATTTCAAAATTGAAAGATCGTAAAGGTTAAGCCATATTTCATCGCCGACATAACGCCACTGTAGGTTATTTTCATTTACACGGAACTCAGGTGTTTTTCCGTTTGCTCCGTCCTTACCGTTCTCTCCGGCATCTCCTTTATCTCCCTTGTCGCCTTTTTCACCGTCAACACCTGCGGCTTTTACGCCAATGTCGGTCACTCCGAGCCACCAGTTGCCGTTTTCACCGATGAACGGCGTATCACCGTTTTTGCCGTCAATACCATCGACACCGTTTTTTCCGTCGATTCCGTCTTTTCCGTCAAGACCTTTCAAATTTGAAAGATCGTAAAGATTTAACCATATTTCGTCACTGACATAACGCCATTGAAGATTGTTTTCATTTACACGGAACTCCGGTGTTTTTCCGTTTGCTCCGTCTTTACCGTTCTGCCCTGTGGGTCCTTTTATATCGGAAATGGCAACAAGGTTTTGCCAGTTTTCTCCCTCATAGCGCCACTGTATATATTCTGTTGTTCTTTGTACCTCTATGTTTTTGCCGTCAGTACCATCTTTTCCGTCATTACCGTCTTTGCCGTCAATGCCGTTTTTACCGTCAATACCGTCTTTGCCGTCAATACCGTCTTTGCCGTCAGTACCGTCTTTACCGTCAGTACCGTCTTTACCGTCAGCACCATTTTTTCCGTCAATGCCGTTTTTGCCGTCAATGCCGTCTTTGCCGTCAAGACCGTTCTTTCCGTCAGTACCGTTTTTTCCGTCAGTACCTCTGAGCGTGTTAAGAGCTACAAGATCGTGCCATTCCTCTTCGGCGGTATCTCTCCATTGGATTGCTGTGCCGTTGTTTCGCACCTCCGGCAACACGGCTTTGCTATTTTCCGCTTTGCTGCATACGGCAGCAAATGCAATGCAAAGTACGATGCAAAGCACAAGACAGAGTGCGGTGGTAATAAAGTATATTCGTTTTTTCATTTGTCATTGCCTCCTCTCAAATATTGTGAACGGTATTTATCAGCAAACAGGGCAACACCCTGTTTTAAGACCTCCATTTGGGTTTTTAAATAATATTCATCCTCAAACATAGCATAGTGTACACAGGCACGGACAAATATAAAAATGAGCGGTGTAATCACCGTGTACGGAATGCCGATTTTCGGCTCAAGCCGCTTTGCATACTCGGTATAGCGCTCATTTACCCCCTCAAAGAATTTCTTGCCGTGCTCAATATATTTCGGATGGGTATAGACCTGATACATCAGCCGATATTTCTTGCCGTGCTTCTTTGCGGTCCAATACGGAACCTCTTTCACAAATCGAACAACATCCTTCGGGTCGGTTGGAGCTTTTTCCATAAAATCATCCTCGACCTTTTCCATACAGTATGCAGTTGATTCAATAATCAGTTCATCAACACTGTTGAAATAGGAATACAGATTTCCCGTTGTACAGCCACACGCTGCCGCCAAAGCCTTGATGCCCGTACCTGTCAGCCCATTTTCAGCATAGCATTCAAAGCATTTTTCCATCATTTCACGCTTACGCTCGTTGTGCTGTTCCTCTGTTGTTCTCATAATGTTCGCTTCCTTTTGATAACTAATCGATTAATTAATTATAGTATAACACAGAGCTACGGCAATTTCAACAATTAACTAAGAAAAAATCGCAAAATATTAAATTTTTATCACATCTGTCGGAAACTTTACTGCTATAGCAGTACCCTTTCCCGAACTCTCTTCCACACGAACTTTACCATTGTGCAGTGCAACGATTTCCCACACCAAAGAAAGTCCCAATCCAACTCCGCCGTATTCTCTGCTTCGGGATTTATCCACACGAAAGAAGGGCTGAAAAATACTTTCTCTGTATTGTTCGGGGATGCCGTAGCCGGTATCCGCAACCGTAATAACAAGCTGATTGTCTTTGTGCGTTACGGTAATATTCACTGTACCGTCAAAACGGTTGTAGCGTATAGCGTTTTCGGTCAGATTGTATAACAAACGGTAAATCAGCGTGTCACTGCCTGTCATAACAGCATCGCCCGTGCTTTCAAGTGTAACGTTGTTTTTCTCTGCAAGTGGTGCAAGGTCAGTGAAAATCTCTTCTACCATAGGACCTATCTCTATGCGGTCAGCACACGATACTGTGCGAAGCTCGCTCATTTCCAACAGGGTTTTTGTCATTTGTGTCATTCGTTCGGTCTGCTCACGCAACAATCGGAGAAACTCCGCCGTTTCAGGCGATACCCCGGGATGCTCTGCCGAAAAAAGTTCAAGCTGTGCCTGCATAAGCGAAAGCGGCGTGCGCAACTCATGTGCGGCGTTTCCCGTGAACTGTCGTTGAGCGGTAAATCCCTCATCAAGACGGTCAAGCATCCGATTGAACGACTTGACAAACTGTCTCAGTTCAGGCGGAACTTCTTCGGTTATCTTCATATCCGTCAAATTGTTAGGTTGAACCTTTTCAACCCGAGCGGTAAAAGTACGCAGAGGCTTCAGTGCATGCCCGCTTAAAAAATACGCAAGCACACCGCCCAACAATGTTGCCGCCGCCGTAATATACCAATTGGTAGCGATAAAGGATTCCTGTGCTCCGTTAATTACAATAGTCAATTCCCGATCAAGCTTTTCGTGTTCGGGATCGAAAAAGTCGGGTTCTCCTTTGTCCGTATCTCCGTAACCTGTAACATAAGAGCCTATGGAATCCATATAATGGCTGCCGGAATAGCCGATAAGAACATTCATAAAAATGCAGGTAGCTCCGATAAGAAGTGCAGTCATCAGAGTTATGCGCCATTGCAAGGATAGCTTTTTCATACTTTTTCTTCCTCCATAACATATCCTTCACCAATGCGATTGCGAATCGGGTCATAGCCGAGTGCCGCACGCAGTTTCTTTCGTAATGCAGAAATATGTACTCTTATTGAATTGCTGAAATTGTCAACACTGTTATCCCAAACATGTTCGAGCAGTTCTTCCTGACTGACGGGGCGACCTTGATTAAGAAGTAAATATTCAAGTATTCCGATTTCTTTTCGGGTAAGTGACAGCTCCTGACCGTCAGCAACGGCAACACGGGCTTTGGTGTCAAAAGCAACCTTTCCACAGTTCAAAACAACATTGTTTTGTGTAAACCGACGGCGAGTCAGACTGCGTATTCTTGCCTCAAGCTCCTCCAAATGAAAAGGCTTTGTCAGGTAATCGTTTGCTCCGGCATCCAGCCCCTCCACCTTGTCGGCAACCTCACAGCGTGCCGAAAGAATTAACACTCCGGTATCTCTGTCGGTTTGTCGCAGAGTTCGCAGTACCGTCATCCCGTCTGCACCGGGTAAATTCAAATCAAGTAAAACAAGATCGTACTTTTCTATTCCGAGCAACTCATTTGCTTTGTTTCCGTCATAACAAAAATCAACGCTGTATGCCAATCTTTTAAGGCTGCGAACAATTGTCTCGCACAGCGCACGCTCGTCTTCAATTACTAAAATACGCATAGAAACTCTCCTTGTTGTGTTTTCATATTTCTTTGATAATTTAATTATATCATTATATCGCTCAGACATAAAGTTTTTGTTAAGTTTTCGTTCTTAACAGGGATTTTACATCCTATGTGCTACAATGAGAGCACAAAAGAAAGGAGTGACCGAATTGACTCGAAAGAAAAAAGCCGTATTTCAGATCGTACTGATTATCTGCGGAATTACGATGCTGTGTTACGGAGCTCTGCGTGGAGAGGCAGAAACCGTGTTAAGCAAGGCAATCCGGCTGTGTTTGGAGTGTGTGGGAATTGGATAACAAAGAACCGAAGAAAAAAAGAGGCGGTGTATCGCAGTTTCTCTCACGCTTTCGATGGCTTATTCAAGCAGGAGCAACTTTGCTGAGTAATATTCATCTGCCGAATTTATTCAAGGGCAGAATTTATCAAGGCAACGGAAAGGCTGTTTGCGTTCCGGGACTGAATTGCTATTCCTGCCCTGCGGCATCGGGCGCCTGCCCAATCGGCTCGTTTCAGGCCGTAGTGGGTTCGTCAAAATTCAGTTTTTCATATTATATCACAGGATTCCTCATATTGATAGGAGTTCTGCTCGGGCGTTTTATCTGCGGTTTTTTGTGTCCGTTCGGATGGCTTCAGGAACTGTTACATAAGATACCGACAAAAAAGCTTTCCACTAAAAAGCTGAAGCCGCTGACATACATAAAATATGCAGTTTTGCTTTTTGCAGTAGGTTTGCTGCCAATGCTCATTACAAATGATGTGGGTATGGGAGATCCTTTTTTCTGTAAGTATCTTTGTCCTCAAGGGGTACTTGAGGGAGCAATCCCTCTTGCCGCCATTGATTCGGGAATCCGTGCCGCACTGGGTACGCTCTTTTCGTGGAAGTTTGGCATATTGATTACGGTAATCGTACTGAGTGTACTTTTCTACAGACCGTTCTGCAAGTGGCTGTGTCCTCTCGGTGCATTTTATGCATTGCTTAACAAGGTGTCGCTTTTCGGAATGAAAGTAGACAAACACAAATGCATTTCCTGCGGAAAGTGTGCCAAAGTATGCAAGATGGATGTAGATGTAACCAAAACTCCCGACCACACCGAATGCATACGCTGCGGTAAGTGTATCCGTGCCTGTCCTACCAAGGCGGTCAGCTTTCGCTACGGCTTTGGCAAAGGAAAAGAAAATGATTGTCCCGCTGAAAAAGCGGAAACAGCAAAACAAAAAATTGAAACAGAAATTGAAACAAAAATTAAAACAGGAATTGAAACAGAAAAGGAGTAAACACTATGAAAACGACTAAAATTTTAAGCTTACTGACTGCCCTGATGATGTTGTTAAGCTTTGCCGCCTGTGGCACAAACAAAGGCAATACGACGAATACTACCGCAAATAAGAAAAGCGAAACGGCTATGCTGACAGCTGTGAATCCAAACACAAAAGACGAGGCCGCCGACCTGCATCAAAAACTGATGGCACAGGAAAATGCTATTCTTTCCGAAAACAGCAAGCTTTGGGAAAAGGTATTTCTTTCAGCCGATAAGGGTATGGCGAAGATTGAGGACGGCGGAAACTACGGTGATTTTCTTTTGAAAACAATTGACGGTATCAAGGATCAGTTCAGTGCTGATGAGTTGAAACTGCTTAATAAAGGCGCCGAAGAGATTAAGGAAATTGAAGGAAAGCTGACGGTTTTGGAACAAAAATTTCCCGGATGCGGAGAAAAACCGTCTGATGGAGATATGAGCGTTCCGGCGGAAAACGGTAAGCCCATCGAAAAGGATAATCTGAATAAATTCCCGACATTTGACGGCAAGGATCTTGACGGAAACGAAGTTAAGAGCAGTACGCTTTTTGCAAAAAATACCGTTACCGTAGTAAACTTCTGGTTTACCACCTGCAATCCCTGCGTGGAAGAACTTGCCGACCTGGAAGCTCTGAATAAACAGCTTGCAAAAAAAGGCGGAGCGGTAGTCGGAATCAATTCATTTACACTTGACGGTGACAAAACGGCTATCTCTGACGCAAAGAATATTCTGGCAAAAAAAGGTGTGACCTACAAAAACATTTGGTTTGATTCAAAAAGTAAAGCCGGAGAATTCACATCCGGATTGTACTCCTACCCCACAACATATGTTGTCGATAAAAACGGTAATATTGTGGGAGAGCCGATTGTCGGAGCAATAACCTCCGAAAAGCAGTCTGAAAAGCTGCAAAAGTTGATTGATCAGGCAATTGCAAACAGCAAGAACTGATGTGTGCCTGTCCCGACAAAGTATCAATAATGCATATTTTCAGGTTCTGTAAATTTTACATATAGATTCCAACAAATATGCCAATAATTAAGCCCATATAATTTTTCGTACAACAAAACCTCCTGCAACGAATTTTACTCTGTGCAGGAGGTTTATTCTTATTTCGATATTTTTTATTTCATCATTATATCTGTATAAAAATTTTACATAGCTGTAAAGCGGTTTGTCATCACAATAAATTTGTATTCTGTTCAAGCATTAAAAAGGAGGCTCTTTCGAGCCTCCTTACAGCAGTTGTTCCACCCTATTTTATTGTAGAGTTTGTTGCTGTCAAAATGCAAATATCAAAACTGCCGATGCGAGAAAAAGTGCAAAAGTAATCGGCTGAATTTTTATGTATTTTTCAACTTTTGCAATTCGTTCATCAGAAAATTGATTTGAGTTTGCAACATTTTTGTAATCACGATATGAAAATGCGAATATAAAAATCGACACTATAACGAACACAATATAAAACAAAAACAAATAATTCTCCAGCAACGAACCGTAGTACTTTGTTATCAAAGAAAATGCAAAGCAAGCTGTCTGGAAAATCGGAGCTAAAATACAGGCTTGGATTGTTCTGTCGCATTTATCCTCCGGTTTGTCATCCTCTTCATTCGGCAGAAAATAATCCTCTGCAAGGCTTGAATTAATATGAACCCTCTTACGGTAGAGTTTTAATAAAGCTGCAATCAACAGCAATAAAAACATTGCTAAATTACTGTAAATATAGATTGAAAATTCAATATCGTGAAAGACATAAACTAAATCTCCGTCGCTATACATAGTTAAAGCGTAAAAATAAGCATTAACTATAACTACCCAAGCATAAATTCTTTTAACCTTTTTAAAAAGTATGCATATTGTTGCAAAGTGCATTGCAAACAGCAAAAGCAACAAAGATATAAACACAATCAAATCATACGGATTATGTGTTTTAAAAAAATTCATAAAAGGATAAAAATTCAAATACAACGCAGTTGTAGGAAACATTGTTAAATCCGAAGTAATTATGCAATAACCAATGTTCACAAACAGCAATAATATAAATAAGCTTTGCAATCCTACGACAATTGAATAATAAATTTTCTTTGCTTTCATTTATAACATCCTATCTGTTATTTTACTTTTCATATTTGACTATATCAAAAAGAATTCAAACGAAATCAATAATGTGTATGTTGATATCATGGCTGATGAGATTAATACACAAAGAAATTTTTTTGGTCAATTCGGTTTTTCCGAATACTATTGACGAAAAAATCACAATGTCGGCAACAAAAGGCTTTGCTGTAATAACTGCTCATATTAAATTCTTATTGAATGTATTAGATTGATTTTTAGTGATTAAGTGTGTATAATGTATATCGGGAGGTATCTATGGGAAAACAAAATTATTTTTTCAGCGGAATTACGGACATACTTATTCTTGCCATTTTGTGTGAGCATGACAGTTATGTGTATGAAATTGTAAAATTCATAAAAGAAAAATCAAACGGATGCCTGTCCATATCTCAGAACACCGTTTACGCAGTCACCTACAAACTTGTTAACGAAGGAAAAATCAGCGAATATTCAAAGCTTGTCGGCAAAAAGCGCACACGAATTTATTATCATATCGAGGACGAAGGTCGGGCATATTATGAAAACCTTTTGGATAGTTTTCATAATGCATACAGCGGTGTAGAGAGCATTTTAAATATTTTAAAAGAGGACAAGGGCAATAAACAATAACGGGGATTCCCTATGTTGTCAAGAAAATAAGGACAGGCAAATACATCAAAAGACTTATTGCGGTTGTACTTATTCTTGCACTCATATCAACTGTTACATACTGCATTGTTTTGCATGAAGACCATCAGATTACAAAAAGACAGGAAGCTGTTATAGCCGAAGATGTAATCGAATAGTATAAATTCCGTTCGGATATTTTTAAAATTTACAGACCGATTTCAAATTTGATTTTGAAGTCGGTCTTTTTTGTATATACGCTTTTTACGCAATGAAAATACATATTCTGATTGTATTGTATCAATAGACATTACAAAAAGCAATACTAATTAATATTTTCTTTATCTAAAAGTCATATATTCATATCTGCCAATGAAAGTATCAAATACAGCATTTTCATACAATCACCTCGAATCGCTTATAACGCATTACTTTTCTTTTGTAACTTCATCCAGAC
>ULUY01043832.1_pt1 | contig 11804 bp, 12 predicted proteins | sample 1959031 | NCBI WGS metagenome assembly ULUY01 (sample SAMEA4835774, study PRJEB28245) | human gut metagenome | biome: gut microbiome; material: fecal sample | place: Denmark | collected 2008
ACGCAAGGGCGTTTTACTTTAAATGCACTTGCGTTTGAAAGCAAACGCTTAGGCGTTTTAGAAGCGCTTACCATGATTCCAAATAATAGAATTTTATTTTACAAATCAGAATTTTATTCTTATCTTTGCCACATGACAATCGAGTGAAGCTAATGAGAATATTTACAGAACAAGCTATAAAAGAATATGCAGAAGCGCATCCTGATGCAAAAGTAGCTTTGCAAGAATGGACTACCATAGTCAAAAGAAGCGAATGGACTTGCTTTGCAGACGTAAAAAAGACCTTTAATAGCGTAGATAATGTGGGTAACCAACATTATGTATTCAATATCAAAGGTAATAGCTACAGACTGATTGTAGTGATAAAATTCACTATAAAGTTCGTTTATATTCGTTTTATAGGCACTCATGCCGAGTATGATAAGATAGCTGATTGTTCTGTTTTATAATTAAACCGAATCGACAATTACCGATCAACCAAGAGCCATGACAAAGATAGAAACAAAAGCTCAATACGATTGGGCAGTAAAAAGAGTTGAGGAATTACTTCCACTGGTTACAGATGAAACCCCTCTGGATAATCCTCACAGTATAGAGTTGGAATTACTTTCTAATCTCGTTGCAGATTATTCTGAAGAACATTTCGCACTGGGAGAACCAACGCTGGTTGATGTCCTCAAACTTCGTATGTATGAGATGGGACTTAATCAGAAATCTTTAGCAAAATTAATCGGAGTCAGTCCTTCACGCTTGAGTGATTATATTTCCGGTAAATGTGAACCGACCTTGAAAGTAGCCCGCGAAATCAGCCAGAAATTGAATATTGACGCCAATATAGTACTGGGTGTTTAATATGAGTATAGAAAACAGAAAAACCGCTTAATTCACAATGGAATAAGCGGTTGTAAATCGGAGCCGAAAGCGGGACTCGAACCCGCGACTTACTCATTACGAATGAGTTACTCTACCAACTGAGTTATTTCGGCAACGTGTTTCGTTGAAAACGGTTGCAAAATTACTGTTTTCTTGAAACCTGCCAAATAAAAAAGAGATTTTTTTCCGAAAAACTACATTTTTCCGGCCCGTACAACCTGTTTCCGCTACATCACAGGAGCATTTGACACATTATTACGTGTAATTTGTACAATAGTCCCTTGTCTGCCTTCTGCCGATTTTCTACTTTTACCCGCAAAATGAAACATTACACTACCATGAAAAAGAAACTGATAATTTCACTGCTGGCACTGGCTTCGCTGGGAGCCGGAGCACAAAACTTGCAAAAGGGAGACTACGGATACTTGTACTGCCACATGAGCGGACGAGGAGAATGGACGGCCTACGCCCTGAGCCGTGACAGCGTACACTTTCACGACCTGATTGATGGCGACCCCATATACAATGTAGAAGAAATGTCAAAAATAGAGGGAGGAGCACGCGATGCCTTTATCTGCCGTACGTCCGACGGAAAGGGCTACCTGATGGTGACTACCGACATGAGCAACGCCAAGAGCCGCTCGTGGTTCAACTACGGCATCAATCTGCTGAAAAGTGACGACCTGATTCACTGGACTTCTACCACCTTCGACTTCCGCCAGGGACCGGGCATCTTCTGTGACCCTCAGTCGCCCGACGTCTATAAGGACTACAGCACCATCAAGCGCGTATGGGCACCGCAGATTTTCTGGGACCCTTCGTACGTATGGGCCGATGGCACGAAGGGCGGATACATGATATACTATTCACTGCTTAATCCGGCAGAAGACCAGTACGACCGTGTGTTCTATTCCTATGCCGACGCCACCTTTACACGTCTCACCAAGCCCCGCCTGCTGGTGGACTGGGGATATGCCACCATCGATGCCGACATCAACTATGTGCCGGCCGACGGACTCTACCACATGCTCATCAAGAAAGAAGGAGGTACACCCGGCATCTTTGCCGCTACAGCTACAAAACTGACCGGTCCCTATAAAATAAAGGATGAGAACGACTATGTGAAATTTGAAGGCAACAAGAAATGTGAGGGCTGCTCTGCCTTCCAGCTGGTGGGCGACTCTACCTGGCGTGTGGCCTACATCGAATACTCCTCCAACCCCAAAAGATACCGCATCTGCCAGGCTGATGAAAAACTCGCCAACTTCCACTCCCCCGTCACCATGGAGGGCGTGAAACATCCGCAGCACGGCTCGTTCATGCGGCTCACCGAAGAAGAATACAAGCGCCTGCAGGAATGGTCGGACAGCATTATGCGCAAAAGAGCCGCCCGCAACAGCGGAGAAAAGAAATAAAAAGAGGAAAATGAAATATTTTTGTAAAAACTTTTGGCAAACATCCTTTCATTTGAACAGAAAACATTATCTTTGCACTCCGAATTATGACGTGACAAAAGAGTTTGATGTATTACTGTTCAACACATAGTAAAAAGAATAAGCGCACATTCGGAGTTCCGGCGGAATGGACAAATGCTGGAAGCTATTTCTTTTTTCTTTTATGTCACTTATTTCCTGAATATTTAAGATTTCCTATTTTTTCAAACACCCGGAACTGCTTTTCGGCAAGTCCGGGCGTTTTTTCGTATATACGAGAGTAGAATAGAAAAAATACAAGATATAAAGATTATTAGTAACAAGGTAATGAGAAATGTAACATTGATCCTCGACGACGGGAGCCGCTTTCATGGCAAGTCGTTCGGCTATGAGAAACCGGTAGCCGGTGAAGTAGTTTTCAATACGGCAATGACCGGATACCCCGAAAGCTTGACCGACCCTTCGTATGCCGGTCAGTTGATGACACTGACTTACCCGCTGGTAGGTAACTATGGTGTGCCTCCCTTCACATTCGAAGCAAACGGACTGCCCACTTTCATGGAAAGCGAGAAAATCCATGCCGAAGCGATTATCGTAAGCGATTACAGTGAAAAATACTCTCACTGGAATGCAGTAGAAAGTCTGGGCGACTGGTTGAAACGCGAACAGATTCCGGGCATCACGGGCATCGACACACGCGAACTGACAAAAGTATTGCGCGAACATGGAGTGATGATGGGAAAAATCGTGTTCGACGATGAACCAAATAACATTCCCGAAGCTACCTATGCAGGTGTGAACTACGTAGACAAGGTTTCTTGCAAGGAAGTGATTCGCTACAACGAAGGCGAAGGCAAGAAAAAAGTAGTGCTGGTAGACTGCGGCGTAAAATCAAACATTATCCGTTGCCTGCTCAAGCGCAACGTGGAAATCATCCGCGTGCCTTGGAACTACGACTTCAACTCTCTGCAATTCGACGGTCTGTTCATCTCCAACGGTCCGGGCGACCCTGACACCTGCGATGCAGCCGTACAGAACATCCGCAAGGCCATGCAGAACGAAAAACTTCCTATCTTCGGTATCTGTATGGGTAACCAGTTGCTTTCAAAGGCAGGAGGTGCTAAAATCTACAAACTGAAATACGGTCACCGCAGCCATAACCAGCCGGTACGCATGGTAGGCACGGAAAAGTGTTTCATCACCTCGCAGAACCACGGTTATGCCGTAGACAACAACACACTGGGAGCCGACTGGGAACCGCTCTTCATCAACATGAACGACGGTTCGAACGAAGGTATCCGCCACAAGAAGAACCCCTGGTTCTCGGCTCAGTTCCACCCGGAAGCTGCCAGCGGTCCTACCGACACGGAATTCCTGTTCGATGAGTTTGTAAAGTTGCTGTAATCCACTAAAAAACAAAGAAGACAATGAAAGAAAACATAAAGAAAGTATTGCTGTTAGGTTCAGGAGCCCTGAAAATCGGTGAAGCAGGTGAATTCGACTACTCTGGTTCGCAGGCACTGAAAGCACTGAAGGAAGAAGGTATCGAAACCATCCTGATAAACCCGAACATCGCCACCGTGCAGACTTCGGAAGGTGTGGCAGACAAAATCTACTTCCTGCCTGTTACTCCGTATTTCGTAGAAAAGGTCATCGACAAGGAACGTCCCGACGGCGTGCTGCTGTCATTCGGTGGACAGACTGCCTTGAACTGCGGTGTGGCTCTCTACAAAGCCGGCGTGTTCGAGAAATACAACACCCGCGTACTGGGTACTCCGGTACAGGCCATCATGGATACGGAAGACCGTGAGCTCTTCGTACAGAAACTGGACGAAATCAACGTGAAGACCATCAAGAGTGAGGCGGTAGAAAACATTGAAGATGCCCGCCGTGCAGCGAAGGAACTGGGTTATCCGGTCATCATCCGTGCAGCCTACGCGCTGGGAGGTCTAGGTTCAGGCTTCTGCGACAACGAAGAAGAACTGAACGTACTGGCCGAAAAAGCGTTCTCTTTCTCTCCGCAGGTGCTGGTAGAAAAGAGTCTGAAAGGCTGGAAGGAAGTGGAATACGAAGTAGTGCGCGACCGTTTCGACAACTGTATCACAGTCTGCAACATGGAAAACTTCGACCCGCTGGGTATCCACACCGGTGAGTCTATCGTTATCGCTCCGTCACAGACACTGACCAACAGCGAATACCACAAACTGCGTGAACTGGCCATCCGCATCATCCGTCACATCGGTATTGTGGGTGAATGTAACGTACAGTACGCGTTCGATCCTGAATCAGAAGACTACCGCGTAATCGAGGTAAATGCCCGTCTGAGCCGTTCTTCTGCACTGGCATCTAAGGCTACAGGTTATCCTTTGGCTTTCGTTGCAGCTAAGTTGGGATTGGGCTACGGACTGTTCGACCTGAAAAACTCGGTAACTAAAACAACTTCTGCCTTCTTCGAACCGGCACTGGACTACTGCGTATGTAAGATTCCTCGTTGGGACTTGGGTAAATTCCACGGCGTAGACCGCGAGCTGGGCTCCAGCATGAAGTCGGTAGGTGAAGTCATGGCCATCGGACGTACCTTCGAAGAAGCCATCCAGAAAGGTCTTCGTATGATTGGTCAGGGCATGCACGGTTTCGTGGAAAACAAGGAGCTGGTTATCGAAGACATCGACAAAGCACTGCGCGAACCGACCGACAAGCGTATCTTCGTCATCTCAAAGGCTATGCGTGCAGGCTACACAGTAGACCAAATTCACGACCTCACCAAGATTGACAAGTGGTTCCTCGACAAGCTGATGAACATCATGCAGACTTCTAAGGAACTCCACGAGTGGGGCAACAACCATACACAGCTTTCACAGCTTCCGAACGAGCTGCTCTACAAGGCAAAACGTCAGGGATTCTCCGACTTCCAGGTGGCACGTGCCATCGGCTACGAAGGCGATATGGAAGACGGTATCCTGGAAATCCGTAACCACCGTAAGAGCGTAGGCATCGTGCCGGTAGTAAAACAGATTGACACGCTGGCAGCCGAATATCCGGCACAGACCAACTACCTGTACCTGACTTACAGCGGTGTGGCCAACGATGTACATTACCTGGGCGACCACAAGAGTATCGTCGTACTGGGTTCAGGTGCTTACCGTATCGGTTCATCCGTAGAATTCGACTGGTGCGGCGTACAGGCACTGAACACCATCCGCAAGGAAGGCTACCGCTCAGTAATGATCAACTACAACCCTGAAACCGTATCGACCGACTACGATATGTGCGACCGTCTGTACTTCGACGAACTGACTTTCGAACGTGTGATGGATATCCTCGACCTGGAAAACCCGCACGGAGTCATCGTATCTACTGGCGGACAGATTCCGAACAACTTAGCACTGCGTCTGGACGCACAGAAGGTAAACATCCTGGGAACTTCTGCCAAGAGCATCGACAACGCTGAAGACCGCGACAAGTTCTCGGCTATGCTCGACCGTATCGGCGTAGACCAGCCTGAATGGAGCGCACTGACTTCTATGGAAGATATCAACGCGTTTATTGAAAAGGTAGGCTTCCCTGTATTGGTTCGTCCGTCATACGTACTTTCTGGTGCAGCCATGAACGTATGTTCTAATCAGGAAGAGCTGGAACGCTTCCTGCAGCTGGCCGCTAACGTATCGAAGAAGCATCCGGTAGTAGTAAGCCAGTTCATCGAACACGCCAAGGAAGTAGAAATGGATGCCGTGGCACAGAACGGTGAAATCGTAGCTTACGCCATCTCTGAACACATCGAGTTTGCCGGTGTACACTCAGGCGACGCTACCATCCAGTTCCCGCCGCAGAAACTGTACGTAGAAACCGTACGTCGCATCAAGCGTATCTCTCGTCAGATTGCGAAAGAGCTGAACATCTCTGGTCCGTTCAACATCCAGTTCCTGGCTCGTGAAAACGACATCAAGGTAATCGAATGTAACCTGCGTGCCAGCCGTTCGTTCCCGTTCGTCAGCAAGGTGCTGAAGATTAACTTCATCGAACTGGCTACCAAAGTCATGTTAGGCTTGCCGGTAGAAAAGCCTGAAAAGAACCTCTTCGACCTCGACTACGTAGGTATCAAGGCCAGCCAGTTCTCGTTCAACCGTTTGCAGAAGGCCGACCCTGTACTGGGTGTAGACATGGCTTCTACAGGTGAAGTAGGCTGTATCGGCGACGACACTTCATGTGCCGTACTGAAAGCCATGCTATCTGTAGGCTACCGCATTCCGGAAAAGAACGTCCTGATGTCTACCGGTACACTGAAACAGAAAGTAGATTTGCTGCAGGCAGCGCGCGCCCTCAAGGCCAAAGGCTACAACATCTTCGCTACCGGCGGTTCTTCTAAGTTCCTGGCAGAAAACGGAGTGGAAAACACCCGCGTATACTGGCCAAGCGAAGAAGGTCAGCCACAGGCACTGGAGATGCTGCATAAGAAAGAAATCGACATGGTGGTAAACATTCCGCGTGACCTCACTCCTACCGAGCTGGAAAACGGATACAAGATTCGCCGTGCCGCAGTGGACCTGAACATTCCTTTGGTAACCAATGCCCGTCTGGCAAGCGCATTCATCAATGCCTTCTGCTCTATGAGCATTGACGACATCGCTATCAAGAGCTGGGACGAATACAAATAATCCGTACGCTTGAGGATATAGATAAAATTAATCCCCTTCGGGACTCATTCACGATGAAGAGTTCCGGAGGGGATTTTTTTGCCTTAAACTTTTTAGTTTCCAAATTTCAATTAAAAAGGTACGATTAAAAGGAACAGATGCTGGAGAAGAATCTGTAATTGATTCGTTTCAATCCCATAAGGTACGATTAAAAGGCAAAGAAAGAATTTAAAATCGGAGAAGTGTTTCAGTGGTTTCAATTCCATAAGGTACGATTAAAAGTTCCTATCCATTTCACACCTTCAGGAAGATTCAGTTTCAATTCCATAAGGTACGATTAAAAGGATTATTAAATTTGGTACGCTGTACCGCCTGTAAAGTTTCAATTCCATAAGGTACGATTAAAAGCTTGAGGAAGCTGGCCTTAACCCCTATATGATGATGTCGTTTCAATTCCATAAGGTACGATTAAAAGTTCCCTAGCATGCAGCTTTTAAGAGAACTTTCATTTAGTTTCAATTCCATAAGGTACGATTAAAAGATAGCCTCTCCATATAGTCAGGCAAGCATTTTATGTTTCAATTCCATAAGGTACGATTAAAAGAATGTTTTGATGAAATATCTTCTCCGTAGCAATATAGTTTCAATTCCATAAGGTACGATTAAAAGTGCTTCACCCTAAAAAATTTTACATACAGCCATATGTTTCAATTCCATAAGGTACGATTAAAAGCAGAAAGCGCATTGTCTCACCTTGCAAGCACTGAAGTTTCAATTCCATAAGGTACGATTAAAAGAGTGTTCAGATTGCATACAAGAAGCTGACAACGACTCGTTTCAATTCCATAAGGTACGATTAAAAGAGCTCGTTGATGAATATCATAAAAACGGATTCCAGTTTCAATTCCATAAGGTACGATTAAAAGCTGGGGTGATTCAAATGGCGTAGACACGTATTTGGTTTCAATTCCATAAGGTACGATTAAAAGTGTCTTTCTCATTTACATTATTCGTAAAAAGTTTGTTTCAATTCCATAAGGTACGATTAAAAGACACCGGAAGAAGGAAAGCATAACAGCACTCAATGTTTCAATTCCATAAGGTACGATTAAAAGGATTGTGAGAAGTGACTGGTCGCCGCTGTACACGCTGGGTTTCAATTCCATAAGGTACGATTAAAAGTTTACTCCGCCATCAAGGACCAGGTATTCATTGACGTTTCAATTCCATAAGGTACGATTAAAAGGTGATTATTATAAGAAATACTTCGAAATAAAGTAGTTTCAATTCCATAAGGTACGATTAAAAGACATTCAGGAAGTGGAAAGGCTGATCGAAGAAAGTCGTTTCAATTCCATAAGGTACGATTAAAAGTTTCCGGTGAACTTCCTTATGTTACTGCGCAGCAGTGTTTCAATTCCATAAGGTACGATTAAAAGAAAGAAAGCATCACACAAAGAGCACTTGAAATACGTTTCAATTCCATAAGGTACGATTAAAAGAGTGAGTTTTGTTGTGATCATGACCGACCTTGCATTGTTTCAATTCCATAAGGTACGATTAAAAGACATGACAAAGATTACCCAGGCTGATTATGGCGGAGTTTCAATTCCATAAGGTACGATTAAAAGAAAAAGATTTTCAGCCGCTCTGGGACGCTAACAGAGTTTCAATTCCATAAGGTACGATTAAAAGAACAATCTTCATTGTATATGCTGTTCAATTCTATCAGTTTCAATTCCATAAGGTACGATTAAAAGGACTTTCGGTGAAGTTCTGAAATCAACATGGAAAAGTTTCAATTCCATAAGGTACGATTAAAAGTTATCATCCTCTTCCACCAGACGGCAGTTTTCAAAGTTTCAATTCCATAAGGTACGATTAAAAGGAGTGCTGGGAGTTCCTGAACAATGACTACCCGAGTTTCAATTCCATAAGGTACGATTAAAAGCTCCGGCATATCCTTTTCGCTCGATAGATAATTTGGTTTCAATTCCATAAGGTACGATTAAAAGATATTTCCCGTACTTTGGTAGATTCTTATTATAATGTTTCAATTCCATAAGGTACGATTAAAAGGGACTGTTCCGCAGGGTAATTATACAATTCCAGCGTTTCAATTCCATAAGGTACGATTAAAAGGAAAATACAAGGTAAAGCAACCTGCCCACGCTACGTTTCAATTCCATAAGGTACGATTAAAAGTTGCCTACAAGGCTTTTCGGGCCAATACTAATGCGAGTTTCAATTCCATAAGGTACGATTAAAAGCCAGCTTGATTATATTACCTCTGCTCCTCATTTGTCTCAATTCCATAAGGTACGATTAAAAGCGGATTGTCTAAGCTGGTAATATTGGCTACTTCCGTTTCAATTCCATAAGGTACGATTAAAAGTACAAATATTTGACGGAACAAGTGAACCAACTTATGTGTTTCAATTCCATAAGGTACGATTAAAAGGTGCTTACTTTGGTTATGCTCCACGCTATATTGATGTTTCAATTCCATAAGGTACGATTAAAAGTAAGACGAAGATTATTAATCTCTACAGCCTTCTGCGTTTCAATTCCATAAGGTACGATTAAAAGCTTTTCAATTGTCAATTACTTATATCCCAGATGTGTGTTTCAATTCCATAAGGTACGATTAAAAGCTCAAAGAAATCCTTCAGGTGTAAATAATCAAGCGTTTCAATTCCATAAGGTACGATTAAAAGAATGATAAGAATATGATTTTTGATAGTGATTATTAGTTTCAATTCCATAAGGTACGATTAAAAGCCAGCAGATGCTGGAGAGACAGATTGAGCAGGAGGTTTCAATTCCATAAGGTACGATTAAAAGTTTAGGCCGTCTGGACCGCATCGCTTTCCTTCTTGTTTCAATTCCATAAGGTACGATTAAAAGTAAAGTCAAAACTATTCAAAGCGGTTAGTACATCGGTTTCAATTCCATAAGGTACGATTAAAAGTAGGAGAGACTTTATAAAGTACATCCTTGACAACTTGTTTCAATTCCATAAGGTACGATTAAAAGTGCTTCGGTAACAAATCATGCAAGTAAGGTATTAATGTTTCAATTCCATAAGGTACGATTAAAAGGCCGACCGATACGCCAGTGAATCAATCTCACTAAGTTTCAATTCCATAAGGTACGATTAAAAGAGCAATGGTCAGGCGGTTGTCCTTCAGATTGACACTGTTTCAATTCCATAAGGTACGATTAAAAGCTCTCCGTTTTCGCCCATCTTCCAGTCCATCGCATGTTTCAATTCCATAAGGTACGATTAAAAGGGTTTGTGCCGGATGTTCCGGCTGGTTAATTATTTGGTTTCAATTCCATAAGGTACGATTAAAAGGCTACTATGCAGCCTGCAGATATGTCAGGACTTTCGTTTCAATTCCATAAGGTACGATTAAAAGAGCCGCCCCACAGCCGCCCCCGATTTGCTCCGTTGTTTCAATTCCATAAGGTACGATTAAAAGCAGTAATCACAGAAAAACCATGAAAAAGAACCTTGTTTCAATTCCATAAGGTACGATTAAAAGATTTGTTGCACGGTACAATTCCGCAGGCTCAGTAGTTTCAATTCCATAAGGTACGATTAAAAGCAGAAGGCCGTGGAAATTAATAACCTTCGTCTGAGTTTCAATTCCATAAGGTACGATTAAAAGCTATACATTATCAGGCTAATTCTTTGCAAGTTGAGTTTCAATTCCATAAGGTACGATTAAAAGATGTTATCACAAACAGAGCATTTTTCCGCCGCCCAAGTTTCAATTCCATAAGGTACGATTAAAAGTATAGAACTCAGACACAGCTTCATGAACTTTCACAGTTTCAATTCCATAAGGTACGATTAAAAGCAACAAACACGGATGGTACTACCGTCTGTACGACAGTTTCAATTCCATAAGGTACGATTAAAAGAGTCCCTCGAACTTAAGGAGGTCAAAGACAAACCAGTTTCAATTCCATAAGGTACGATTAAAAGGGAAACAATGAAAGGCGTCGTTATTCAGAATTGCAGTTTCAATTCCATAAGGTACGATTAAAAGCTTGCTTTCGGTCGTGGAATTCTGTATACGTTCGTCTGTTTCAATTCCATAAGGTACGATTAAAAGTGTACCGCCTGCAAATAAGACTTCGGATTCTTTAGTTTCAATTCCATAAGGTACGATTAAAAGTAAGAATAGCGGAGAAGGAATTGAACTTAGACCCAGTTTCAATTCCATAAGGTACGATTAAAAGAGAGCGCGCAAGATATTGATAAGGCAAGTAAAGGGTTTCAATTCCATAAGGTACGATTAAAAGAGAATGAACGCTGCCAGGAACGCGCGATACTGCTGTTTCAATTCCATAAGGTACGATTAAAAGACAGGCTTCTCGATTAAAGCATAAGGGCATTTAAGTTTCAATTCCATAAGGTACGATTAAAAGTGCTTGACTTTCCTATTCCTGAGTTTGATAAGATGTTTCAATTCCATAAGGTACGATTAAAAGAATAAGCCGGCAGACCCTGCTCCGGCAGACCCTGCTCGTTTCAATTCCATAAGGTACGATTAAAAGAAGCCAACCAGGATAATAAGTTCGAGAATCATCATCGTTTCAATTCCATAAGGTACGATTAAAAGATATTTCAGGCGGACTGGAGCGTTTTAGAAACACGTTTCAATTCCATAAGGTACGATTAAAAGTACGTTCAGCATAATCAGCAGAAATCTTTTCCTTTGGTTTCAATTCCATAAGGTACGATTAAAAGACGGGCTTCAGTATTCTTTTGTTCAGAAAATTTATGTTTCAATTCCATAAGGTACGATTAAAAGTAAGCATTCGATAAACTACAAGTTTTAAACCTTTATAT
>ULUY01070213.1_pt1 | contig 11739 bp, 9 predicted proteins | sample 1959031 | NCBI WGS metagenome assembly ULUY01 (sample SAMEA4835774, study PRJEB28245) | human gut metagenome | biome: gut microbiome; material: fecal sample | place: Denmark | collected 2008
ACGTGGTACGCACTGGAGAGTATGAAACGTCCCGTAGTCTGGATCGCAGGCGGTACGGACAAAGGCAACGACTACGAGCCGCTCAAGCGGTTCGCCCGCGAAAAAGTGCATACGCTCGTCTGCATGGGCATCGACAACCGCAAGCTGGTCGAAAGTTTCACGGGCATAATTCCCGAAATCATTTCGACCGATTCGCTCGACGCGGCGATGCAGGCGGCCCGCAAAGCTTCCCGTCCGGGCGACGTGGTGTTGCTTTCACCGGCCTGTGCGAGCTTCGACCTCTTCAAAAATTACGAAAACCGGGGCGAACTGTTCAAACAGTGGGTCGCCGAACACGCGAAATAATAAGATGGAAGCGGAAAAACAGACGGAGAAAACGGCCGGCAATCCGAACACAGAGGGTACGACTGTGCAGACCGACGCACCCGGACAGGAGCCCGGCATGAAACTCTTCGCCGGGGACAAGGTGCTGTGGATCATTATCGCGGCACTGGCCGTCATTTCCGTACTGGTGGTCTATTCCTCGACGGCGAAGATGGCCTACGATGCGCATACGGCTCGTTCGACGGCCCACTTCCTGCGCCAACAGCTGCTGATCCTTTTCGTCTGCGTTCCGCTGATCATCATCGTACACAAGATCAACTCCCGGATATACAACCACCTGGCGCTGGTCGCCTATGCAGGCAGCGTTCTGCTGACGCTGGCCGTCTATTTCATCGGCGCCACGACCAACGGCGCCGCCCGCTGGATTCCGCTCGGTCCTTTCCAGTTCCAGCCTTCGGAAGCACTCAAGGTCGCCACCGTACTGTTTCTGGCCCGGCAGCTCGCCGGCCGGCAGAGCGTGATCGACAAATTGCGGATCATCCCCTCGCTCAACCCGCTGCGGTGGAAGCGCCCCGACCAGCGCAAAATCTGGCGCGAGGGCACGTGGCCCATCCTGGCCCCCGTCCTGCTCTCCTGTGTAGTGATCTTCCCGGCCCACACCTCGTCGGCCGTGCTGGTCTTCTTCGCCTCGTGGGTGATGATGCTTATCGGACGGGTGAGGATCGGTGAACTGATGAAACTGCTGGGCCTGGCCTTCGCCGCCGCAATGCTGGCCGGCCTGCTGAATCTGGGCCGCAGCGAAACGGCCGGCGGCCGCGTGGAAACCTGGATCGACCTCTGGACCAAGCCCCAAACCGAAAAGCCGATCGACCAGCTGACCGACACCGAGCGTTCGATGATCGCCATCCACAACGGCGGCATCCTGGGCGAAGGCGCCGGACAGAGCGCCATGCGCGTAGAGATGATCCACCCGGAAAGCGATTACGCCTACGCCTTTTTCGTCGAGGAGTACGGTATCGTCCTGGCGCTGCTGCTGCTGTTGCTCTACCTGTGGATCTTCTTCCGTGCCATCGAAATTTTCCGACGGTGCGGCACGGCATTTCCGGGTCTGCTGGTCCTGGGATTGGCCCTGTTGATTACCTGCCAGGCGCTGCTGCACATCATGGTAACGGTAAACCTGATTCCCGAAACGGGACAAACCCTGCCGCTCATCTCACGCGGCGGCTCCTCGACGATCTTCACGGCTATCGCCCTGGGCATGATCTTGAGCGTCAGCCGACAGAACGACGAACAATCGCACGACATGCCCAAATCGGAAAGCATCTATGAGAAATAGTCCGCGACACTTCCCCACCGAAACCGCCGTTCCCGAGGGATCGATGCAACTACCGACCTCCGGTTCGAAGACCGTCGGACAACCCGCAGCCGCACACTACCGGCTTCGGCTCTGTTCCGACATCCTGCCCCGAATCGTCAGCACAACGGAAAATCCGAATCTGCCGGAGCCACCGAGCCTCCCGACATCGGATTTTGCCCGTACGATATAATTGAAAAAACGAAATGGAAGCGATCAGATTAGACAAATACCTCTGGGCCGTACGCATCTTCAAGACCCGCAGCGACGCGGCCGAAGCCATCCGCCAGAACCGGGTGCTGGTGAACGACGCCTACGCCAAGCCTTCGCGCGAAGTGCGGATCGGCGACCGAATCGCCGTCAAACGGATGCCCGTGACCTATCTCTTCGAAGTCGTGGGCTACGTGTCGAGCCGCCAGCCGGCCAAGAACGTCCCCGACTACTGTCGCAACATCACTCCGCAATCGGAACTCGACAAGCTCAACATCCCCCGCGAAACGGTCTTCGTCTTCCGCGACCGGGGTACGGGACGTCCAACCAAAAAGGAGCGGCGCGAGCTGGACAGCCTTATGGAGGAGATATATTTGGAAGAAGAGGAAGAGTAACCAAAGAAATATAATACTTATCGGACAATAATTCCATTCAAACGAACTTTTTTTTCACAATAATGTTATTTTTGCAGTATGGGAAACGGCAGAAACCTTCAACTTAAATAAAAATACCATTATGAAAAAAATCTTTACGTTTTTAATCGGTTTGTCCCTGTGGACCTTGACTGCGACGGCACAAGAACCGGTCCCCGAAACGACCTCTCCCGTTGCGACGGAAACGGATTCGCTGCAGCGGGTCGTCGATGACCTCTCCCAGCAATTACGGCACCAAAAGAACGAGGAGCTCGATCGCAAAATATGGAAAAACAGGTCCAAGTACTTCAACCTCGGTTACGTAAAACAATCGCTCGTATTCAAGGATTTCGGCGACGAGAAGCTGAAAAACGATTTCGGCGTGTCGATCAGTTGGGGTAAAACCTATTTTACCTGCACAAAAAACCGTTGCTCGGAATGTTGAAATTCGGTCTGGACTGGAGCTGGGTCGATCTGAACTATTCGAAATACACGATCTCCGAATCGGAAGAGCCGGGTTCGGGTTCCGTCGGCGACATTATGGATGAAACGATCGACATCGGCAATCATCAGCTGGAATACGGCATGCAGGTCGGTCCTTCGATTACGATCAACCCGGTTCACGAACTGAAAATCAGCCTCTATTTCCGACTCACGCCCTCCTACTCGATGATGTACCTCGACGATAGTTTCAACTCCAACTTCGCCCTGTTCTACAGCTTCGGCGGATCGGTGGCCTGGAAAGTGATTTCGGTCGGCGTGGAAGGTCGCTGGGGCCAGGCCAAATACAATGGATTCTCACTCGAAGATGCAGACCTGGAGGGCATCTCATCGACCAAAACGAAACTGAAAACCAACTCCGTCCGTTTCTACGTCGGATTCCGCTTCTAAAAAGCGCCGACCGCAATAACGAAGAAACGCGCCGCTGAATATCAGCGGCGCGTTCTTTGTGTTGAGCTACCTGGATTCGAACCAAGAATAACAGGACCAGAATCTGTTGTGTTACCATTACACCATAGCTCAATGTCCTTTCGGTGATGCAAAAGTAGAACTTTATTTTTCAACTGCAAAGAAAATTCCGAAAAAAATTTATACTTTTGTTCATAACCCCTTTCGGGAAAAACGGCCTGCAAAAGTAAAACAACACATAAATCAACCAATTATGGGAATCAAATTCCGTCTTATCGTCATGAACTTCCTGCAGTACGCGATCTGGGGTTCGTGGCTCATTTCGCTGGGCGCCTACCTCGGCGGAGGTCTTCAGTTCACAGGGTTGCAAATCGGCAGTTTCTTCGCTACGATGGGTATCGCATCGCTCTTCATGCCGGCCCTCATGGGTATCATCGCCGACCGCTGGATCCCCGCGCAGAAGCTGCTGGGCATCTGCCAGCTCATCAGCGCCGGGTTCCTCGTCGCAGCCGCCTCGCAAACCGCCTACGGCCCCCTGTACACCTGCATGTTGATGAGCGTCATGTTCTACATGCCCACCATCGCCCTCTCGAACTCGGTGGCCTACAATGCCCTCGACCTGGCGAAACTCGATGCCGTGAAGCACTTCCCGCCCATCCGGGTCTGGGGTACGGTCGGCTTCATCGCCGCCATGTGGTTCGTCGATCTGGTTCAGATAGGCGGCGTACAGATCAAACTGACCTATTGGCAACTGTACGTTTCGGCCATCCTCTCCCTGATTCTCGCGATCTACTCCTTCACGCTGCCGGGCTGTCCGGTCAGTCATGCCCGGAAAAGCCAGTCGTGGATCGACACGCTCGGACTCCGCGCATTCGCTCTCTTCAAGGAGAAACGCATGGCGATCTTCTTCATCTTCTCGATGCTGCTGGGCGCCGCTCTTCAGATTACCAATGCCTTCGGCGACAGTTATATCCAGAACTTCGGCACGATGCCCCAATACGCCGACTCGCCCATCGTGCGCCACTCGGTAATCCTGCTCTCGCTCTCGCAAATGTCCGAAACATTCTGCATCCTGCTGATTCCCTTCTTCCTGCGGCGCTTCGGCATCAAATGGGTGATGCTGATCTCGATGCTGGCCTGGGTGCTCCGCTTCGGATTCTTCGGCATCGGCAATCCGGGATCGGGTGCCGTTTTCCTGATCCTCTCGATGATCGTTTATGGGGTCGCATTCGACTTCTTCAACATTTCGGGCTCGCTTTTCGTCGAAAAGGAAACTACCCCCGACATCCGTTCCTCGGCACAGGGTGTCTTTATGATCATGACCAACGGACTCGGTGCTTTCTTCGGCTCCTACGCGGCAGGTGCGGTAGTCGATGCTTTCGGCTGGCCCGAATCATGGTATATCTTTGCGGGTTACGCGCTGGTCGTCGCCATCGTCTTCGCAATGGTCTTCCGCTACAAACACAAGCCCGAAGAGATGGGGGCCGTAAGCCACTAACAAGCAATCCCCGTCACAACAAACGGCCGGAAACTATCACGTTCCGGCCGTTTTCATTTATAATTCAAAGTTCTCAACGCATCAGCACCGAGCTGTCCCCGTAACTCAAAAAACGGAAATCGTGCGTGAGGGCGTAGTCGTAAATCCGATGCCAATCATCTCCCACGTAAGCCGACACCAACAACAACAGCGTCGATTTGGGCTGGTGGAAGTTCGTGACGATATTGCGCACGATCCGGAAACGGTATCCCAGCGGCGTAATCATGATCTGCGTGGCGGCCTTGAGTTTCTCGATCCCCTCACGAACCATATAGTCTGACAGTACCTGCAATGCTTCGCGGCCCGTAAACGCCTCAGGCAAGTCGTACAGCTCCCACTGCCCGATCACGCGGCTCGCATCGGGCGCACCCGAAGTACGGATCCGCCACGCCAGCGCCGTCAAAGACTCCAGCGTTCGGACGGAAGTGGTACCTACCGCCGTAATATTATCCCCCTTCTCCAGCAGCCGCTCCACGCTGCTGCGACGGATCTCGAAATGTTCCGTATGCATCGGATGCGCCGCCGCATCGCGGTCTTTCACGGGCAGAAATGTTCCGGCCCCCACGTGCAGGGTCACCTCTTCGAACGAAAACCCCTGCGTCCGCATCCGCTCGATCAACTCCGGTGTGAAGTGCAGGCCGGCCGTCGGAGCGGCCACGGAACCTTCGAATTTCGAATAGACGGTCTGGTAACGGGTATTGTCGATCTCCTGACTCTCGCGGTTCAGGTAAGGCGGGATCGGAATCCGGCCCAGATGTTCCAGCAGTTGTCCGAACGTCAGATCAGCCGTCCATTCGAAGCGGACGATCTGCTCGCGGCCGCCCTCGCCCTCGCGCCAGGCCAGCATCCGTTCCGCGCGACCTTCATATTCGAAATCGATCACCAGCGGGCCTTCTTTCCATTTTTTGAGGTTGCCCACGATGCAGCTCCAGCGGCACGAACCTTTCACGGCGAACGCCCGCTCGTAATCCGCCGGATCGTGCGGTTCGAGGCAGAATACCTCGATCCGGGCCCCCGAAGGTTTGTGCATGATAATCCGCGCCCGAATCACCTTGGTATTGTTGAACACCAGCAGGGTCCCCTCAGGCAGTATGTCGCCGATGTCGCGGAAGCGGCGCTCCGAGATTTCCCCCCGTTCGTAAACAAGCAGCTTCGATGCCGATCGCTCCTCGAGCGGATACTTGGCGATCCGCTCGTCGGGCAGGTCGTAGTCGAAACGGTCTATGTCGATATGTCTTTCCATTTTCAGCATATAGCGGGCACAAAATTAATAAAAATCCCGGTCTTTACGGAAAAGATACCCGGTTTAGACCAGCAAATAAATTTGGCGCTGCGCTCGGCTTTCACTATCTTTGCATCAGATAGAAGGCGGTTCGGACAAGCTCGAACGGGTTCGGCTCGTCGTTCCCTTTTGCTATCTTTACAAAAAATTTCGCTCTGATAGGCTGCGTCCGGATATAAGTCGGCTCGATCCGGCTTCATCGCACGCCAGCACTATCTCGGCCTGTCCAATCGCTGAAAACCATGAAAACCGATTTTCTGGTCATCGGATCCGGCGCCGCCGGACTGAGTTTCGCCCTCAAAGCCGCAGAACACGGCCACGTTACACTGGTAACGAAAGGGAAAATGGACGAGTGCAACACCAACTATGCCCAGGGAGGCATCTGTTCGGTGACCTATGCGCCCGACACGTTCGAAAAACATATTCACGACACCCTGGTCTGCGGTGCCGGCAAATGCGACCCCGCAGCCGTCGAACTGGTAGTTCGCCGGGCCCCGGAGCTGATCCGCGACCTGATCGCCTGGGGCACGAAATTCGACAAGACACCCGACGGACGCTTCGAACTCAACCGCGAAGGCGGACATACCGAACATCGTATCCTCCACCACGAGGACCTCACGGGCGCTGAGATCGAACGGGCCCTGATAACCTCGGTACGCAAGCACCCCAACATCACGGTTCTCGAACACCATTTCGCCATCGACCTGCTGACACAACACCACCTGGGCGAATTCGTCACCCGCCACACGCGCGGCCTGGCCTGCTTCGGAGCTTACGTGCTGAACCTGGAGAGCAACGAGATCGAAACCGTGCTGGCCAAATTCACCGTCGTCGCTGCGGGCGGCTGCGGCAACGTCTATTCTTCGACGACCAATCCGAGCGTCGCCACAGGCGACGGCATCGCCATGTGCCACCGCGCCAAGGCCATCACCGAAAACATGGAGTTCATCCAATTCCACCCCACCTCGCTCTACCATCCGGCCGAAAAGCCCAATTTCCTCATCACGGAGGCGATGCGGGGTTACGGCGCGATCCTGCGTCTGCAAAACGGCGAAGAGTTCATGGACAAATACCACCCGATGAAATCGCTCGCACCGCGCGACGTGACGGCCCGGGCCATCTATACCGAAATGACCCGCCGGGGCGAGGACTTCGTCTATCTCGACGTGCGGCACAAAGATCCGGAGCAGACGCGCCGGCATTTCCCGAACATCTATGAAAAATGCCTCTCGCTCGGCATCGACATCACCCGCGACCTGATCCCCGTCACCCCGGCGGCGCACTACTGTTGCGGCGGGGTGAAAGTAGACCTCAACGGCGAAACCTCGATCCGGCGGCTCTATGCGCTGGGCGAAACCTCCTGCACGGGACTGCACGGCGCCAACCGGCTGGCTTCGAACTCCCTGATCGAAGCGGTCGTCTATGCCGACCAAGCCGCCAAACACGCCGCCTCGCAGCTCGCTTCGGTCGAAATCCAGGAAGGCATTCCCGACTGGGATTTCGAAGGTACCCAGCACACCGAAGAGATGCTGATGATCATCCAGTCCAAGCGCGAGATGCAGGCCATCATGTCCAACTACGTCGGCATCGTCCGCTCGAATCTCTCGCTCGAACGCGCCCTGCGCCGCCTGTCGATCATCTACGAAGAGACCGAAGAGCTGCACAACAAGATCAAGCCCAACCGCGAGCTGTGCGAACTGCGCAACATGATCGCCGTGGCCTACCTGGTCATCAAACAGGGCAGCGCATTGAAAGAATCGGTCGGCTGCCACTACAACTCCGACTACCCCAAACCGGACAATAAATAATCCGCAAGCAAACCTATCCACAACCTTTATTACCATCTATGACCTTACAGGAAGAGATCACCCGCCGGCGGACGTTCGCCGTCATCGCGCACCCGGACGCCGGTAAAACGACCCTGACCGAAAAACTACTGCTCTTCGGCGGCGCCATCCACGTCGCGGGAGCGGTCAAAAGCAATAAAATCAAGAAGGGAGCCACCTCCGACTTCATGGAGATCGAACGTCAGCGCGGTATTTCGGTCGCTACGTCCGTCATGGGCTTCGAATACCAGGGCCGCAAGATCAACATTCTCGATACCCCGGGCCACGAAGACTTCGCCGAAGATACCTACCGCACGCTGACGGCGGTGGACTCCGTAATCATCGTCATCGACGGCGCCAAAGGCGTCGAGTCCCAGACCCGCAAGCTGATGGACGTCTGCCGCATGCGGCAGACCCCGGTGATCGTCTTCGTCAACAAGCTCGACCGCCCCTGCAAGGATCCCTTCGACCTGCTGGACGAAATCGAGAAGGAACTCCGCATCCGGGTACGTCCCCTCTCATTCCCGATTTCGAGCGGCGACACCTTCAAGGGCGTTTACAACATCTACGAGAAGAACCTCACGCTCTTTACGAGCGACGAACGGCAAACGGCCGACGCCTCGACCGTAGAGATCAACGACCTCGCATCGCCTGAACTGGACGAATACATCACCGAACGCTACGCCAACCAACTGCGCGAAGACACCGAACTGGTCGAGGGCGTGTACGACGCTTTCGACCGCGAGGCTTACCTGCGGGCCGAACTGGCCCCGGTCTTCTTCGGTTCGGCGGTCAATAATTTCGGCGTGAAGGAGCTCTTGGAGTGTTTCATCCGCATCGCCCCCTCGCCGCGCCCCGCACCGACCGAAACCCGGATCGTAGAGCCTGCCGAGGCGAAAATGACAGGCTTCGTCTTCAAGATCCACGCCAACATGGACCCGAATCACCGGGACCGCATCGCCTTCCTGAAGATCTGCTCCGGCACGTTCGAACGCAACAAGAACTACCTGCACGTGCGCAGCGGCAAACAGATGAAATTCTCCTCGCCCACAGCTTTCATGGCCGAGAAAAAGTCGATCATCGACTTCGCCTACCCGGGCGACATCGTCGGCCTGCACGACACGGGCAACTTCAAGATCGGCGACACCTTCACCGAAGGCGAAAAGCTCAAATTCACAGGCATTCCCTCCTTCGCACCCGAACAGTTCCGTTATATCGAGAATGCCGATCCGCTGAAATTCAAGCAACTGGCCAAAGGCATCGATCAGCTCATGGACGAAGGCGTGGCGCAGCTCTTCACCTCGTCGCTCAACGGCCGCAAGATCATCGGCACGGTAGGCGCCCTGCAATTCGAAGTGATCGAATACCGCCTGGCGCACGAATACAACGCCGCCTGCCGCTGGGAGCCGATCTCCATCTACAAAGCCTGCTGGATCGAGAGCGACAACGCCGAGCAGCTGGCCGACTTCAAACGGCGCAAACATACGAACATGGCCGTCGACAAGCACGGCCGCGATGTATTTCTGGCCGACACCAGCTATGCCCTGGCCCTGGCACAGGAAAACTTCAAGGACATCAGGTTTTACTTCACCTCGGAGTTCTGATCCCGCCAGCGATCTAAAATATAAACGCCCCGTGCTACCATTGCACGGGTGGTTTTATTCATAAAAAAGCTCTGCCCTGACCGTATCTACGGCATACGGATAATTGAATCCGGATATTCCGATTCGTCGATGGAACCGAAATATCTGCATTTCATGATCAGAACGATACCTCGTAATCGTATTCCTTTCCGGAGAAAACAGATAAAGATTATGAAAAACGTAATTGCTATAATAAAAAACGCTTGGGGTGACAGTCCGCCACCGAAAGTCAAAACCGGCTTTATTCTCAATATCATTGGATTGACAGCTTTTTTATGCTTATCCGGCGCAACAGCCCATGCACAATCGGACAAACAGATTATCAACATGGATAACCCGGACTATCACATCGATGTGGAACGTTTTTGCTCTCCATTTATTGATTTCGATAATCCCGAAGAGTACAATAGCAAAGAAGTAAACTATCGCTATGTGAAATACACACAAAACATGAACGTTTCTTTTTCTGAGAGATATCCGATTTTAATACATTATATAAGTATGGACAGTCTCGTTACCAAGAAAGCAACTTTTTGTGATACCGGCTTCGGGAAACTGAATTTGATAACCAATGCACAAGGCAAATTAATATCGATGAACTGCGAAACGAAGATGGACAAAACAGGCTTCAAGGAACTGGTAAAGGCTGTCAGACAGAAATATGGCAAACCTGCCCTGAAGAAAGCAGAAACAGGTAAAGACGAACTTAAAAAGATTCTGATAAACTCGATGGTATCAAAGGGCAAAAACATACCCGTGTATCTTTGGAAGCAGGATGACGAATATATCGGACTGTTCATGGAAAGCGAGGATGTCGTAAATTTCTTCCGGGCAAAAAAAGAATTTGAAGATTTACTCATCAAAGTAAATGGTCCTTACATTGAGGCAACAATAGAGTTGCAAAAATGGAAGAAGAAAATATTCAAGAGATAAGAAACAGGCTATAATAAGCTACTTTTAAATCACATGAAAATAAAAAAATATTTAACATAAAAATACATGCAACGCTATAAACCGATGACTTTCCTCCCAACACAGGATAAGAAGGGGAGAGGGAAAAAGCCTGTCGCCACTCCGAAAGCGGCCCTCCACTGTTGCTGCACAAGGTCAGAAGGACAGCTGCGGCAAAAGCAGAATCAAACCTCGTAGCCCACACGCCCCCAACTGCATTCGATATTCACAAGGAAAGGGAACCTTTTTTCCCGCAATCTTTTATATCCGGAGTGAAAGATCAGAAACGGATTCCGGCGAAATCCGTCTTTCAACGGATCGTCGATACGGCATCGAACTCTTCGGGAGCGTAAGTCCGCAAGGCGAGTTTTTTAACCCAAACGACGAAGATCCCCGTGAGTACCAAGTTCAGCACGAGGGTCAGCACCGAAATAACCAGTGCCGGACCGCCCAAGCTATATCCCAGCGCAATGAAGATAACGCCCGCCCCTACCTCGCCGCGGGTAAACATACCGATCGAAAGGGCCAGACGTTCGCTCAACTTCCGATCACGATAAAAAAACATCGGGAAAAGTTTGCCCAGGTTGGACAGCAACGAGACGATCACCACATGGAATGCGATCACGCCCCACGACATCATGGGCTGCGAACCGGTCACGGAAGAAGCAGCTTCCCCAGTCGCAGCAGTCATACCGATAAACAACGGCATGCTCAATCCAACCAAAAACATGAACAAGAACGAAATGCCGGAAGCGGCCATCCGCTCCCCGCGAGATTCGACATGCCTGGTTTTCATCACCATACCCAATACGAAAGCGGGAAGCAGCACCTCGATATGAATACTGCCCTCCTCGCCGAAATAATATTTGGAAAGCAGGTAAACCAGTTGGGTAACACCGAAAACCACGACCGAATAGGTCAGAATCGCCCACCAATCCTGCCTCAACTCATACGTACTGAGTTTCTTCCACCCCAGCCACAACAGCAGAAAGACGATCACCACGACGACGAAAAGCTGCCAGCGCAGACCGATCATCAGGATTTGCAGAGGTATCATCAGCAGGATGGTATCCAGATCGTCGAAAATCGCCAGCACCTGAATTTTCCGATACATCCAGCTTCGCTTGAGCCGCAGGGCCGCGAGCATCGTGAACAGGATGCCGGCCGAAGTCGGAGCGGCAAAACGGCTCAACAACAGATTCTCTTTCCAGGCGTCGCCATTGCCCCAAAACTCGGGCGGCAACAACACGAAAACATAGTACAGAGCGATGAGCAGCCAAGGTACGGCTG
>ULUY01026184.1_pt1 | contig 11735 bp, 8 predicted proteins | sample 1959031 | NCBI WGS metagenome assembly ULUY01 (sample SAMEA4835774, study PRJEB28245) | human gut metagenome | biome: gut microbiome; material: fecal sample | place: Denmark | collected 2008
AAGATCAGAAGCTCCTGTCCGTTATCCGCAGTGATCACTCCTGATACAGACGAGGTGATCCCCGTTGCCTCCGCATCCCAGTCTTCTTCCTCCGATGCCGCACTGACAGATACAACTCCCTTTTTTGCTTCCTTTACAGCCTGATACATACTCTTAAGGATCTCTTCATAATTTTCTTTGCTCAATGTCTGATCCACCGGATCATTCTGATTTCCTGCTGCCGCATCTTCCTGCCCTGAAGGAGTATCATCTTCCGGGATCGTCACTGTCTCCGGTTTGCCTTTCAGCCACCTCTGTGCCGCCGGCTTCACCGCAAAAAATCCCAGGCTCGCAACTCCTCCGAAAATCAGCCCGTACAGAGCGATCCTGACAAACTGCTGGATCAGCATCTTCCGGCTGATCTTTTTGGGCTTTATCGTCTCCTGCAGGAATGAATAAGATTCCTCTTCTTCCTGAGGCTTCTCCTGCTCTTTTTCATCTAACATAGGCACTGTCTCCCATACGAAAAAAGTCTTTCGTTTTCTAGTATAACTGATTTATTCTCATTGTTCAATATCGGATAAAAGCCTTTTCTTTACGCAAAGAATGGGGTACAATAGGACAGAGTTAATCCTAAAAAATATCAAGGTGGAATTATGAACCAGAAGACTTTATTTAAATTAGAATATGATAAGATCATTGCCCTGTTGGAGAAGGAGGCAACTTCTTTCCGCGGAGGGCAGCTCTGCCGCCGGTTAAAGCCGATGACAGATATCAATAAAATTAATACATTTCAGGAACAGACTGCGGCAGCGTTCACCAGGATTGTACAAAAGGGACGCATTTCTTTCGGTGATGCTGCTCCGGTCGAAGAGTCCATGAAACGGCTGGAAGTCGGTGGTGCTTTAAGTATTTCCGAGCTGCTCCGCATCAGCCGTCTTCTCGGAAATGCTGCCCGGGTAAAGGCTTATGGCAGACATGATACACAGGAAGAATCCTGTGACTGTCTGGATGCTTTTTTTGAACAGCTTGAACCGCTTACCCCTCTGGCAAATGAGATTGAGCGGTGTATCCCCGGGGAAGATGAAGTCAGTGATGATGCAAGCTCCACATTAAAGCATATCCGACGCAGTATTAATGGGATCAATGAGCGGGTACATGCAACTCTGACCAGTCTTGTAAATGGTTCTCTGCGGACTTATTTACAGGATCCGATCATCACCATGCGGGGTGACCGCTACTGCATCCCGGTCAAGGCTGAATACCGTGGACAGGTTCAGGGACTGATCCATGACCAGTCTTCTACCGGTTCTACGCTTTTTATTGAACCTATGGCTGTCGTGAAACTGAATAATGACCTGAAGGAACTTTATGCCAGAGAACAGGAAGAAATCCAGATCATTCTTGCCGGTCTGAGTGAAGAAGCCGCCCAGTATATTGAAGAAATCCGGGCGGATTACCGTGCTTTGACCGATCTCGACTTTATTTTTGCAAGAGGTGCATTGGCTCTGTCCATGAAAGCCAGCCGTCCGGTTTTTAACGAAGAAAATAAAATCCATATCCGTGAGGGACGTCACCCGCTGCTGGATCCTAAGACGGTCGTTCCGATTACGGTCACTCTCGGAGAAGAGTTTGATCTGCTGATCGTGACCGGTCCAAATACCGGTGGTAAGACCGTTTCCCTGAAGACAGTCGGACTTTTCTGTCTCATGGGGCAGGCAGGGCTGCATATCCCTGCCGGTGACCGCTCGCAGCTTGCAGTTTTTCATCAGATCTATGCGGATATCGGAGACGAACAGAGTATTGAGCAGAGTCTGAGTACTTTTTCTTCCCATATGACGAACATTGTATCGTTTCTTAAGAAAGTAGATTCACACTCTCTGGTCTTATTTGATGAGTTATGTGCAGGAACAGACCCGACAGAGGGAGCGGCACTGGCGATCGCCATTCTTTCCCATCTCCATTCACAGGGGATCTGCACCATGGCGACGACTCATTACAGTGAGCTGAAAGTCTATGCACTTTCCACTCCGGGAGTAGAGAATGCATGCTGTGAATTTGATGTCCAGAGTTTACGCCCGACTTACCGGCTTCTGATCGGTATCCCCGGCAAAAGTAATGCCTTTGCTATTTCCGGGAAACTCGGACTCCCCGATTATATTATTGATGACGCAAGAGAGCGTCTGACGGAACAGGATATTTCTTTTGAGGATCTTCTCACCGATCTGGAGACAAGTAAACGTACGATTGAAAAGGAGCGGGAAGAGATTTCTGCTCTCCGCAAAGAGGCTGAAGAATTAAAATCGCAGGCAAAAGAGCGGCAGGAAAAGCTGGACGAACAGCGTGACCGGATCCTGCGTGAGGCAAATGAAAAGGCAAATGCCATCCTCCGGGATGCAAAGGAAGTCGCAGATGAGACGATCCGCAAATTCCATAAATTCGGCAAGGAAAATATTTCTGCGGCAGAGATGGAAAAAGAACGGGAACGGATCCGTAAGAAAGTCAATGATACTGCCGCTGCTTCTTCACTGAAGTCAAAAAAACCGAAAAAAGAACATAAGCCTTCCGACTTTAAACTGGGAGAATCTGTCAAGGTTCTGAGCATGAACCTGACCGGAACTGTCAGCTCTCTGCCGGATGCTCGTGGAAATCTGACAGTTCAGATGGGAATCCTTCGTTCCCAGGTCAATATTTCAGACCTTGAGATCATTGAAGAACCATCTTCATATGGTGCAAAGAAAATGAACCGCACTTCCAAAGGGAAGATCAAAATGGGAAAATCTCTCTCTGTCCGCCCGGAGATCAATCTGCTTGGACGAACTGTAGATGAAGCGGTTGCAGAACTGGACAAATACCTCGATGATGCACTGCTCGCCCATTTATACACGGTCCGTGTTGTCCACGGAAAAGGAACCGGGGCATTGCGTAAAGGAATCCATGAATATCTGCGTCGGCAGAAGCACGTAAAATCTTATCACCTCGCTGAATTTGGAGAGGGCGATGCAGGTGTTACGATCGTAGAACTCGGATAATAAGCCTGATAAATAAAAAGGAGGATCTTTCATGATAGGGAAACAAAAAATTCTCATCGTTGATGATGATGAAAATATTGCAGAGCTGATCTCGCTCTATCTGACAAAAGAATGCTTTGATACAAAAATGGTTTACAACGGCGAAGATGCACTGGCTGCTTTTGATACTTATCAGCCGAATCTTATTTTGCTTGACCTGATGCTTCCCGGCATCGACGGATATCAGGTCTGTCGTGAGATCCGTGCTAAATCCGTAACCCCGATCATTATGCTCTCTGCCAAAAGTGAGGTATTTGACAAGGTACTTGGCCTGGAGCTTGGTGCGGATGATTATATTATGAAGCCTTTTGACGCAAAAGAAATGGTTGCCCGTGTGCGTGCCGTACTCCGCCGCTATCAGGTCGGCAGACAGGCTGAACCCGCCCGGGAAAAGACCAAATGCGTTGAATATGAAGGACTGACGATCAATCTGACCAATTATTCTGTTCTCTGTGACGGGAAAAATGTAGAAATGCCTCCAAAAGAACTGGAGCTTTTATACTGCCTTGCCGCTTCACCGAATCAGGTCTTCACCCGTGAGCAGCTTCTTGACCGCATCTGGGGATATGAGTACATCGGTGATACAAGAACCGTTGACGTTCATATCAAGAGACTTCGTGAAAAGATCAAGGATCATCCTCACTGGAGTCTGAGTACCGTGTGGGGAATCGGCTACAAATTTGAAACGAAATAATTTTTACAACAGATGATATCCGGGGGAACATCATGAAAAGTATTTTGCACTTAAAATTTATCGTCCTATATATTATTTTTGGTTTTTTGTGCGTTTTTACAACCGCCACACTGACAAATGAGCTGATCATGGACAGACTGGAAGAAGATATTTCCCAGTCTCTTTACAGGGAGGCAACTCTGATCTCCAATAATTATCTGCCTTCTTATTTTTCAGAAGACTCTTCTATCTGGGCAGTCCAGTCCCAGCTCATTGCCATGCGGCTGTACTTAAATTCTTCTCTTTGGTTCGTCGCACCGGATGGAAGTCTCATTACCTCTTCCAATATCAGAGGTACGACTGCCCCCCGTACGATTGAAAATTTTGATCCGGCCGAAATCGGGAACAGCCAGTACATTACCGGAACTTACCACGATTACTTTGACGAGGATTTTATTACTGTCATGGCACCGGTCACTCAAGGATTCTCAACAAAGGGATATCTGCTGATCCATCATCCGGTTTCTGACATCCAAAAGCAGTGTTCGCTTCTGATGCGTCCGGTTTACATTACTCTGGCAGTGATCTTCGGACTGTCTTTCATTTTCCTGCTGGGATTCCACTTCTTTGTCTACCGCCCGCTGCGGCAGATCACAGAGGCCGCCAAGCAGTACGCCATGGGGAACCTGGATTATGCGATCCCGGTTCATTCTCATGATGAAATGGGATATCTTTCTGCCTCCCTGAACTTCATGTCTGTGCAGTTAAAAGACATGGATGATTATCAGAAAAAGATCGTAGCAAATGTTTCCCATGATTTCCGCTCACCGCTGACCTCCATCAAAGGTTATGTGCAGGCAATGACCGACGGAACAATCCCACCGGAATTACATGAAAAGTACCTGAATATCATCCTGTTCGAGGCGGAACGACTGACCGACCTTACTACCGACCTGCTCACTCTCAACGAATTTGATACCAAAGAGCTGCTTTTAGACAAAACCACCTTTGATATTCAGGAAGTGATCAAGAATACAGCCCTCTCTTTCGAGGGAGTCTGCACACCGAAGCACATTTCCATTCAGTTGCTGCTGCTTCCTGATGCGGTTTTTGTCTGTGCAGATAAGCGGAAAATCCAGCAGGTTCTTTACAACTTGATTGATAACGCAATCAAATTCAGCGAAAATGAATCTTCTGTTTTTGTGGAAGTATCAGGAAAAAATGATAAGATCTTTGTCTCTGTAAAAGATCAGGGAATCGGTATTCCGAAAAAAGAACTGAATAAAATCTGGGAACGTTTCTATAAATCTGATCTGTCCCGTGGAAAGGATAAGAAGGGAACCGGACTGGGGCTTGCTATTGTCAAGGAAGTGATCCAGGCTCACGATGAGCATATCAATGTCATCAGCACCGAAGGAGTCGGTACGGAATTTATCTTTTCTCTGAGCAAAGCCAGTCAGGATTAGGAGGAAAACTGATAAGAAAACCGGGATGACGATCTTTCAAGATTCTCTCATCCCGGGTATTTTTTTCTGTTGCTTTTTGCTGTAATACTTTTCCTGTCTGTAAACTGCTCTCTGGATTTTATTTGTAAACCAGCGGTTTAATATCGGCATCATCCATATTCTCTGCCGTCACCCATACATACCCCGTATTCACTTCCGCTTCATTTCCAATCTCAAGAACTGTACGGGCAGATGCGATCACTGCCGCATATCCCATTCCAAATGGATTCTGTACAACCAGTCCATCCAGTTCTCCGTCCTCCAGTGCTTTCACCTGTTCTTTTCCTGCATCAAATCCTACAATCTGAATTTCATCGGAATTGTCCAGTTCATCCAGCACCTGAATCCCCAACTGGGTAGAAGTTTCATTCAATGCAAAGATCCCTTTCAGTTCCGGATGCTTTTTCAGGTAATACGCAACCGCCTCTTCGTTACTCATTTTGTCGGCTGCCGACTTTACTTCCTCAAACTTTTCCGCTACAGTCGGTGCGGTTGCTCCGTCCTTCGTTGCTGTATCTGTTCCTCCGGCTGCCGTTCCGTCATCGCCATTTGCAGAAGTTTCTGCTGTATCTGTACCACTTCCATTTGCAGTGCCTGTCGTCTGAGCTGCATCATCCATCTTTTCTCCTGCTTCTGCTGCAGCCAGATCTTCTGCAGACATCCCAAGCTGCTCTGCCGCTGCTTTCCGCTTTAACTGATCCAGTTCATCTACATAGATCGTCTCTACTACGGATACATCAGGATGATTTGCCTTAATCTCCTCTTTTACACCGGCTTCTCTTTCTTTTCCATTCTCCGATACAGAATCATTAAGCAGAAGGGCAATTTCCCCACTGTCACCGATAGCCTCACATAATTTCTTCACACCCGTCTTTGCGGCTTCTTTATTATCTGTCCGGCAGATACACTGGATTCCCTGATAACTGTTTCCTGAATCAAACGCTACGATCGGAATCCCGTTCGCAGTCGCAAGATCAAACTGAACCTCCGAAGCACTCTCATCAATACTGGACACCGCAATCACATCGGGATATCTTGCAAGCTCTTCATCTAAGATGTTGACCATCTCATCAATATTATCATTCTCATCCGGGGCATTGTATACCACCTTGATCTTATCATCTCCGCTGTATCCAAGACTCTCATTAAGATCCTCGGCTGCCTGCTCCACACCTTTCTTTACTTCATCCCAGTAAGGTGTCCCTCCGGCTCTTCCGATCACGGAAATATAAGTTCCCGGCTCTAAATCCAGCCCCTCTACATCTGCATATGCCGAAGGTGAAATGGCATCCAGATTCGCCTGCCATGCCGGAACTTCTGTCTTATCCCCGGTATAAATACTCTCTGTTTTTTTTGAATTGCCACAGGCACTCAATATCATTGCGGAACAAAGAACCGCACTGATCATAGCCACATAACGTCTTTTCATCATATTCCTCCGCTTTACATACTTTCCTTATCCTGTTCAGGCTCTCAATCCACTATGATACACGAAACTCCGCAAAAAGGAAGTAGTTTTTTCTTAAAAAATGATGAAATCTTCTTTTAACCTGCATTTTTCATCCTCTGACCACTCGTTTTGCATTAAATTTCTGCCATTTTTCTTCTCCTTTTCTGTCGCTTTCTTGTATAAAAGCCTGATTTATGTTAAAATGTTGATGTTTATTGTATAATCTGTAACCGCTGAGTTACCAGTCCTTATATACTGCATTCAGACTGTTACATATAAAAAGAAAGGAATGAATCAAATGACAACAGCACATCTCTGCATCACGCTCGCGATCCTCGTCTATTTAGGATGTATGCTTTATGTGGGCTATCGTTGCTCCAAGAACAACAACGACTCCGCAGATTTCTATCTGGGAGGCAGAAAATTAGGTCCTCTTGTTACCGCCATGAGTGCCGAAGCTTCTGACATGAGCAGTTGGCTTCTGATGGGACTTCCGGGACTTGCTTATCTGACCGGAGTTGCCGATGCCGGCTGGACAGCCATCGGACTTGCCCTCGGTACTTATCTGAACTGGAGGATCGTAGCAAAAAGAATCCGCCGCTATACTCATGTAGCAGGAAATTCTATTACCCTTCCATCCTTTTTCAGCAACCGCTACCGTGATGAGAAAAAAATTCTCCAGTCGATCGGTGCTATTTTCATCGTAATCTTTTTTATCCCGTATACCGCTTCCGGTTTTGCCGCCTGCGGAAAGCTTTTTTCCAGCATGTTCGGGATCAATTATCAGGTTGCCATGGTCATCAGTGCATTGATCATCGTCGGCTATACAACACTGGGCGGATTCCTTGCCGCATCCACCACAGATTTTATCCAGAGCATCATTATGTCGATCGCACTGGTTATTGTATTTATCTTTGGTATTAATGTAGCCGGAGGCGTGTCTGCCGTTGTTGAGAATGCTCAGTCTCTCCCGGGATATCTTACAATGCACACGACTTACGATCCGGTTTCAGGAACAGAACAGACTTATCCGATTATCAGTATCGTATCCATGATTGCATGGGGACTTGGATATTTCGGCATGCCACATATCCTGCTCCGCTTTATGGCCATTGAAGATGAAGAGAAATTAAAGCTGTCCAGAAGAGTTGCAACCGGATGGGTTGTCATTTCTCTTGCAGTTGCAGTGTTGATCGGTATCATCGGACTTGCCATGACAGCAGCCGGTGAACTGATTCCACTGGAGGGTTCTGCTTCAGAGACGATCATTGTTAAGATTGCTGACCTGATGAGCCAGCATGGTGTGCTTCCGGCACTTCTTGCGGGAACGATCCTCGCAGGTATCCTTGCCTCCACCATGTCAACGGCTGATTCACAGTTACTTGCTGCTTCTTCCTCCGTTTCTTCAGACCTTTTGGGAGATTTTCTGAAGAAAAAGACAGGAAAGAAAGGGTCGATGTTTGCGGATCGTATTACCCTGCTTATCATTGCACTGATTGCAGTCTTCCTTGCAAGAGATCCGAACAGTTCTGTTTTCAATATCGTATCTTTTGCATGGGCCGGCTTCGGTGCTGTATTCGGACCGGTTGTCCTCTTTGCATTGTTCTGGAAACGTTCTAACTGGCAGGGAGCTTTAGCCGGAATGATTTCCGGCGGAGCAATGGTCTTCATTTGGAAATACCTGGTACGCCCGCTCGGTGGTGCGTGGGATATCTACGAACTGCTTCCGGCATTCCTTGTATCCTGTGCAGCGATCGTCCTTGTAAGCCTGCTTACAAAGGCCCCGTCCAAAGAGATCGTGGAGGAATTTGAAAGCGTATAATCCCTTTAAAATACGGGGAAAAAGACAGTCATGACTAACTCGTATCTGCCCGGAAGGTATTCGATTAAATACAGTTTCAACCCTTGTATATTTTAGATTCTTGTATTAGAATGTAGATAACGAAACGGAAGTTGTCCGTTTTGAAATCAAAAAAGGAGGATACATACCCATGGCACGTGTAATTAGTGATGAATGTGTAAAGTGTGGTACTTGCGAAGCTGAATGTCCGGTAAGTGCAATTTCTGAAGGCGAAGATACATATGTTGTTGATGCTGATTCCTGCATCGATTGTGGAGCATGTGAGGCTGCCTGTCCAGTAGGTGCTATCTCCGAGGCTTAAGATTACAGACGCAACGTGATCACAGAGCAAAAAAGTCCTGCCCGGCTGATGAAGTTCAGCCGCTGCAGGACTTTTTCTTTTCTGAAACAAACGGACATTCACTGCATAAAATATAGAAACAATGAAGTATCTGCAATTCCGGAGGCTGCAACTCTGGAAACTGCGAATCCGGTTGTAATTCCCGTGATATATGCCACAATTTGACGAACGATTAGCCGGCATTCCCGGAACAGCTTATGCTATAATAAAGCAAGAATTACAGTTCACCCCTTAAAGGTGAACTGTAATATGCCATGTCAGATAGGAGGTATAGATATCCATGGGGGAAGTCAGATTTATGATTTCCGAAGCCGCAAAAAAAGTGCATGTCGAATCTCATGTTCTACGCTACTGGGAAGAAGAGCTTGGACTTTCGATCGGCAGAACGGAAATGGGACATCGATATTATACCGAAGATGACATACAGCTTTTCTGCTGTATCAAAAGACTAAAAGATGAAGGAATGCTTCTGAGAGACCTGAAGCTGCTTATTCCTCAATTAAATGAGACCCGGAACCGGCTGCGTCAGGCGGACAAGGTCTCTGAAAAAACAACCGCAAAGTCCGCTGTAAAAGCACTTGCAGGTGCAGCCACAAAAACAGACATAAAGACTGTCGCAGATGCAGCTGCAAAGCCAGTCACAAATGCAGCCGCTCCTGCCGGAACGAATCCTGTTCCCACACCGGACTCTGTTGAAAAATCTTCAGCCGCCCTGCCATCGGCTGCCGTTACCCCTGATGAAATCATTACCCGGACGCAACTGGAACAGGTAAGATCTCTTCTCGGCGACGTGCTTTCCGAGGTAGTCACAGACAATAATTCCACGCTCACCGATCAAATCAGTAAGACAGTAACTTCTGATATACTCCGGGAAATGGACGACCTCTTTCAGGCAAAAGAGCGACGGGAAGAAGAACATTTCCGTAAGCTGGATTCTCTCATCCGTCAACAACAGGCAAATCGACGGGAATCTGCAAAAGGGAACGCAGTTATCAGGCTTAAGAAAATTTTTACCTGACCGGCAGATGCAAAGGGACTGCCGTATCTGAACTTTCACTTCATACGGCAGTCCCTTCTTTGTCTGATCTTCTGATGATCTTCTGATTTACAGGCAGATCCTGAACTTCTGGTCTGAATTTTCATCTTAATTCTGATCTTAAGATTTTAAATTTCTCAGGAGTCCCTCTCCTGTCTTCTTTCTTCATTTCCAAATCTCGTATACTGCGGCATCCATGCAAGACGCACTGTTCCGATCGGGCCGTTTCTCTGCTTCGCAATAATGATCTCCGCAATATTTTTATCTTCTGTATCCGGATTGTAGTAATCATCACGGTAAATGAACATACATACATCGGCATCCTGCTCGATTGCTCCTGACTCACGCAGGTCAGAAAGCATCGGACGCTTATCCGTTCTCTGCTCTACCGCACGGCTCAACTGGGACAGTGCAATGACCGGCACGTTCAACTCCCTTGCCAGCCCTTTCAAAGAACGCGAAATCTCCGAAATCTCCTGCTGACGGCTTTCATTTCTGCGGCTGTTACTTCCACTCATCAACTGTAAGTAGTCAATGATAACCAGATCAAGTCCCATTTCCAGCTTATATTTTCTGCATTTGGATCGCATCTCAGAAATAGTGATACCTGACGTATCATCAATGATCATCCGGGAAGATCCAATCGTTCCTGCTCCCTCGATCAGCTTCTCCCAGTCCGTATCTGACAGATTACCGGTTCTTAAAATCTGTGCATCCACATGAGATTCCAGTGAAAACAGACGGTTTACCAACTGCTCCTTTGACATCTCAAGACTGAAGATCGCCACTGCGAGATTCTGACGGAATGCCACATGCTGTGCGATATTCAAAACAAAGGCCGTCTTTCCCATAGAAGGACGGGCTGCGATCAGGACAAGGTCTGATCTCTGTAAACCGGAAAGCTTATAATCAAGGTCAATGAATCCTGTCGGGATTCCCGTAACCGTTCCCTTTGTCTTTGATGCCCGCTCAATGACATCCAAGGCATTCAGAACAACCTGCCGGATTGGAACATACTCTTCTGAATTTCCTGTCTCCGCAAGCTCAAAAACCTTCTTCTGTGCATCTTCCAGAATCTCATCCAATGGTTTATTCTGCTGATAACACGTATTTGCGGTCTCCTCATTCACTTTAATGAGCCTCCGCATCACGGATTTTTCCCGGACGATCTTTGCATAGGTATCTGCATTGGCGGATGTCTGTGCCTGCATGAGAAGATCTCTCGCAAATTCCATATTGCTGATCTCCGGTGGAACATCTTTTTCCTTCAGATAATCCTGAAGCGTGATCAGATCTACCGGCTTTCCCTGCTGAAACATTTCCACAATACAGTCAAATAAAATCCCATATGCAGTCTGATAAAAATCCTCTCCGGTTATAATTTCGGAGCCCATCGAAATAGCCTCCTTATTCATCAGCATCGCTCCCAGCACTGCCTGCTCCGCCTCCGCACTGTGCGGAGGAATCCGTTTCATTGCTGCTTCCATATCCATAAAGAATACCCTCTTATGCTTCTTCCTTTACAACGACTTTCAGTTCTGCTGTCACTTCCGGGTGCAGTTTCACTGATACCATATGCGTTCCCAGTGTCTTGATTCCCTCTTTGATCTGGATCTTTTTCTTATCTACAGAAAGATTCATCTGCGTCTTCACAGCTTCTGCAATTTCCTTGCTGGATACTGAACCGAACGTTCTTCCGCCTTCTCCGACTTTAATCGACAGCTCAACCTTTCCTGCTCCAAGTTCTGCTGCCAGTTCTTTTGCAGCCTCCAGGTTCTCCTCGGCAACTTTCTTTTCATTATTCTTCTGCAGCTTCAGGT
>ULUY01094051.1_pt1 | contig 11730 bp, 8 predicted proteins | sample 1959031 | NCBI WGS metagenome assembly ULUY01 (sample SAMEA4835774, study PRJEB28245) | human gut metagenome | biome: gut microbiome; material: fecal sample | place: Denmark | collected 2008
GGATATCATGCTAAGACGCCTGTTAGATGTTATGTCTTTTCAATTATTTTGATATTTGCAGTTGTTTTGGCAATGAAATATGTGCATTTCACAGTTTTCATTTGCAGTATCATGATAGTTGGATCAAGTATTGTTATTCTATGTCTTGCTCCCGTAGAAGATAAGAACAAGTCCCTTGATGCTGAAGAGCAAAAGGTGTACCGTAAAAGAACATATCTAATATGGGCAGCAGAGTTGGCAGTTGCAATTATCTGCTTTTGCTTACAGCGGATATCTCCTGCGGTTTGTCTAACTATGACATTCTTGGTTATGGCTGCTATGCTTGTTCTTGGAAAGATGAAGAATATTTTATTGTAGGGCTTTAAATCCGGCGTAATACAATTTATGTCCATGATTGACTATTTCTTGAGTTGCACAGAAGTTTGTTTACTATGTTTTGACGACAAATTTCTGTGCAATTATAGTAGTAAATTTGGAGGGGAAATGAAGAAGAAAATTTTTAGGGCAATACCGCACAGAGCTTGTGCTGAAGATGCGCTGTCAGATTTTTCGTCAGATTGTATAGAAATTCCGCAGGCATACTATCGTATGTCAAGGGATTTCTGTGCAAGATGACGGAAAATATGCAAGCAGATTCAGTGCAAAGCCGTCAGGCGGGCTTTGTGCGGTGTTGCCTTAGTGTTTTATTAAGCATTACAATGTTGACATGTTCATTAACCGGCTGCGGAGTTAAAGATGATTCGAGTGCTGATTCTACGGTTGAGCAGTCGCAGAGCATAGAATATGAAACAATAGCACCGCCAGAGGGTGGATGGACAATAGAGGAGCTATTTAGTGTTACAACTTTTTTTGGACAACAGGTATCTTACTCACTGACACTGGAGCAGCTTGGTAACGATTTCAGTATTGATACCAATGAGGTTTTGATAAAAAAAGATAAAGTTGGTGTGCAACTGTATTATAAGAACAAGTGGGCTTGTTCGATAGCGTACTTAGGTTTTAAGTCAGCTGAGGATATTAAAAAAGATTCACCGATTGGATTTATATCTATGGGCAAGGAGGAGGAATTAGGAAATTATGTAACTATAAATTCCATTACGTTTGGATCAAGTATTGATGACCTAAAGAACGCACTCGGATCTCCTACAGATGGTGCGGATAAACCTGAAAATAGCGATGATATTTTATGGGAATATAAGTTGAATAATGAAGGTGATGTCTATTTATATGTTGGCATTCACGATGGAAAAGTAGGTTCATTTCTTTTAGGGTATTTTTAAGCCGTGATTATATTATATCTATAATAAGTTATTTTCTCAATTTAAACAGAGATATAGTTTCAATAGCAAATTTCTATTTAATTAGATAAATGAATTTGGAGGGGAAATGAAGAAGAAAATTTTTAGCGTTTTATTATGCATCACAATGTTGATGTGTTCATCAACTGGCTGCGGAGTTGATGAGAATTCAAGCGTTGATTCTACAGTTGAACAATCGCAAAGTGTGGAATATAAAACGATAAAGCCACCAGAAGATGGCTGGTCAATTGAAGAATTATTGAACGTGACGACTTTTTTTGGGCATCAGTTATCTTATCCGTTAACACTGGATGTACTTGGTGATGATTTCACTATTGTTACGGAAGATGCTGTGATAAAAAATGGTAATGTCGGTGTGGAACTGGATTATCAGGATGAATTCGTATGTATGATATCATATACTGGTCTTAAAAAAATAGAAAACATAAAAAATGATTCAGTAATCGGACGTATGTCTGTATATAAAAAGGAAGAGTTCGGTAATTATATAACTATTAATTCAATTTCCTTTGGATCAAATTATGATGATGTTGAACGTGCGCTGGGTACTCCGATAGACGATAAAGAAAGACCTGAGGATTATGCTACTTGGAAATATGAATTAAAAAATGATGATGGTTACTTACTTGTGGATTTTGCTCACAAAGAAGTAATTTCAATCCGATTTGGTGATTTTTAAATGAAAGGATAAAAACATTATGGCAGATAATAAAACAAATTTGGAAGACTTTTGCAATGAATATGCAGAGAAGCTGGAAGAATATCCCAATGAAACGGCTCTCACTTTGTTTTCATATTGTATGGATGAATATTATGGTGATCAGCTTGAATCTCTTGGAGCAAATGCTGATACGATAATGGATTTATATGAATACGTAAAAAATGGTGGAATGACTGATGACTCAATACCATCTGAACTTGATATGATTTATAGTCTTGTTTCAGATTCACCCGCTTTTGAATCTATTCAAAAATCAGATGCATTTAAGGCATTCTCGAAATACAAATCAGCTTGGGATACCTATGCAAGTGATATGAAAAATTTGGCAAGCAGTTTGGAAACTGCAAAAGCTAATCTGGTTGAATCAAACGGTGTTACAAGATTTAATCCGGCAGGAGAAGAGGCAATTAAAAATGCAACCTCAAGTATGCTGAACATTGCAAGCAATGCATCTGATATTTTGCCTGACGGCGGTATCACATCAAATATGATTGAATTAATGAATGCTGCATTTAAGGATGGATTTGTGACTGTATCAGATGCGGCTCTTGAAAGAGACCTTATGTGGTTTGATGACGGACTGAACGAATTATCAGAGAAAGAAGAAAAATTATTAAATGCAATCAGAAACAAGGAAAAACCTTCTGACTCTTGGGAGAATTTTCCATCACTCGAAGAAATGGCAGAATTCCTTTCTGGTGATAACAGTGGTCATGAGGTAATCTTTCAGCCTTACTTAGAATGGCGCTTTGCTTATGAAACAAATCTGATTCTTGATCAGATTCAAGCTGAAACCGGTATTGATCCACGAATAGACAACAGAACATCATGGCAAAAGATTTGCGATGCATTTAATGGAGAAGGCATAGGTGCTGCGATTAAAACAGCATTTGGAGAAGCTAATGATATCAATAAAAGCGGAAAAAAATCAATTTCCAATTGGGCAGACATGCAGTTTGATAAATTATATAATTTCCTTGACAAAAAAGGTTTTGTCGATAAAATCACTGATATATATGACAAAATTGATTATTTTAGTGAGGAATTCCCGAAGAGTGTAGAAGAAGTTCTTTCAGATTATAAAACTTTTGCTGAAAATGCAATTATTGATTTTGGAGAAACGTGGTATTTAGGAGCCGAAGATTTTATAGATAGTTGGTTTGTTGGAAAAGATGATATAGTTACGGGAATAAAAGGGCTTTGGGGAAATATCACAGGAAATTATCAAAAGGCAACAAATATACTTCCACCTCGTGATCCACTTGTAATAGACCTTGGTATACCCGGAATTGAACTGACAAGTCTAGAAAACGGAGTGCATTTTGACCTTGACAAGAATGGATTTGCTGAAAAAACAGCATGGATAGGCAAAGAAGATGGTTTCCTTGCTCTTGATAGAAACGGAAATGGTTTTATCGATGATGGCGGAGAGCTTTTTGGCGATCAAGTGCTTATGTCTAATGGGAAAATTGCTTCTTCAGGGTTTGAAGCGTTAAAAGATCTTGATACAAATAATGACGGAGTTATTAATAAAGATGATGAACAGTTCGAGAATTTACGAGTTTGGATTGATTCAGATCAGAATGGAATCTCTGATCCGGATGAACTGAAAAACCTTGATGAACTGGGGATAACCTCCATTAGTCTTGATCATATAAATAAAGATACTATTGATTTAGAAACGGGAACTGCAGTTACGGAATCAGCGGAGGTTAGTTTTGGTGATGGTATCACAAGAGAAATTGCTGAGCATTGGTTTGAGGTAATAACTCATGACACCCAAGAAATAACAGTTGAAAATATCGAAGATGATCACACTTCTTTTGGCAATATGCATAGTATTACTTCTGCAATAGCAGACGATAAGACTGGTCAGCTTAATAAGTTAGTTGAAAAGTTTAAGACTACTGGAAATTTCATTGAAAAAAGAGTGCTTGTAAGAGAAATTCTTTATTTTATTACTGATTCGGCTGATATTGAAATCAGTTCAAGAGGTGGAAATATAGATGCTCGCAACCTTCATGTACTTGAAACAATAATGGGTGTTGAAAGCTTTGTTGGTGTTGATGGGAGTACTACCCCCAATAGTAATGCAGCACGCATTCTGAATGAAGTATATTCACAGTTTGAGTTAATGTATTTTAATATTTTGAATTTGGATTCATCATATGCATACTGTTTTGATCTTGTTAAAGTAAATATTGATGAAAATGAAATTGTATCAATTGATTTGTCTCAAATTAAATCATTGGTGGATTATGCGTTGAACTCTGAAGGAACAGCAGATGACATTATTCTTAATGTTGGTATGTTCCTAAAAGGAATAGATGTGGTTTATGGTACTAAGTCGTTTACGGAATTAAGATCTATGTATTTAGAATACCTACTTGATATTGATAATATACTTACAGCAAAACTTGTTATCGGAGATAACGATAATAATATACTGAACGGAACTAATGAGAATGAAGTATTCTGGGGTGCAGAGGGCTCTGATATCATTAATGCAGGTGTAGGTGACGATTTGATCTATGGTGGCACAAGAGATGATATTCTCAATGGTGAAAAAGGAAATGATTCATATTACATAAATTCTAATCATGGAAATGTTGTTATACATGATGTTTACGGTAACAACAAGCTCATATTCACCGATGACCTTTCAGCCGATGATTACGATGTATCTATTGACTCAAAACTTGGTATTGTAATGACTAACAGAAAAACTGGTAAAACTATTTCTATGCCTGATTTCCTCACAAATCCGCTGAACTATAACTTCGTATTTGAAAGAGAGTCACAGATTGAAGGCGGCATTGAAGATCGTGAAGTAATAGAAGGAACAAATGCAGATGATTACCTCGAAGCCGGAGACGGATTCAATATCTTCTATGGTGGAGATGGAAATGACACGCTTGCCGGTGGCAAAGACATGGACTTCATGTATGGCGGAGACGGAGACGATCTTCTTCTTGGCAGAAATGGTGTAAATGTTCTGTTCGGCGGTAATGGTAATGACACAATTTATGACGGAGATGACGGCAGCTATCTCAGCGGCGGAGACGGAGACGACTTCCTCTACGGAGGCGGCGGAGATGACGTTCTTGACGGCGGTGCAGGAAATGATTACCTGCAGGGTGATCATGGAGATGATACATACATATTCGGAAAGGGTTACGATACTGATACAATTAATGCATCTTCGGGTAACAATACAATTATTATTCACGGGTACCGTGCATCTTCAATGATAAACACAAGAAATGCCCATAATGACCTTATTATCAATTTCGGCTCGGCTGATTCAACAGACTGTCTCATTGTAGATCACTTCTTTGATTACAACAGCAACCGTGATTTCAACTTTGTTTTTGATGACGGTACAGTTCTTGGACAGTATGACATTACAGCGAAATACGCTCCTATTTACGGAACAGACGGTGATGACTGGCTTGCAATACAGAATGGGGACAACGGTATTATTCACGGAGGCGCAGGAAACGACGGACTCAGCGGTGGTAGCGGAAACGACGAGCTTTATGGTGAGGACGGAGACGATACGCTCTACGGAAATGACGGCAACGACATTATGGACGGCGGAACAGGCAATGATACTCTTTGTGGAAGAAATGGCACGGATACATATATTTTCGCAAAGGGTTATGGCAATGACACCATAAATGAATGGGGAAGCGATCACAGCATTGTGAAACTGACTGACATCAACTACGATGAAGTTACGATCACAGACCAGTGGGGTTCAAATCTTGTTGTTTCAATTAATGAAACTGAGGATACGCTCATAATCAGCAACTTCAAGTGGGGACAGGCTACCTACTCCTTTGAGTTCGCAGACGGAGCAATTGCATCGGTCAACAAGGACACATGGGAGCTTGAATTCAGCAAGCTGCCTGATATTCCGGAAACAAGTGAAGATGAACTTGTTCAGGAAAATGCTGATATTCTCAACGAACTTTACGCAAATGACAGCCTGACATCTGATCTTCTCACAGAATCTGACAGCACAGTAATTTCCGATATTTCCGACAGCGTATCTGTTAACGAGGATTCAGACGAAGTTGCAGATCAGACCGACATTCAGGTTATGATCCTGACCGAGAATATGTCTGCATTTGCAGATGAGGATAATGTTTTCGATAACGCTGACGTTCTCGATTCGACAGATGATATGTCAATGATGAATCAGCTTCTTGTTGGTTCTCAGGTGCAATAATTTGATTATTTACAGTGCAGCGGCTTTAATGCTGCTGCACTTTTTTATACAAGGGAGGTCGAAATATGCAGAAAAAGCAAGACAGCGGCTTGTCCTGTTTTATGATCGTCATGAAATTTCACGGAATTCCGATTACTAAGGAACAGGCTGAAAATCTGTCCGTGCTTGATCCGGAACAGAAAACCGGAGAAATCGAAATCATTCAGTCAGCAAAAGCATTAAAGATGAGAGCGAAGCTGTGCAAACTGAAGTTAAACAAACTGAAAGATGTGAAATCTCCTATTATAGCCAAAAATAAAGACGGCGAATTTTTCATAATCGCAAAATCCAAAGAAGATAAGTTCATGATTCTTTTTGCCGATAAAACACAGCCCGAAGTTAAATCCTGTGAGGAGCTTACAGAGATATGGGACGGTACGGCGATTCTGATCACGAAAAAAGGTATCATGGACAGAGAAGCAGTTTTCAGCTTTAAATGGTTTATTCCAACGATTCTGAAATTCAAAAAAGAATTCATTCAGGTTCTGATCGCTGTTTTTACAATTCAGATTCTGGGAATCCTCACACCTGTTATGACTCAGGTTGTTGTGGACAAGGTGCTTGTGCATCGGAGTATTTCCACACTGAATGTGCTTGCGATCGGTATCGGAATTGTATACATTTATGAGCTGGTTTTGGGACTTGCCAAAAATTATGTATTCACGCATACCACAAACCGAATTGATGTAATGCTCAGTTTCAAGCTATTTAAGCATCTGTTTGCGCTGCGTTGAAATATTTTGAGTCACGGCGTGTCGGTGAAACTGTTGCAAGAGTCCGGGAGCTTGACAGTATACGAAGCTTTCTGACGGGAACACCGCTGTCTTCAATGATAGATCTGATTTTTATCATCGTATACATCGTGGTGCTGTTTTTCTACAGCAAAATGCTGACGGTAATAGTTATATGCTCGATTCCCGTGTACGCAATTCTTTCGGCAATTGTGACACCATTATTCAAGAAAAGGCTTGATGAAAAATTTGAAACGGGAGCAAATACACAGTCATTTCTTGTGGAATCAATCACAGGTGTTCAGACTGTAAAATCCTACGCTTTAGAACCAAAATTCGAGAAAAAATGGGGCGATTTACAGGCGGATTATGTCAAAGCAAGTTACAGAACGTCAATGGTTTCAGCAACGGCAGGCACGGCAGGACAATTTATTCAGAAAGTCTTTGATTTGCTGATTCTGTTTTTCGGGGCAAAAGCAGTCATGGACGGCAATTTTACAGTCGGACAGCTTGTGGCATTCCGTATGCTTTCAGGCAGAGTCAGCGGTCCTGTACTGCGACTTGTTCAGCTCTGGCAGGAATATCAACAGGCATCGTTGTCAGTAAAGCGAATCGGTGATATTTTCAACACTGCTCCCGAACCAATTCTGAATACCAATCAGACGGCAATGCCGAAAATCAATGGAAAAATCGTATTTGATAAGGTGCATTTCCGCTATAATCCGCAGAGCAGCGAGGTCATCAAGGGCATGAGTTTTGAAATTGAATCCGGAACAATTGTCGGAGTAGTCGGAAGAAGCGGTTCGGGAAAAAGCACGATTTCAAAGCTGATTCAGCGTTTGTATATTCCGGAAGGCGGAAAAATTTCTGTTGACGGAATGGATATTTCGCTTGTCAATCCTGCCATGCTCAGAAAGCAGATTGGCGTGGTTTTGCAGGAAAATTTCATGTTCAACGGCACGGTTGCTGAGAATATTTCCATCCATTGTCCTACCGCTTCAATGGAACAGATTATTCACTGTGCAAAAATTGCAGGTGCACATGATTTTATTCTGGAACTACCAAACGGCTATGATACGATAATCGGCGAAAAGGGTATGGGGCTTTCAGGCGGTCAGAAACAGCGTGTTGCGATTGCAAGAGCAATTCTTGCAAATCCCAGAATCCTGATTTTTGATGAGGCAACTTCTGCTCTTGACTATGAATCGGAAAGCATCATTCAGAATAATCTGAAAGAAATCTGCAAAAATAGAACCGTTTTAATTATTGCACACAGACTTTCCACGCTGAAAGATGCACAGAAAATCATGGTGATTGACAAAGGCAGTCTCGTGGAATACGATACACACGAAAATCTTATGACACAAAAAGGGCTATATTGCTACCTGTACAATCAACAGCAGAGGGGTGATGTTGATGGATAATCATATGACTGAATACATATTGAAGCACAGCAGAAAAAAGGATAAAGAGCTAAAATATGACTTCATGCCTTCGATTCTGGAAATCATTGAACGTCCTGCACATAAGGCAGGAACTGTAATTATTCTGAGTGCTTTTACGCTCCTGATTGCAGCGATTGTGTGGGCTTGCTTGTCTAAAATCGACGTTGTTGTCACTTCAAACGGCAGTATACAGCCTGTCGGAAATATCAGTTCTCTCAATTCCTACACAAGCGGAACGATAAAGTCTATCAACGTTGAGGAAGGTGCTTATGTGAAAAAAGGCGATATTCTGGTTGAACTGGATACACAAAGCATTGAAATAGATGTTGAATCACTCAACAGTCAAAGAGAAATCCTTGAAGCACAGAAAGTAATTTACACGCTGATAAAAAACGGTGAAGATGTTTCAAACGTAGATATTACAACATATAGCGAAAATTTACAGCCATATATTATGACGATTATTGACAACGACAAGGCTTACCGAAACAATTTGAGTGTTCTTGAAAGTGCAAAGGAAAATGCAGGACTTACCCGTGATATTGCACAGATTAAGCGTGATGATTATAATGTTGACAGCAATATTTCTATGGCAGAATTCAATGCTCAGGAACTTGTTTTAAAGCAGGCTGAAAATGAATTTATCCAGGCGGAATTAAATGTTCTCAAGGCACAGACTTCTTATAGTGAACAGATAAATTCCAGTATTTCCGATATTAACAGCAAGCTGAAACAGGCAGAATCCGAACTTGAAAAGTATCAGCTTTCGCTTGAATATCAAAAAATCACCGCACCTGTAAATGGTTACATCAACAGCATTGCCGTAAATAATATCGGCGAAACAGTCACATCGGCACAGCAAATTGCGACCATCGTTCCGGCAGATACACCTGTTGAAATGGTGTGTTACGTGAAGAATATGGATATTGCGGATATTCAAGTGAATATGAATGCAGAAATAAAACTGGAAGCGTATCCCTATAACAAGTACGGTACGGTCAAAGGAACGGTCAAATATATCAGTCCGAGTTCATTCAACAGTGAACAATTAGGAAGCGTTTATCTTGTGAAACTGGATATTACCGATGTTCCGGAGGGAATTAATATTGTTTCGGGACTTTCGGGAAGCGTGGAAATCAAAACGGACAAACGCACTGTAATGGATTATTTCCTTGATCCGATTATCAAAGGATTTGGGGAGAGTCTGAAAGAAAAGTAATCAGCACTAATCAAGGTATCCATGGTAGTCACAAGAAAGAAGGACATATGAGTAGAAAGTATATATTTTCGGAAGTTGAGTATAATTCACTAAGATCTGAACTTGTTAGCAGAATCGGATTAATAAATAGTCAGTCTAGTACTGCTTTAACAACTATAATTTCGACATGGGCGGTCGGTCTAACTTTGCTTATTTTTTTGTTTGGTCAAAACAATCAACTTTCAGGTTATACGGAAATTGTCATAGGATTTATAAATTCTTTGATTTTTCTTATTCCAGTCGCTTACTTTATTCCACTCGCTATTAAATCTGGTGAGAATTTAACACAAATTGCTTCCTTGTCCGCTTACATTCGTGTCTTTTTCGAGTATCTCAGTGAAAGACCAGAAAATGATACTCTACCCAGGTACGGTTGGGAAGCAACAAATACATTGGTAAGCAATATCAATGCACTGCGAAAAAGCAAAGGAAGAACATTGCTCATGTTTAATGAAGAATTTACAATTTTATCAATTGCTTCAGTAATGATTTATTTCATAAGTGCCGAATTAAACATTGCAAGAATCTATCAATCTGTGAATGTTCCGAGTTTAATATTAATAGTAGCATCCGTAGTCTACGCTGTGTTTGCTGTTCTTGCAATTGTTATGGTGAATTTAATTCATCGTAGTTCATGTATCAAATTGAATATGATGGAAAAATCATCAATTTATATCGAAGCCTATATTTATAATAAAGCAGCTGAATTGGGACTCATCAATCAAAATCAAATAAACAAGGTTAAGCAAAAACTTGATCCTAACAAACGACTATATCGTTGTGACGGAAGCGAAATATCATAATTACATGGAGAATCTACAAAAGATTTCTGTAAAAACGAAAGTCGTGATAAGAAGCTTAGTGAGATAGGCGAGAAAATTTGATTCTGATTTTATTACAGTATACAAATAAATAGTGTAATTTGTTAAGGCGTTTTAACTATCAGTTGAGCCTGTAATAATACATAATTTCCAACTTTCCTATAACTCTGGCACAGTTTCTAAGCGACCTTGTTCATTTCTTGGCTGTCGATTATTCTTCTGAGAATTTTAACATTTTACGTCAGCTTGCTTTCAACGCCTTAAATCGCAGAAATCTTTTTAAAGATAGTTTCCCTGACAAATAATTTACATGTTATGATGTAGAAGAGATTTATAGTAAAGAAATATGATAAGAGGAAGATTCTAATGAAATGCTTTGAAAGAGAAAAGGAATTATTAATCGATTATTTTAAGACTACTCCTGTAATTTTAATAATTTTTGATTTAATTGCACCTATTTTATCAACTATCGGCACCATTTACGGATACATTGACAGCAACACACCCATTTTATTGGCGACATTCGTCTTAGTTGTTCTGTTTTTTTTAATTAAAATTCATCGTATAAAAAAGACTTGTATAAACATAAAAAGCTTATATTTAGATGAAGATACTTTTTTATCACATATGATTACTAATATCACTGAAGTAAGAAGATTTAAAGAGAAAGAGAAAATAAATGCTGTCAATGTAGAAAAAATAGATATGAATTTTCAAATTAATGAGCCAAATCCTAATAACTCTGTTCAATCTGATATGGATGTAACTTGGAAAATACATTGTAAGACACTTGAAAATGAGTTGTTAAATTATCATCTGCTTTGCTCTAAAAGTGAATCAAAAAGAGGTTTTAATCCTCAAATAAAAATAAGAGAATTTACTGGAACTTACTCTGCAACAATTACTAATCTTAGCAACGGTCTAATCAATCATATTTCATTAAGTTTTAGAAATGGTAAATTACTAAGTCATTCTGATTTTGAACTAGAAATTATATTAGAAAAATATTATAGGTTTATGTGGAATGATTGTGAAGTTTTACTTATTAACGCTGCAATGTTTGGAAACTCTGTAGAAAAAATAAGAGCAACAATATTATTTAAGGATTCAAGAATCGCAAATAAAAATATATCTGTGTATGAGGTGAATCCTAATAATTTTA
>ULUY01053340.1_pt1 | contig 11715 bp, 24 predicted proteins | sample 1959031 | NCBI WGS metagenome assembly ULUY01 (sample SAMEA4835774, study PRJEB28245) | human gut metagenome | biome: gut microbiome; material: fecal sample | place: Denmark | collected 2008
TTTATAAAACAGGGCTAATGAAAGGGTTTAATTGGGAAAATCGTTGACATTGTCAACGATTTGTCAACTATAAGGAAGATGTAGAAAGATATAAAAAAATGAAATAAAATAGAGTAAAATAAAAGATTTCTTTTAGAATTACTTTTTTTCTAGTATTGCAAAATATAATAAAATATAATAAAATGCAATAGAATAAAGAAAGACGATATATGGAAGATATTGAATATAAGGTGGCAAATGACTGAAATATCAACATTTGATTAAGAAAAATGGTTGATTTGTCAACGATTTGTCAACCAAAATTTTAAATGGTTGACAAAAAAATAGGGGAGATAGACTCCTCTATTTTGCTTTTGAAATTTTTTCAAATAAATCTACCGTGCTTTTTGAACTATCCTCTGTTGAATGAGTATAAGTATCTAATGTAGTTTCAATACTTGCATGACCTAACCTAGTTTGAACATCTTTTATATTAGCACCATTTTGTATTAATAGAGTTGCATGAGTATGTCTTAAACTATGAAATTTGAAATCTATATTAAGTTCATAATTTACAACCTTAGAAACATACTTCATACCATTAGTTGTTAGTAAATTACCATCAATTCTAGCACATATTTGATTTTGTTGTTTTAAATCTCCAGAAGAAATATTAGCAGGTAGAATGAATAATCTTTGAAGTCGCTTATTGTTTATAATTTCTTCTTGAGAATATAGCATTTTATAGTATTTACCATATTTTAATTTATTTTCCATTTGCTTTTTTTGGAATTTTTTTAATATAGTGATTAAAGTATCTCCAATTTTAATAATTCTGTTACTCGTAAAAGTTTTTGTAGGACCGAAATACCATTGCTTATTTTCATCGTTAAAAATCAAGGATTTATTAATAGATAATGTTTTAGTTTTAAAATTTATATCTTCCCAAGTTAAAGCTAATACTTCGCCAATTCTACAACCAGTATGAAAGCCTATCATTAAAGGAAGATAATAATCAGTATTTTCTGGAAATCTATCTATAATATTATTAAATTCCTTTAATGTTACTGTTTTTATAAATTCTTCACTTTTCTTTTCGTATTTTGGAATAGAAATATATTGCATAGGATTCTCCTTTATAAATTTACAAGGATGCACAGCATATTTAAGTGATAAATTTAAAATACTAGATATTTGTTTCAAATGGTTTTTAGTGCAGCCATTAACATATCTTTTATTGATATAACTTTGTAATATCGCTGGTGTTAATGATTTTATTTTGTATATACCTAATGCAGGTTTTAAATAATTTTCAACAATTCCTTTATAACCAGTAATAGTATTGGTTCTTAAATTTAATTTGACATAATTTTCTAACCAATAATCAAGATAATCAGACATGGAAATTTCTGAGGGTTCAAAATGTAATCCTGAATTATTATATTCTGCAAGTGCTTTTACACCTGCTTCTAAAGCCTCCTTTTTTGTATTAAACCCTGATTTTGTAATCTGTTTTCTTTTTCCTTCGATTTTAGCAGCTTCGAATTGATACTGCCATTTTTGTCCTCTTTTTCTAACATTAATTTCAGACATAAAAATACCTCCATTTTTCTTATATTTATTTTCATAAACACTTGAAAAATAGGGGGCATTTATGTATAATACAAATGTAGCCACTTTTCAAAGTGTCTATGCTCTGGATAATGTGTGTTGTGCCGCAAAACTCAAAACACATTATCCATTTTTTATAACTCTATTGTAGTATTCCTATTAGGATTACTTTTTTTAAATTCATTAACAAATTTCATTGCTGATAATGGATTGGTTGCATCAAATGAAATATATTGTATATTATCATCTTTTAAGTAGGTAAATATTAAATAATTTTTAGTAGTAGAATTTGTTTTCTTTTTTGTTCTTCCACCTATCATAGCTCCTATTGGACCAAATAAAACAGCTCCACCGATAGCACCACCAATGCTAGAAGTATAATATTTTTGAATTTCAGTATCTGTCTTTATAGATATATCTTGTATTTTTTCTTTATCTAATTTAAAAGTGGTATTATTAACATTAAATTCATAATAAGTAGGACAAGATAAAATATCACATAAAGTTTTTTCAGATACAGGTAGTCCTTGTAAAATTGGCAATTTTATAAATAAACTTGCTCCTTTTTCGTGCTTTTTATTATTAATAGATTTCTTTACCTTATTTCGTTTATCAATCATATATGCTATAAATATAATTAATATTAATGATATTATACCTAATAATGGTTCCATAGAAACCTCCTTTCATATTATCTAAAAGCACTTTTATTTTCTGCTTTAATAACTCTTCCTATTATTTTGAAATCATTATTTGTTACTTTTAATATGGGATAATAAGGATTCATAGCATGTAATTCTATATAATCTTCAATTTCTAATATTTTTCTAATACACACATCATTATTATTAATCATAAGCAAATATGTTTTACCATTTTCGTAATTATTTTGTTTGCATATAATTGCGAGATCTCCAACATCTAGTAAAGGTAGCATGGAGTTATCAGATACCTTAAATGCAAAATATTCTTTTGTTGGATTAAGTTTATCTTCTAAATTAATATATTTGCCATTATGATTAGCCATAAAAGCATTATTTTCAAAAATTATATTATCAATAATAGGAATAGAGTTTCCTTGTTGATGAATAGAATCTTCAAAAAAATTATCAATTACATCAATATATCCACAAATTTGCATTAATTCTTCATAAGATGTCGTTCCTTTTGAAGCATTTGCAAGACCTTTTAAAACCTTAGGAGATGGAGGAGTGCTCAATTTTAGATTCATGTATTGTGATAAATATGTCCTATTTACACCAGATGCATCAGCAAAATAGGTTTGATTTTCATATAATGAATTGATTTTTTTTAGCATATTAGCAAAATCTATTTTTTTAAACATATCTAAAAACCTCCTAGACATAGAATATCACAAGTTTTAAAAAAAATCAATAAAAATGTTAAAAAAATTAACAAAAGTATTGACATTTTTTAAAAGCAAATATATAATGAATTTGTTAAAAAAATTAACAAAAAGAAAGGAGGAAAATCAAAGTGAAAGTAAATGTAATAGCAGTACAAGAACTAATTAATGAGCATTTTAGAGGGAATCAAACATGGTTTGCTGAAGAAATAAATGTAGCACCAGCTTATGTTAGTAGGATTTTAAATAATAAAGTAGAAGGAAATAGTGATAAGGTATGTAATGGTATAATTAAATTCTGCGAACTACATAATTTGGATTTCAGAAAGTACATTATTTTGTCCTAAAATGTTAAAAAAATTAACAAAAAGAAAGGAATGAAAATGAAAGATTTTAAAATAAAATTTTGCGGCACAACACACAGAAAGGAGAATTCGTATGGAAGATGTTTTATACACAGTTGCTGAAACAGCTAAGTTATTAAAAACAAATACTAACTATGTATACGAACTTATAAGAAGAGGATTTTTACCTGCTCTAAAATTAGGAAGTTTTAAGATTAGAAAAACATCTTTATTAGAATTTCTATCAAAGTATGAAGGACAAGACTTAACAGATTTGACAAATGTAAAAGAATTAGAGGGGGAAAAAATCAGATGATAATTAAAAATAAAAAGAAATTTTTAGTAAGAATATTAGAGTTATTAATAATTATTTCAACAATTATATTAACAATTTTAGCTATAAATTATACTAACAAAATAAGGGGGCATCAAGCTATTGGTGGAGAGTATTTAATACCAATATTAGGACTAATTATATTGATGGTAATAGAAGATATATACCAAGAATCAGAAAAGAAAAAAGGAGGGAAAAGATAATGGAAAATGAAAGAAAAATTAATACAGTAGAATTAAAAGATAATGAAATGGTTATAAGCATTTCAGAATATGAAAAAATGAAAAAAGAATTAGCACATGCATTAGAAAAAGTATCATTATCAGAACAAATTAGACACGATACATATAGAGAAATGACTGAACTTAGATTAAAAATGGAGAAAGCAGAAAATGAAAATTATCTTTTAAAGAATGGAATAAATAATTTTATAAAAGCTATAGGAGGAAATAATTAGTATGGATTATTATCAAATACTATTAGATGAATGCAGTTATTTGCAAGTAGATAAAGAAAGAATAGAAAGAATGAAGAAAACATTAGCAATTATGAAATCAAAATTACAACAATTAAAAAGGATCCAATAATTAATTATATATATGGATTAAATTATTTGAAAGGAGTGTGAGAATGATGTCAGATGAAAAAAGAAGAATGTTAGATACAGAAAATGCAGCAAAAGACAGATACGATTTATGTAAGAAAATATTAGTTGCATTAAATGAGGAAAACATTGAAAAAGCCAAAACTATTATAAAAGAAGATATGAAAATTTATGAAGATGAATATTTATATATTCCTAATGATAGTGATGGAGATAATGAAATAGAGTTACCCAACCGTCGCCAAACAAATTAGATAACTCTATTAAAAAACAATTTTATATGCGTTTCTGTTGTTATTGTACCATATTTTTTCAACAGAAGCAAGGAAAGGAGAGAAATATGGCAAATATGACGAATACAGGAGTTACAAGAGCTGTTGATGATTTAGGGCGAGTTGTTATTCCAATAGAAATAAGAAAACAATTAGGAATAAAGATAAAAGATAAGATATTATTCTTTACAAGTGGAAAAGATATTATTTTAAGAAAATATCAACAAGAGTGTATATTTTGTGGAAAACAACATCAGTTAGTAGATTTTAAAGGACAGAAATTATGTAAAAAATGTTACGAAGAAATGAAGGAGGTATTCTTTTATGAAGATAAAGAAATGCCCAAAATGTAAAGGTCCTTTAGGAGATAGACCAGCATTAAGTCGTAGAGATAATAAAACAGATATATGTTCTAATTGTGGTCTATTAGAAGCTCTTGAAGATGCACAAAGAATAATTGATAAATGTAATGGGAGGAAATAAAAATGAAAACAACTAATTATATATGCGATATGTGTAAGACAAGTAAAAGCGAAGAAGATTTATGCCAAATGAGAATATCTACAAAAGGAATAAGAATTAAAGAAGGTGGCTATTATAACGAATTAAATGTAGATATATGTAAAGAATGCTTAGAAAAAAAAGGTTTTATTATTAATAAGAAAACAGAAGAATCAATAGAAGAAATTGAAAAGAAAAATAGTAAAACATTAGAAAGTAAGTTGATAGAAATATTAGATGATTTAGGAGTACAGTTCTATGAGTAAAAAATATAGCAATTTATTAAATCAATTTGAAAACGAAGAAGATTCAAAGAAAAAAAGAAAAATAGAAATGCAATTATATAGAAAATATGGAACTAGAAAGAAATGCTTCAGATGTGGAAGTCAATTATTAATAAGCGATTTAAAAGGCTATAAATATTTATGTTTAAAATGCAATGAAAATATGTATGAGTTTGAAAGTAGGTAGATATAAAAATGACAAGAGAAGAATGGCTAGAAGAAAGAAAAAAGGGAATTGGTGGTAGTGATGCAGCAGTAGTATTAGGCAAAAGCAAGTGGAAAAATAATGTTGAATTATGGGAAGAAAAAACAGGAAGGAGAGAAACACCAGATATATCAGACAAATCATATGTTCAATATGGAATACAAGCAGAGGAACATATAAGGCAAATGTTTGCATTGAATTATCCAGAATATGAAGTAAAGCATGAAGAAAATACAATAATAAAACATCCTAAATACCCATTTCTATTTGCTAGTTTAGATGGAATGCTCATAAATAAAGAAACAGGAGAAATGGGAATATTAGAGGTAAAGACAACAGAAATTGTAAGAAGTATGCAATATGAAAGTTGGAAAGATGACAATATACCAGATGCTTATTATTGTCAAGTATTACATTATCTTAATGTTACAGGTTTTTCTTTCGTAAAATTAATAGCAGAATTAAAGTACAGCCAAGATTACCAAATTAGAAAAACATATACAATACTTCGTGAAGAAGTAATAGAAGAATTGAAATATTTAGAGCAAGAAGAAATTAAGTTTTGGAATAATTATGTTTTAAAAGATATTAGACCACCATTAAATTTACCAGAAATATAGAAAGAAAAGAGGGGAAAATAGTGGAAATAAAACAATTAGATTCACGATTGATAGATATGGCAAATAGTCATAGTTTCTATAATAGAGGAACACACTGCGAAAATAATTATAATTCATATATTAATGAAATTATGAATTGGCAAATATCAGATATGAAAAAGCAAAAAATATTAGACCAATTATATGAAAAATACTCAAAGATATTAAGTTATGAAGCACAACATGTTCCAGTAACAGTAGCAGGTCCTGCAAAATATAATGCAAAGAAATTAGATAAAAGTAACCGAATAATGCAAGAAACTCAAGAATTTTTAAACTGGTTTGATGATTTAAAAAAACAAGTAAAAAATGCAAATAAAGAAGAATCAAAAGAAGAAAAAACAAAATATATTATAGATGGAATAAAAAGAATTATGCAATTAAATTTGGATCCAACAAAAGATATTATGTGTTTAGCAACTATTGATAATAAAAAATTTATAGAAATATTTGAACAATTACAACCAAAGTATAAATGGAGAAAAAATAGTAATATTTTTAAATTATATGTTGCATCTCTTAATGGAGAGGTAGAAGAAATTAAGAAAGAGGTATTTTTTAAAGATGAAAACTTAGAAGCATACATTGAAGGAGATAGGGCATATATAAAACTATTTATGAAACCACAAAGGCAATTAATTGTAGCTTTGAAAAGTAGAAAATGGTGGTGGAATAGTTATAAAGGTGCTTGGAGTACATATCTTAACAGAGTTGACAAAGAATGGATTAGTAGTATTAGTGATAGATATTCAAACTATTTGTAAATGGAGGGAAAATATGAGTTATTTTGATGATTATATTGCAGATGGTCTGTGTTGTAATGTTTGTGGTGCATATATAGACGGAGAAGAACCTGGATATCCAAGAACATGTGAAGACTGTTTAGAAGAAGAAAAACAACAATTAAAAAGAAGAAAACAAAATGAAAAAGGTAAGAAAGAATTAAACAAAATCGAAAAATTACTAAAAGAAAATAATATTAATTATGTACTAAAAAATGAGAATACAGGACATTTTCATACAAGAAGAAAATTTGATAATCAATTAATAGAATTCTATGCTTTTACAGGAAAAATTTCTATAGTTGGAAAAATACAAAAGGCAAGAGGAATAAAAGCACTATTACAGATATTAGAAAGGAAAGGAGTTACAAATGAAAATACAAGTAACTAAATCAATAATAAAAGTTCTTGAAGGTAAAGAGCAATTAAAACAAAAGAAGATTACAGGAACAAGGTTGGCCACAATTTTAGGATTAAATAAATTTAACAGTTCATTTAGTGCATGGGCAGAAATGACAGGATTATATAAACCAGTTATTCCAGACAAATACTTAAAAGTAGGACAAGTATTAGAAAAACCAATTATTAAATCTATTGAAGATATGTACGACTTTAATATACATACTTTTGATAAGAATGAGATAAAATTTGATAATTTTAAAGATAATCCTATTTTTGGTGGAATGGTAGATGGTATTGATTATGAGAAAAAAACATTAGTAGAAATTAAAACAACAAATGTAAAAAATAAAAGATATTGGGATAAACAAGTACCTATTGAATATTGGTATCAAGCACAATTATATTGTGAATTGGCAAATTTAAAGGAAATATTATTTGGAGTATGTTTTGTTGAAGAACAAGATTATACAGACCCTAATAATATACCAATTGATGATAGAGATATAAGAATATACCCTATTGAAAAAGCTGATATTAAAGCAGAAATGCAAAAAGCTATTGAATGGTATAAAAGATGTATTTTAACATTTGAAAGCCCCAAAATTAATATCAATAGCAATAAAGATATGGAAATTGTAAATCAAATAAAAAGGAATTGGAGGAATTATATATGCAATTAGAAGTTGAAGAAATAAAGGCATTAGAGCCTGTGAAATTTAATTATGAAGAATTAAAAACACAATTAATGACTAAGGTAGAAAATTATAAAAGTATTGTATATACAGAAGATACAATGAAAAATGCAAAAGCAGATAGAGCAAACTTTAATAAATTAGCAAAAGCATTAAATGATGAAAAAATAAGAGTAAGGAATCATGTTTTAGAACTTTTTGAAATAGGAGTATTTGAAAAACAGTGTAATGAATTGATTGAATTAGCAAAAGATGCTAGTAATCATATTGATACACAAGTAAAAGCATTTGAACAACAGAAAAAAGATGATAAATTAAGACAAATAATGAATTTCTTTATAGAAAATGTTGGAGATTATAAAGAATTAATAGATTTTGACAAGATATTCAATGAAAGATGGTTAAATGTAACTTACAAAATGGAACAAATTGAAACAGATATATTACATATATTCACTAAAACAAAAACAGATATGAATGTGATAGATTCACAATTTCAAGATGAAAATATAAATAAGCAAGTAAAAATGGAATACTTTTTACAAATAGCTAATCCAAGTGTTTTAACATTAGCAATACTAAAAGGAAATTCAATTATACAAAATAATAAAAAGTTAGAAGAATTAAAAGAAAAAGAAGCAAGTTCACAAAATATAACAAAAAGTGAAGAAAAAATAACAAATAATTCACAAAATATAACACAAAATCAAGAAAATGTAGCGGAAAGTGAAGAACTACAAATATTAGATTTTAGGGTACATGTAACACAAAGACAGAAATTTGCATTAAGAGAATTTTTAAAATCAAATAATATTAAATTTGAGCCAGTACCTTATGGAAAAGTAAAAAAAGAAGATTTAATAAAAATTTTACAATATTGTGGTCATATAGCAAGGTTAGTTTCTCCAGCAGATGCAACAAGATATGGTTTAAATAACTTTGATGGTGCAATAAGCGATTTTATAAGAAATGTAATATACCATATTACAAATAATCAAGAAATTAATTTGCATTCCTCAGATAAAGAAAATTTTGCTACAGATATTATGAAAAGAATGGAAATTGATTTAAAGAATATGGAGGAATAAAAATGGAGATAAAACATGGGGAAGAAGCTAAAAATTCAAAATATAAAATGGGAACAATACACATAACAGCAGGGAAAAATAATACAGCAGATATTGTAAAATCATTTATTCATGTATGCGAATCTATGGCTATTGTAAATGTACCAGAGGAAATGCTTATTGATATTGTAAAAGCAACACAAAAAAGAATGGCAAATAAACCAAAAGTATGCCCAAGATGTGAAAATGTAGAAATAGGTCCACAAGATAACTTCTGTAAGATATGTGGTTATAAATTTTAAGGAGGCATTTTTAATGGCAAAATTATATAAAAATAAATCAAATAACATAGATTATTTTATTATAAATTTACACGAATTAACAGAATATAATTGTTTAGAAAAATCAATATGTGATGAATGTTTACGACAATTAACTAACAATGACAGGATTATTTTGATACCTATTTTAAATGAAGCTTATGATTATAAATGCGGAATAGATAAAGTAAATTGGTTGAAAGATATACAAAATATCTATCCAGATGAAGAATTACAAAAAAGAAGAACAAATTTTTATATTCAATTTTTTAAAAGTATAGATAGTTGGGAGGAATAAAAGTGCAAGAAGAAAGAAAAATATTAGAATTTACCAAAAGTGATGATGGTATATCAGTATCTATTGAAGATAATACACAAATTATAGATGTATTAACTGGAATAGGTTTAACATTAAATATGTTAATAGAACAAAAACATGTAAAAAAAGACCAGGTATTTGAAGACCTTAATGAAATTCTTACAATAATAAAAAATAATAAAGAGGAAGGAGAAAAAGAAAATGGCAGTAAGTAATAGTTTAACAAAATCAAATAATCAAAAAACATTTAGTAATTTTTTAATGGGAGATGCAATTAAAAAGAAAATAAATGAAACAGTGGGAGGTTCAAACGGCCAGAGATTTATAACAAGTATATTATCAGCAGTTAGTACAAACCCAGCGTTACAAGAGTGTGAACATAGTTCAATTATATCAGCAGCATTTTTAGGAGAGGCATTAAAATTAAGTCCTAGTCCACAATTAGGACAATATTACATGGTACCTTTCAATAAAAAAGCTTACGATGTAAATGGAAAAGAAATACAAATAAAAGTAGCACAATTCCAATTAGGGTATAAAGGGTATATTCAATTAGCAATTAGAAGCGGATATTATAAAACAATTAATGTATTAGCAATAAAAGAAGGAGAACTAATAAATTATGATCCATTAACAGAGGAATTAAAGGTAAATCTAATAGAAGATGATGAAATAAGAGAACAAACACCAACAATAGGTTACTATGCAATGTTTGAATATATGAATGGATTTAGAAAGACATTATATTGGTCAAAAAATAAAATGTTGGCACATGCTGATACATATTCAAAAGCATTTAATAAAGAAGCATATCAAAAATTATTAGATGGTAAAATACTTCAAAAAGATTTATGGAAATATAGTAGTTTTTGGTATAAAGATTTTGATGGAATGGCATATAAAACAATGCTAAGACAATTAATTTCTAAATGGGGAATTATGAGTATTGAAATGCAAGAAGGATATACAAAAGATATGGCAGAAATAAAAGAAAATGGCGATTACAACTATATTGATGTAGCAAGTGATGAAGATAATAATATAGAAATAAGTAAAGAAGAATCTAATACTAAAACAAGTGACAATAAACAAAATATAAATGCAAACGAAAATGAAAATATAGAAATGCAGGAAGAACAAAATTTTGAAGATATGAATAATACAGATTTTTCAGAAGATGAATTTTTTAATTAATGGACCATAAGAAAGGGTTTGTAATATGGAAAAAGTTGTATGCAAAAGATGTGGAAGAAAATTAAGCAACAAAAACAGTATTGCAAAAGAATATGGACCAGTTTGTGCGCAGAAACAAATACAAGAATTTTATCAGAAAAGGCAAATAACTTTTGATGAAATATTAGATAGAAATAGGGAAAGAAGGTGTAGTAATGAAAAATAATCAAAGTAATAAATCAAAAGATACATATTACTTTAGTCATGATTCAAATGCACTTTCTGACCCTAAAATTCTTTCTATGAGATGTGACTATGGGCTAGAACGGATATGGTTTATATTGGGCAATAATTGAAATGTTACGAAATGAATCTACATATAAATTATCATTAGATAAAACTACATATAGGGCAATACAGATGCAGACACATACAAGAATAGATGTAGAAAAGTATATTGATGATTGTATTAATGAATATAAAGAAAGTTCACAAGGTAATGGATTATTTAATAGCAATAGTACATATTTTTGGTCAGAAAGTTTATTAAATAGAATGTCAAAAATGGAAAATGTAAGGGAAAAAAGAAGTGAAGCAGGAAAGAAAAGTGCTGAAAAAAGATGGGGTAAAAAAGCTAAAAAAAAACGAATAATTAAACCCAAAAAAATTAACGAAAATAACAAAAATATAACAAATGTTAAAAAATTTATAACAAATGTTACAAAAAGTAATAACAATGTTATAGCTTTGTTACGAAAAAGTGTAACAAAAAATAACAAAATAAAAGAAAATAAAATAAAA
>ULUY01063376.1_pt1 | contig 11665 bp, 4 predicted proteins | sample 1959031 | NCBI WGS metagenome assembly ULUY01 (sample SAMEA4835774, study PRJEB28245) | human gut metagenome | biome: gut microbiome; material: fecal sample | place: Denmark | collected 2008
ACTGTCTTGTTTTTGATTTTTGCATCGAAAGTCAGGTACAGTTCTGATTTCTTCATTTCAGGTTTGTAAGTGAAAGAAGATTTCATCGTTACATTAGCACCTTCTTTGTAAGGGATAACCTGATTGTTACCTTTTACCTTTTCGCCTTGGTAAGTGTAAGCAGTTCCCCAAGCTTCACCACCCTGATAACGCAATACCGGAGTGATTGTTACAACAGCTTTCTTGTTGAACCATTTTGCCGGGATTGTGGCATTGATAGTTACAGGAACTTTACCACCGATAGCTTCCAGAGGTTGAGGCTCTGCCTTAATGTACTCTTCTGCCAGCGGTTTCAACTTGTTAGAACAAGAAGAAAAAGCTAAAATTGCTGCCAATAAGAAAAATGGCAATAAAAACTTTTTGTTCATAATTACTGTAAGTTTAAAATGTTATAATGATCTCATTTATATTTTTAGTCTAATAAACCTTTCATTATTAAGCTGCAAAACTAAAGTATTTTTCTTTACATTGTAACATGTCTGCGATAAAATCACGCGGATTAAGACTTATTAATACATAAACGCTAACATATTGTCTTTCTTTGTCATTTTCTTCACTCGACTATCTTACAATGAATGAGCTCACAAAATTACCCTAATTTTTTTTAATATAGCGATTTATTCGCCAAAAAAATGTTCTTTAGCAATAAAATTCTTGTTTTTTGGTATGATTTCTCCTTGAATCCCCTTCATTTCCCATACAGATTGATTCTTTTTTCTGCCGGCTTTTGTCCTTTTTCCCCTGGCTTCAAATCTGATTCCTATGGGTTTCTAATTTGATTCTCGTTACTTTTTATATTTTTGACAGATGTGGTAAAGATTTTTCATATATATCGAAAAGCTTTTTGATAACTGTGATAAAGCTTTTCGACAATTGTCAAACAATTACTTTCTAACTGGTTTTATACGCAGAAGTCGTATGTTTCAAATCAGCAGCTCCCTATATCCAGAAAAAAAGCTCCGGAGATTCATCACTCGAAATCTCCGGAGCCTGAAATAAGCTTCGTGCACGCTATTCTCATGGGATGCACGAATGGATAAAAGAGGTATTATACTGGCGCGTCTTTTTCAACACGCAATACCCATCCACTTCACGATAAACGTCCCAACGACTTGAGATAAGCCGTCTCCTGTATCTTGTAATTAGTTTGGGCTTCAATGAGATGGCTGTAGGCTTCCTGCCAGCGAGTCTGGGCATCCAGCAGATCAACCAATGTCTTCATCTGCTCCTGGTAATTCAAACGGGTAATCCGTAGGGCTTCTTTCGCCTGGGCAAAAGCCTTTTCGGCCGTTTCAATCAGCTGGTAAGCATCCAGCAGGCTGCGTTTCTGCTGCTCCACTTCGATCGCCATCAGTTCCTTGTTGTGTTCGAACAGCAGGCGGCTGTTGGTAGCTTCCACTTTGGCTTTCTTTACTTTTTTGTAATTCTCGCCAAAATGATAGATAGGAATGCTGGCCGAAAGCATCAGGGTTCCGATCCCGTCTGAATTGCCGACACCGCCAATTTTAAAGCCTCCATAATAGGTATAGCCGCCACTGAAGCCAATCGACGGTAAGTAATCGGCCCGGGAGAGTTTAATATGCTGTTCTTTCAGCTGGATATCTTTTTCCAAGAGTTTCAATTCTGGACGGGAAGAGAAATCGCTATCCAGTACATCGGGGCAAAGCTGTTCTACCACAATAGCCGTATCTGTCGGGACAACCTCTGTATCAAACGGAACACCTATTTTCTGACACAAGGCCAGGCGTGCCAGCTCTTTTCCGGTCTGTGCCCGTTTCAGCTGGTATTCGATCTGGCTTTTTTCACTCTCGATGGTCAGCAAGTCGTTCCGGGTCGCCATTTCCACATCCACGCCGACTTGTGTCTGCTGCAACAGTTCGTCCATTTGCCGTTGATAATCTTCGAGCAGTTTTACCTTCTGACAGACGGAGACGTACAGCCAGTAGGCTTCGTCGGCATCGGCTACAACGTCGGCCGTTTCTTTCTGCTGGTTCAGCTGACTCATTTCTGCTCCAATCCGCGCCGACTGATAACCGGCCCGGATCTTTCCGCCAGTATAAATGGGTTGCGTAACGGATATGCCTGCCAGATAAACGCCTTTCATACTCAGATTTACGCCTTCCTGTATGGTATATTCCTTCGGTGTGTAAAAAGCTCCTGCCATACCGCTTACATTCGGCAGAAAATTGGATTTAGCCAATTGCTTCTCGATCTCTGCATTCAGGCGGTTATTGTCTGCTACCTGCAATGACTTGTTTGACTCGCGGGCCATCTGGCGGCATGTTTCGTTGGATATTTCCAAACGCTCTTGTCCCAGCATGCGGAACGGCGACAGGAAACAGCCTATACCTATTATATATATCAAAAACTTTTTCATGTTTGTATTACTCCTCTGTTTGAGGTTTTGTGACTTTAAAGAATAATGCGTAAAAAACGGGCAGCAACATCAGGGTGATAATCGTACCCATCGTCAGACCTGCCATGATAGATACGGCCATCGAACCGTACATCGGATCGGTAACCAGAGGCAACATACCGACAATCGTCGTTGCCGAAGCCATGATGACCGGATTGGCACGGGCAACTGTTGCCTGAATGATGGCGTGATACGGATGCATGCCTTCTTCTGTTATCTGCCGGTTGATTTCATCGACCAGCACAATCGAGTTCTTGATCATCATCCCCATCAGGCCGGCCATGCCGACGGTCGCCATAAACGTAAACGGCAAACCGGTAGCGATCAGGGCAGGAGCTACACCCACAATCACGAAAGGCAGGCAAATCAGAATCAGGATCACCTTGCGCCAGTCGTTGAAAAGCAGCAGTAATACGGTCAGAACGATGATCATCGTCAACGGATAATAATCGGCCAGCGCCTCGGTCGATTCATTCTGCAACTTGATTTCTCCCATCCAGCGCATCGAATAACCCGGCGGTAATGGAATCGACTCGATCTTCTCCTGGATTTCCTTCTGTACTTTCATCGGTGACGAGCCGTTGTCGTAATCCGGATCGCACTCAGCTTCTATGGCCCGCATACAGTCATAGCGGTAAACGGTTCCTTCTTCCCAGTCGAGATCCAGGTCTTTCGTCACATTACTCAGCGGTGAACTTTTGAAGATCTCGTTTTCCACATCCGAAGCCTGCATGGCACCGCTCATCAACGCCTTCATGTCGTTGTCTGAAAGATTGACGTTCGGCATCATGGTCCAGACTGGCACATCGTTCAGGTCCTGAATCTTGCTGCCGTCGGCATTCCGGATTTGCAGATTAACCCGGACAATCTTGTCCTTGTCGTGCAAAGCTCCGACCGTCAGCCCATCGGTTGCGGCCATCAGCGCATTTCCGACATCACTCCGGTTAATGCCGGTCCGCCGTCCGTCCATCTGCTGATAATGAGCCACCAGACTCTTGTTCCGTTCTTTCCAGTTGTTCTGCACTGAATACGGATCGACCGATTTGGCTTCGCGCATGATCTGCTCTGCTTCGGCACTCAGGCGGCGCAAAACTGCCGGATCCGGACCTTTAAACTGGACTTCAACCGTATGTGACGTACTGATGGAGAAGTTATAACGGCGGGTTCGGATATAAGCCTCCGGATATTCTGCCCGCAGGAAAGCCCTCAGATTCGGGATAACTTCACTACAGGTCTTGAAATCTTCGCAATCGACTAGCAGTTCACCGTAACAATCTCCGCCATTCGTCATCGGGCGAACCAGACAATAACGGGCCGGAGCGCTACCCTGACTGGCTGTAATCCGTTGTATCTGCGGATATTTCTCCTTTAGTTTATCCGTAATCTCCAATAAATCATGGCGAACCTTCTCCGGGTTTGTCTGCGATGGCATCCAGTATTCCACGACAAACTGGTTGTAATCAAAGTCGGGGAAGTATAAATTCTTCACGTAACGGAACGACCAGCCGGCCAAAACCAACAGCGAAATCGATACGGCCAGCGTCACTTTCTTATGATCTACCAGGAAGGAAGTCATTTTCCGGACAAAACGATGGATCGGTTTGTTCAGCACTTCGTCCTGTCCTTGTGGATGTTCCTTGATACGCGGCGGTAAGAAAGTCTTGGCAAACATGGGCACCTGCGTCATGGCCAATAACCAGCTGATGAGCAGACTGACGCATAAGACGAGGAACAGGTCGTGGGCATATTCGCTGGCAGAACCTTTCGCTAAGAAGACACATAAGAAGGTAGAAGAAGCAATCAGCGTAGCTCCCAATAAAGGCCAGGCCGTTTTCCGGCAGATATTGAAGAGATACTGCTTCGGAGCCAGTCCGCGACGCTTATCCACCAGAATACCATCCAGGATGACAATGGCGTTATCCACCAGCATTCCCATGGCAATGATAAAAGCTCCTAATGAAATACGTTGCAAGGTCGTGCCTAACATCAGCAGAACTGGGAAGGAAGCGGCAATCGTCAGTACCAGGCCGGAACCGATAATCAGTCCGCTTCTGAAACCCATGGTGAAGATCAAGGCAAAGACAACAATCAGGACTGATTCGATCAGGTTGATCAAAAAGGAGTTGATTGCCTGATTCACCTTGTCGGGCTGGAAGAAGATCTTTTCTGCTTCGAAGCCGGCTGGAAGCGTCGTCATCAGCTCCGCCATGCGGGTTTCTACCTTTTCTCCAACTTCCGTTACATTCACGTCCGGTTCGGTCGACAGCATAATGGCGATTGCCGGCTTGCCGTCTACCCAGAAACCATTATTCTGCGGTTCCAGATAACCACGTTCTACCTGCGCGATGTCGCCCAGCCGGATCTGTTTCCCCGTCATGGTCTTGATCAGCAGGTTCTCAATATCCTTTTCATCCTTCAGCTGATCGCTCACCCGAAGTTGTATCCGGTTGTTTCCGGCCTCATACTTTCCGGCTTCAACCGTTTTATTGGCCGCATTGATACCGCTCATGATTTGAGTTGCCGTCATGCCGTTGCGGGCCAGGTTTTCCTTGGGCAGCGTAATCGTAATACATTCATCCCGGCTGCCAAATAAGGTCACCCGCTTGACACCGCTCACACCCAACAAATTCCGGCGCAGGTATTCGGCATACGTAGTCATTTCCCGGTTGTCATAGCCGTCGGCTTTCAAGGCATAGAACATCCCGTAGACATCGGACACATCATCAATCACCATTGGTGTACTGCAACCGGCGGGAAGCATGGCGGACGCGTCATTGACTTTCCGGCGCAGTAAATCCCAGTATTGCTGCACCTGACTTTCGGGAACCGTCATTTTCATCTCGACCGTTACTAAACCCATGCCGTTCGACGATTCGCTTGAGATATAATTCACCTCCGGCATCGACCGTAAAGCTTCTTCCAGAATGGAAACTGCCTCCAGTTCCACCTGATGTGCTGAAGCACCCGGATACAGCACCACGACATTTGCCTGCTTGATGCTGATTTCCGGATCTTCCAATTTCGGCATCTTGCTGTAAGAATAAATACCTCCGAGGATAATAGCCACCATTAACGACCAGAACAACGTAGGCCGTTTGATAAAATAAGTACTTAATTTCATGATTCGCTTCTCCCGATTAAATGACTCCTCCTACATTCGTAGCAGCAGGTGCTTCTACGACGCCTACTTTCTCCTGTTCGACCAGTGCTTTTACTCCGGCTTTGACGATGCGTTCTTTTCCATTCAGTCCCTGGCTGATCTGTAATGCTCCGCCCGGAAGCATCCGGTCGACAATAACTTTCCGGCGGCTGACGGTGGAATCGGCATTGAACAGCCAGACATAGCAAGTACCGTCTTCCGACTGAAAGACTGAACTTTCCGGAACGGTGCAAGTATTCTTGGCCGACTCGTTATTCCGGATATGGATATTTACTTCTACATTCATCCCGGCCGTCAGCACCGACTGTGCTTCGTGTGGCAAAGCAAATTTAACCTTGTACAGCTGGTTGCCGTCGGCTTTCTGGTTGATGCTGATCCATTTCAGATCAAGGCGTTTGTCCGGATACTGTGCAGACACACAGTCGAAACCGGAAAAGTCTGTTTGCCGGATATACAATGAAGCCGGGATATCAGCTTCCACCTCAAAGTGATTCACATCCAATAAGGAAACAACAGCTGTTCCGGCTCCGATCATTTCGCCTGCCCGGAAATTCACTTGCTGGATATAACCGCTCACAGGTGCTTTTAATACCGTATATTCACGGCTCAACTGGCATTGTTCCAGCTGGATGCGCAATTGCTCCAGTCCGGCCAAAGCCTTTTCATAATCGTTTCCGCTCATACCATTTTGCTGATACATGCGTTGCATGCGGCCAACTTCTTTCTTCATCTGTTCGTATTGGATGCGGGCAGCGTCCAGATTCAGCTGGTAGTCTTTGCTGTCTAAATAAGCGATAGTCTGACCCTGGCGGACGAAATCACCTTCTTTTACAGCCATCTTTTCAATAACTCCGCCAACACGGAATCCGACACTGATTTCTTCCGATTCTTTGACGATACCCGAAAAATGTTTCGTCGAAGTCTCTCCGTTGATCGAAGGAGTCGTTAATACGACGTGATGCAGGATTGGATCTTTTTTCTCCTCGTGATGACATGACATCAGGCATAAGCCGATGAATGCGAAAATTCCTAATTCTTTCTTCATAAATAATACCTCTTTTAGTTTGTTGCAAATGTACCGTAAGCCCGAGATATGAGAGGAAGAAAATATGAACAATGATTGTGCATATTTGCCGATACAATTTGCATTTCGGAGAAAATGGCTTTATCTTCGCAAAGACAACTTAAATTCTCCGATGCTTTATGAACCGAAAGAAGAAAATAGTTCAAATACAGATTTCACAGATTCCACACCAGTTTTCTCAAGGAGTACTGCAAAATCAATACATGCTGTTTGATAACTTGGACGAAGAAACAACAGCCAACTTGCTGAAAACAGCCGACCCGATTCAAACCAACGATTTTCTTTCCATTCATATCGCCCGGGGAACACTCGAAATGGAAGTGAATTATGAAACCGTTGTTCTCAAGGAAAGGCAAATTGTATCGATTATGCCGGGATCAACCTTCAAGTTAACCCAGAATTCTCCGGATCTGATCTATTTTGGTTTTGCCATACACGTCGATTTGATTACCAACATGCTGAAAAGTCTGCATATAGAGACCAGTTTGTCTGAACGCAGCCAGTGTTTCTATAAACATCAGGGAAATGTACAGACTTTATCCGACAGCCTGAAGATTTACAGGCTGATCAAAGAAGAACTATCTCTTCCGGCTTATCCTACACAACCGTTGGTGATTCAGCGCTACTGCGAGATCCTGACGCTGAAAGACTATAAGCTGTATGAAGATTCAGAACGGGCTATTGCTACTCCAAACAATCGGCAAGAAGAACTATTTCGCCTTTTCCTGCAACTCCTGGAGGAGAACTATTTAAGAGAACGGAGCACGGGTTTTTATGCCTCCCAGCTATGCATCAGTCCGAAGTACCTTTCTTCCATCATCAAGGAGCAAAGCGGTAAAACCTGTGCTGAATGGATTGACGAATATATTTCTTTCAATGCTAAAACATTATTGAAAGACAGCACGCTTAGCATCAAGCAGATCAGTGACCGCCTGGGTTTTCCTTCCCAAAGTATCTTCGGCCGCTTCTTCAAGAAGATAAATGGTGTTTCACCCAAAGAATTTCGTAACCGGCAGGATGTTTGAATAAACAGTAGAGGCCAGTTATCTTCACCAAGACAGAATCTGAATGTGAAACCCCATTGGATTATTGGTTATATAATTTAAGTATATGGAACAGTTGGAAACATTATCATTCAAAGGTCAGAGGGAACTCTTCAACCATTCGTTTGTAGAGGAAAAGTTCATGTACTTGAAAAAAGGAATTTCGTGCTACGAATCCGTTTGTTTCGTCCTATAATCCATATATTTTGGAAAATAATACAAGTTTTTTCTTGTTGATTCAGAAAACCTCTTTATCTTTGCAGTGATTCCGTAGCGAACAGCGGTTCGCGTTTTGCGGTTCATACTATTAATGTAAGCATTTTACGAAGATTATTCCTATTCTAAAAATCTGGAAAATTTTTAACGTCACGGAATAATGGACAGTAAATGCTTGCGTGGACTACGTATATAGAAGTATCCGCCCTAGATGGGTGGGTTGTATTATATCGTATAAGCGCGGGCTATTGTTCTATTATTGTGACGTGGGCGAATTTCCAGATGCCTTAGAATAAATAATAGACAACTAGCCCGCGTTTTTTTATGCCCGTTCATAATGAATCGCGGGGGTTGTGGAACCTCTTCGTAAAATTAGTTGTTTGAAAAAGTCTATTAATCTATTTATTAACAATTAATTTTATTATTATGAACAAAAAGTTTTCTACTTTAATGGCTGCGTGCCTTGCAGCCGGAGCTTTGGTTCTGCCTGCGGATATGTTCGCTCAATTGCAGTATGCAAATGAGAAAACATATGAAAGTGTAGCAACTTACACAGCTTTGCCATCTAAGACTTCCAGTAATCCTGAATATTATTGGGTTGTAAATCGTGGTGGTGTAGATTATGTTATTACTGTAGATGGAAACAAGTTGATCCTTAAACCATTCTTGGCAGCAACAGAAGCTGATGCAATTAAGATTAAATATCTGGGTAAAGATCAGTATACTATTGCCTCAGAAAATGGTACATTAGGAAATGTTGGTGATAATCCGTGGACTGATTTTGGAACAGCAAGTACAATGTCCCACATCACTTTTGCGAATGGAACAATTGCGGTAGAATATGGCTCTGGTGCTTTTGTTTATTTTGATGAAGAAACTCAGCAGTTTGCTTTTTCTTATGGAACAATTGAAACTGATAAGAAGAGTTTTAGTGGAAAATCTATCTCAACATCTTCTTTGGAAGAAATCCCCGATGTTCGTCCGGTTGTGACAGGTGATATTAACTTCGGTGGTACTTCTTATGTAATTATGGCTGCCGGTCAAGTATTGGATGGAACGAATGATGGTGAAGTTAAGTTTGTATCAGATGCAGGTAAACAAAGTACTTACTGGACATTGGAAAAACATGAAACAACTGCTACTGCTGGTTATGCTCTCTTAAAGAATAAAGAAAATGGTGAGTATATGACAATTGGTGGTGATCAAGTTGCTGTTAAGATTTCAAAAACTGGAAATGAATGGGGGCTTGATTTAAATGCTGATAATGAATTCCAATTATTTGTTATTACAGACTGGAACACACCAAAGACTGTTGAAATGAATGGCGTAGCTATGTCTGAATTTAAATTAGGACAAGTAAAAGCTACAACAATTTCTGCCGCTCAGTTGCGTACGATCTTCGGTGATAGTTTTGGTGTTGAAATGAAGAAAGGCAATGATGCATTGCAAAATAATCCATTTACTGGCAGTTTGAAACTTGTAACATTGTCCAAGAATAGAAATGGATTATATACAGAAACCGTACTTCCAGTCACTTCTGATTCTCATTCTTTTATGTTACAAAAAGAAAATGGTAAGTTGATTGTGGTGCAGTTGAATAAGAAGTATGCAGATGCTCAGGCAACTTATGGTTATTCTGTAGTAGAAGTGAGCGCTCATGATTTGGCTTTGGCGTTGAATGATGATATGAGAGCTGAAAACAAAGTAGCTGATTCTTATGCTCCATTCTTTATATTCCATGCAACTGAAGATTTCTTTACAGGTGTAGATAAGGAAATTAATTGGATAACAGCATATGACTATATTAATGGCAAAGAATATACTTTGGGTTCTTTAAATTATGGTGCAAATGAAGGAAAGCCGACATTATCTGCGGAAGATGGATCGGGTTTAACATATTTGGATAAGATCTCTATTAAGTTAGGCACATTCAATACAGTTGATGTTAAGAAATTGTTAGCATCTCCGGCATTCTTTACTTTGACAAATAAGAATACGAAAGCTAAATATTCTCCTTCTAACTATGGTAAAGTATTAGGATTGGATCAAAATGGATACATAGCTTGGGTTAATGCTGATGAGGCTTTAGTTGGTTATCCTGAAACTGAATGGGCAATCACATATGATCCTTCAACGAAGGTATTGACATTCAAGAACCGTGAAAATCCAACTGCAATTTGGGGCTACGATGTGAACAATAATCCAGTTGAATTTACATATCACGAATCTCAGATCTACAACATCGCCGGTAAGACAAATGTATTTGCAATCAATGGTGATACAATCGAATTCAAAGCAAACACCCAGTATAAAGAATCTGATGGTTACTTGCGTTTGGATGCTCAAAAGCTGAAAGATCAGTTGTATTATGTAGGTGTTAGTTCTTCTGTATGGGATGGTATTGCATACGTATCAGAAAACCATAAAGATAATCACCAAGTTGGTTTGGATGTAAATCAAAAAAATGCAACGGAGTGGAACTTAGCTGCTGCTTGGTACACTGAAAAGAATAGTTTAGGAGAAACGACTGTTAGTCGTCCTGATACGATCCAGATAGGTTCAACCATGTCTTATTGGAGTGCAGCAGACAATGCATTTAAGACGACTGATAAAGATGGCAAGCAGACTGTCTTCTTGAAATTGTTGGCTTATTCTATGCAAAATGAAGAAAATGCGGAATTTATGGCTTATAGATGGAGTGATACCCGTTATGCAACAGGTAGTGGTTCTATAGGTTATACATCAGGCGATTACTTTGCATTGAAGATGACAGGCGATGATAAGTATAACTTGGTAGAAGTTGTCGGAAATCAGGGATATAGAAGTTTGAACAATGTTAAAGTTTATGGTGGTAGCAGTGCTACAAAGGGTATCTTGAATCAGACAGGTATGTATAAACAAGTTGAAAATGACTTGTTCGTTATAGAGGAAACAGACGCTCCTGAATACTTGAAATTGAATCAAGGTGATGTAATTAAGATCTTCCGCAACGAATATGAATCTAATGTATTGTATGAAAAGGGTGAATTTGCAGGTATCAACAATGCTGTAGAATTTGATAAGATCAATCCTGCTCTGTATGTAGATACTGCTTATTATAATCGTCCGGGCAACAATCGTTGGGAATATCTGTTGGCAGTTGATGTAAATCGTATCGATACAACTTATCAGTGTAATGTCCCTGCTCATGGAGTTCATCGTATGGATACAACTTATGGTCGCTTCTTGGTTAACTTGGCTGATTCTGCTATCGTAGAAGATACAAGAGATGTACATGTTAATAAGTTTGTTTATGAAGATGGAATGAATCGTTATGCAAAGTTGGGATTTGTTCCTGGTTACCATACAAATGATACTTTGTTTGTTGATTGTACTGAACATGGTTCTGATATTATAGAAGTTGGAACATCTGCACCGCAATTGGTTAAATTTGCATTCCGTGTAGTAGATCATGAAACAGAGTCATTTGTTATCGAAACAGGTTATAAATATCCGCAGGCATTCGATGGTAATAAAGTTCAAGATTATAAAGGCTATTTGACCTATATTAATGGTAATTTGGTTGTTACTAATGATGAAGAGGCCGCAGAAGTCTTCTCATTAAAGAGTGATGATCGTACTCCAACAGCAAACGAAACAATCACTGCTGGTAACGTAGTAGTAGCTGGTACAAACGGTGCAGTAGTTGTTAAGGGTGCTGAAGGTAA
>ULUY01013172.1_pt1 | contig 11499 bp, 10 predicted proteins | sample 1959031 | NCBI WGS metagenome assembly ULUY01 (sample SAMEA4835774, study PRJEB28245) | human gut metagenome | biome: gut microbiome; material: fecal sample | place: Denmark | collected 2008
GCCGCTGGGAGGCCAAAGACCCGGAAATATATTCGCTGTGGGAAACCATGAACGGGTGGGTCTATGAAGGCTTCGACGTGACGTACAAGGCATTGGGCGTCGATTTCGACAAGGTCTATTACGAATCGCAAACCTACCTGCTGGGCAAGAGCCTGGTGGAAGAGGGACTCGCCCGGGGTATCTTCTTCCGCAAGGAGGACGGTTCTGTCTGGATCGACCTCACGGCCGACGGACTCGACCAGAAGTTATTGCTGCGCGGCGACGGCACATCGGTCTATATGACGCAGGATCTCGGCACGGCGTTCCGCCGGTTCGAGGAGAACCGGCTGGACGAAATGATCTACGTAGTGGGCAACGAACAGAACTACCATTTCCAGGTGCTCAAGCTGATCCTCAAGAAGTTGGGATACGACGAATGGAGCGACCACATCTACCACCTTTCCTACGGCATGGTCGAGCTGCCCGAAGGCAAGATGAAATCCCGCGAGGGAACGGTCGTCGATGCAGACGATCTGATCGCCGACATGGTATCGACCGCCCGCGAGATGTCGGACGAATTGGGCAAACTGGACGGCTGCACCGCGCAGGAAGCCGACGCCATCGCATCGATGGTCGGGTTAGGAGCCCTCAAGTATTTCATCCTGAAGGTCGATCCCAAGAAGACGATGCTGTTCGACCCCCGCGAATCGATCGACTTCAACGGCAATACAGGTCCTTTCATCCAGTACACGCATGCACGCATCCGCTCGGTCCTGCGCAAAGCAGAGGAGGCGGGGATCGATTTCCGCACCCAGGACGAAGCTGCGGCGCTCCTGCCCGAAGAGATCGAACTGATCAAGGCGCTGACCGAATATCCGGCGACCGTACAGGCCGCCGCCGCGAATTTCGCTCCGTCGATCGTCGGCGCTTACGCCTACGAACTGGCCAAATCGTTCAACGGCTACTACCACGACCATTCGATCCTCAAAGAGGAGTGTACGACGACCCGCGACATGCGGCTGCGCCTGGCCGAACAGGTGGCCCGCACGATCCGTCTGGCCATGGCGCTGCTCGGAATCGACGTACCGGAGCGGATGTAATTGAATTTTGTGATCTGACTGCACTCGATTTCCGGAAGATTTTTTTATCTTTGCAGAGGATAGGATGCAGTTCTTCTTTGCGGCAGGTAAGCCGGCTCGGACTGATGCAAACAGCCGACGGCCGAAAAACGGATAGGAGATATTCGAGTGCGGATCTGTCCGGAAAGAGGAAAACAAACATCAAGGGTTGGCAACTGTTCGCACTCTTTTAATTTTTACAACAGGCAGATGCAGCAACGCTTCCGACAAGGCGGAGAGAGGTACGTGGATCCGTGTATGATTTTTTACAGAAATAATTATATTAAAAACCGAATAGAGATATGGCAAATTTAAGAATGCTGAAAAAAGAGATCGACTACCGTCTGGAGGAACTCGTGTTCGACTGCGACATGGCGATCTGCTTCCAGCCGACCAAAGAGAAAGAGATTTTCGAAGTGATGCAGGAGGGCGTGGCTCTTCGCAACGCGCTTTTCGTCAAGGCCAACAATCCGGCCGATGCACATAATCCTTCGCTGGTGCGCAAGCACTTTGCAGCGCTGCGCCGCGAAATCGAGGCTTCGTTCGGCAAATTGTTCGAAAAGTTGAGCGAGATCAACAAATAGAAAATTATCCCGAATCATACTCGAATACTTACGGGGGCAACTCCGTAAGTATTTTTTATGTCCACAAACGATCGGGATCCTGCGGCCGGCATCGCCGCCCAATGTGCAGGCAACAGGTACGACAACAAACAATGGCGGCAAGTCAACGGACGCATATATGCCGGAATACATTTTGTTGATCCGGCACACCACTCTTCCCGGAACGAGGCACTACTCTGTCTGCCGGACAGCGAGGAGGGGAGGGGAAGGAGCCGCAAACGCAATGCTACGGCTCCTTTCGCTCAGAGAATCCGGGAGCTACTTTTCGCCATTTCCGAAATTGGCCATACGTTCGTCGTACATGGCTTTGGCCCGGTCGTAATCTTCGTCGGTGAAGATATAGACCCAGCGCAAACGACGGTCGGTGAATTTTTCGAAGATCCATTCGTTCTCGTCGCCAATCGTCCCCGCAAAATCATCCTCGGAGGGGAACAGATAGCGTTCGGATATCGAATAAAAGAAATCCATATTCGCAACATCGTCCAAATATTCATCATAGACGACTTTGATGCTTTTGATATCGTCGAACGATTCGATAGGACCATCCCGATAAGTGCCGAAAACTTCCTGTCCGAAATTACGGGTATATTTTGTTCCCGGTCGTAAAAACCCACCTATATTTTTCCATTTTGAAGAAACCGCTACGGTCAGGGTATGGCTGCTCTTATTGCACAGGCAAAAATAATTGTAGTAACATTGAGAAAATTCGGAGTCCGGGTGTTCATCAGGAATCATATCCTCCATACTTCCCCAGGGTCCTACTTCCCTGAATCCGGCCGTCGGGTCCACATACTCCGGCTCCTCCGGTGCTGGAGGGTCCGAAGGAAGGACCGATACCGAATCCTTGTCGCTGCCGCACCCCGCCATACGGCAGCAGGCGAGCAGCAGCACTGTGTAATAAAGCCATTTCATAATCGCAGCGTTTTAAGTGTTAGTTTATTTCACTGACACGTGTCGTGCCGAGCCGGTTGTAAGTGCGGAAAAGCGTCGGTGCATCGTTTTTGTCCTACATCGGAACCGGCATCTCTACCGAATGCGAGCGATCTCCTCCCGAATTACAAGACGGATGCTGTCCAGAAATTCCGTAAGCTGCGCACCTTCCATCCAGACGAAAGCCGAATCTATTTCATAGGCCCGTTTCAGGGCGAATGCGGCTCTTTTCCGGGCAAGGACCGTATCCGTATCGAGCATCGTACGCATAAAGCCCTTGATATTCTCATCATAACATTTTTCGAAGCGACCGCGACAATCGCCATACACGGCGACCACACTGTCATACTCCCTTTGCAGAAGCCGACCGTATTTGCGCTGAAAAGCCTCCAGCGCTTCTCCCTCCAGGCAGACAAACGCAGTGTCGAGTTCGAACATACGGTTTAGCATATATTCCGCGACTTTCCGGGAAAGGAGGGGGTTGGCATCGGGTGTCGCACGCATAAAACCCTTGACCTGCGCCTCATAATGCCGATAGAACAGTTCCCGGCAGTTTTTCTTTTTCGCTTCGCGGCAACCGCCGAAAAAAAGGCCGGCCGCTGCAAGCGGCATAGCCAGCAATAATCCGATTCTTTTCATAGCCGATCTATTTAGGGGTTTATATTCCTGCTTGTGCGTCTTCGCCGTTCCTTCTTCGAAGATAGAAAAAACTCCGAAACTTTACAAATACGACAGCCCCGATTCGGAATATCAATCCGCTTTTATGCGGCGCGATTCCGAATCGGGGAGGACTATCAGTCAGAGGAAAGGTGCCGGAAAAGCCGGGCTACTCCTCCGTACGGGTATGCGGACAACAGTCGTGCGGGTGCGATGCAAGCACCGTATGCGGCACCTTGCCGTGGGAAATAAGCTGAATAGGGCAGTCGTAATTGCGGAGCTGCTCCTCGGTGATGATGTTCGAATCGTGCCGGTGGACATAACGATTCACACAAACGATATTTCGCACGACACTCGTAATCGTCCCCAGATCGTGCGAAATCATTACGATCGCCATTCGTCCGTGCAACTCGGCGAGCATCCGATAGAGCTCGTTTTCGAAACGATTGTCCACAAAATTGGCCGGCTCGTCCAGAATCAACAATTTAGGATCCGAAATCACCGCCCGACACAATAACGCCCGCTGCATCTGACCGCCGGAAATCTCGCCGATAGGTTTGCGGGCGATCCCGTCGATACCGGCCGTCCGCAGCAGCTCCTGTGCCTTCGCTCGATCCCCGGACGCATAGCGGGCATGGAAACCCCTTTGCCCCTGAAGCCCCGACATCACCACTTCGAGCACCGAAATCGGAAAACTCCGGTCGAAGATCGATTGCTGGGGCATGTAGCCGATCAACCGCTCCTTTCCCCGAAACAACTGCGGTGAATAGGAGATCGTACCACGATAGGGGATCGTTCCCACGATGGCCTTGACAAGCGTAGTTTTACCTCCGCCGTTAGGACCTATGATACCGAGAAAATCATCGGGATAAATATCCAAATCGACCTCTTTGAGCGCATCGTGACCATCGTACGACACGCTGACGCGGCGAAGCGAAACGAGCGGAGTTTTCATAGACGTTCGGCAGTTATGAGATCCGTAATATAGGAAATATTGCCGACGACATCCTCGGCCAGCGGATCGATCCGGACGCTCTGCGCCCCGATATCTTCGGCGATCACTTCGACGGTGGAAGCCGGGAACTGGCTCTGGTAGAATACGACACGAATACTGTCCCGGCGAGCCTGCTCGATAAGCCGGGCCAGGCGCTTGGCCGAAGGCTCCTTGCCGTCCTGCTCGATGGCAACCTGATCGATTCCATAGGCACGGGCATAGTAGGTCAGGGCCGGATGGTAAATCATGAAATAGGGTACTCCGCTCTGCTTCAGCCGTTCGGCAACAGAATCATCGAGAGCCTGCAATTTATCGGCAAGACGCTGATAATTAACCGCATATACGGTAGAATCAGGATACAGCTCGTGAATCGCCCGATAAGCATTATCGGCCATAGTGCGCAATTCGCGCGGAGAGGTCCAAATGTGGGGATCGACGCCGTGCCGATGCTCTTTCTCCGCGTCCGCATGGGAGCAACTGCCCGCAATCGGCTCTATACCACGATGCAGGTCGATTACTTTTCGACGGTCCTCGATCTTGGACAGCATATTCTGCTCGAAATCGATCCAACCGATATTGAATATCAACTGCGAACGATTCAGATCGATCATCTGCCGGGGTGTCGGCTCGAAACTTTCCGGGTTCATACCGGGCGGAACGAGCACTTCGACCCGAAAGTCATCGCCGACGATTTCGGAGACGATCCCGCGCAAAGGAAGAATCGATACGAAGATCGTCGGCCGCTCGTCGGCGGGGCGGGACGCACAGCCGCTGAAAAGCAACCACGGTATTATCAGCGAAAATATGGCGATTTTTCGAAACATAGACAAATATATTTACCTGCAAATTTACTAAAATTAACGACATCCGCACGAATTGTCCACATCCATATCAAAGATCGATCGGTCCGCAACATTACAAAACTTTCCTGCATCGAGCATATTTGCCTTCGGCAAAACACAAAGAAATCACGGATAATACCTGTTTTATAAATCATTATATAATCATCGGCGTAAATGCCGACATATTGGCCGATGCAAGAAATTTCTTATATAATTTAACATAATACCAATATTGAATCATTTTGTGATTAAGGATTGGTTTGGATACCGATCCCCCGAAATTATCTTTCCTAATTTTTTTTCGCAACCGGTCCATTCTATCCCGTTCGATAGCGGCGAGCAATTTTAATCTGGAAATCCGATGCTCTGAATGGGCTTTCTCAAATCGCACGGCATCACGGTCGTTTTCGCTGTGTATATTCAGTACGTTATACGCTTTCCATTCGGATAATCGAAAAATCGCCGGTGTCCTGCGTATCCCGCAAGGCTCCGTTCTCCGAGCTTCTGCCTTCGTTGCACCTCGCCGGAAGGCAGGCGCAGCACAAATACCCGTACAAACCTGTCGAACAATCGGTTTTCATTGTCATAAAATACAGAGTATCCGGCCTTTGACAATAAAAAAAGATCGAGAATATCATCCCGAATTACCCGTGTAAACCATCTTCCTACGATCCGTATAATCAAAAAATCAAGTCATTCATTATCAAATGAATGACTTGATCGACCAGACGATATGATTCGGGAATCAATATTCCACGCAGAAACTTACTCGACTTTTTTCAGGATATCGGCCAACAGATCCCAGAACTTGGGAATCGTTGCGATTTCGAGCCGCTCGTCGGGCGAATGGACGCCGCGCAGCGTCGGACCGAACGAAACCATCTCCAGATGCGGATATTTCTCGAGGAACAAGCCGCACTCCAAACCGGCATGGATCGCACGCACCTTGGGCTTCACACCGAAAAGTTTCTCATAGCTGGCAACCGTGATTTCCAACAGTTTAGACTGGGGATTGGGCGCCCAGCCGGGATAACCCTCCGAATGCGACACCTCGGCGCCCGCCAAAGCGAACACCGATTCGATCATCTGCGACGCATAGACCTTGGCACTCTCCACCGAGGAGCGCTGCGAAGTGGTCACGACGATCCGGTCGTCCCCTTCGAATTTCACCGAAGCGAGGTTGGTCGATGTTTCGACAAGTCCCGGCATGGCCAGCGACATCTCGATCACTCCGTTGGGCAGTCCTACGAGCGCGTAAAGCAAGTTGCGCTGGGTCGCCGCATCGATCACCGATGCGGCCGGAACCTCTTCGATTCCGATCTTGAAATTCGGTTCCCGGAACTTGGCTTCGGCTGCAAGTTCCCCGGCAAACTCCTTGTAGAAAGCCTCGAAGCCGGCTTTCGAACCGCTCGGCACGGCGAAAACCGCATACGCCTCGCGCGGAATGGCATTGCGCAGGTTGCCGCCGTCGAAACGGCTCAGGCGCAATCCGAAACGCTGGGCGCCGTTCCACAACAACCGTGCGACCAGTTTGTTGGAATTCATACGGCCCTTATCGATATCGTCGCCGGAGTGTCCGCCCGAAAGGTCGGATACCCGAACCCGGAAAAAGACGTGGGCTTCAGGTGCGGCCTCCGTCTTATAACGGAACGTAGCCAGCGTATCAACGCCGCCGGCGCAGCCGATGAAAATTTCGCCTTCATCCTCGGAATCGAGGTTCACCAGGTAACGGCCCGTAAGCATTCCTTTACCCAATCCGAAAGCACCGGTAAGACCGGTTTCTTCATCCACCGTGAACAGCGCCTCCAGGGGACCGTGTTCCAATGCAGGATCGAGCAGCGCGGCAAGGGCTGCCGCCATACCGATACCGTCGTCGGCACCGAGCGTCGTACCTTCGGCCTTCACCCAGCCATCGACGATCTTCGTGCGGATGGGATCCTTGTCGAAGTCGAACGCCGTGTCCGAATTTTTCTCGCACACCATATCCATATGGGACTGAAGAATGACGCAGGGACGGTTCTCATACCCTTTCGTACCGGGTACGCGCATCACGACATTACTCGTTTCGTCGGTCTGATAGTCGATGTTGTGTTTTTTTGCGAAATCCACGAGGAACTCCCGGATCTTTTCCTCTTTCTTGGAGGGACGCGGCACCCGCGTAATGGCATCGAACAGCTCCCAGACGAGCTTCGGTTCTAATTTTGTAATCTCTGACATTTCTTATAAGGTTTTATTATCGGTCTTGTTCTTCCTGCCGGCAAAAGTCGGGAACGAACGCGATTCGGGTTCGAGCCGATACCGGCAGCTTCGAATATCCGGCGAAAAGACATCCGGCCGCCAACAAAACATCGTTTTACGGCATGTAACCTGTCCGCACGCAAATTCGCCTTTTGCAAATATACGAATAAGTCGAGTGCCGAGCAAACTTTATTTTAGAAAATCCCGACGTGTACCGCTTAAAAAGAAATTAAAAGCCGGTAGTATATTCACATTGAGCGGGGCTGATAAATTATTCTAAACCCATTTTATAGAACTAAATTAAATATTATTCTCGTTAATTTCAAATTAACAAACATAAAAAACCGGCGACCCAATGAAAAGGGTTGCCGGTAAAACGCAAATTACATATCCATATATTTTGTATAGTTTCTGTTGTGTGCTGCACTGGGTATAATGTTGCAGAAACGCCGTCGTAGGCTCCAGAACGGCCTGAAACGGAATTTGATAAGAGGAGAGCCGATTTGTTGGAAAATAACGACGCCGTCTTTCAATGATTGCGCAGATGGGATCCTCCTTCTCGGCCGTTCGCTTGAAACGAAATATGGGAATTTTTTCGAAGTCCGCTTTTGGGCCGATTTATAATAGACCGCCGGGTTACGGTTTATGCAGTGTCAGGGCCTCAAACGAGTGATCGGCATAGACCAAAATAACGCGCACGACGGGATTCCGGTCATTGCCGGCGAGGGTTTGAAGAACCGTATCGGTTTGCTTCGACAGTTCGTTGTCGTTCTCGGTCGTTTGTGTCGATGGAGCGACCGAGCCGGCGGTGTTCGATCTCTGTTCCGGCTCCGTCCCGAACAGTCCGACGTTAGTCCGGCTGTTTCCAGCGTCTGTTCCGCTCGTTGAAGAAGAGCTTTCCGGATTTTCGGTTCGATACATCTGTTCGGAATCGAGCAGCAGCCAGTCCGGATTGACACGCGGAAACCTCCGGAGAATCTTCTGCAGCAAATCGAATCCCGGTTTGTTCCGTCCGGCGAGAATGTGGGAGATTCCCGAAGGCTGGATTCCGAGGATCTCGGCCATCCGGCTGGAGGTTAAACCTTCGCTTTTCATCAATTGTTGCAATTTCTCCTTCATTTCCGGTATTTTTTACAAAAATAAATACTTTTCTTTTGTAAAACAACTATTTTGTACGATTGTAAAATGTTAATTGTTGTCGATAATGTTTACAAATGTAATTATTCGAATATGGTTAAATATCTTCGAATCTTGTGTGTGAATTATTTGTATAGGTAGTTTTATATAATTTATTGATGATAAGTATATAATACTTTTATATTTTTATGAAATTCGATGTGGGCTGCAAAACGGCTCTAAATACAATTGGATTCTTCTTGTTTTTGTTTAGTTGATCGTCATAAATATATGGTTTATAGTGTATTTATATTGATAATTCAATATTTTGATTCTAATAATGCAGGGGATTTTTGACTGTTGCGAGGGTTTGCTTGATATTTTACATTGTTGAATATCAACAGCATGTTTACAGAGTATGTATTTACAAATGGATAAAATTAGGCAAGTTTAAGAAGAAAGAGGTGATTACATTTGTAACGCACCACCCTATTTTGCTGGATTTTGCAATAATTTCGGGATATTGAAATTCGCTCTCCGTCGTTTTTTTAACATTATTTTCCTTTTGATTATATTATGTTAAAAAATAAGGCCGGATAGTGTAATCAATACACTACCCGGCTGGTAATTAATGATTTGTATGTTTTGCCGTATGGCCTACTCCCGAATCATTCTGGCTGTTTCTTCGAACTCTTCCGGAGTGAATTTGGGCTTGACTTTGCGGAAATCGACGTCGTATTCGTTTTCCATCGGGATCAGGTGAATGTGCGCATGGGGAACTTCGAGGCCGAAAACCACTACTGCCACTCTCTTGCAGGCGATTTTAGCCTGGATCTTTTTCGCCACCTTTTTGGCGAAGACGATCATCCCTTGTAGGGTTTCGTCGTCCAGGTCGAAGATATAATCAATCTCTTTTTTGGGGACGACCAGCGTATGACCTTTCTCGAGAGGATTGATGTCGAGAAATGCCAGAAAATTTTCATCCTCCGCCACCTTGTAGCTCGGGATTTCGCCGTTGATGATGCGTGTGAATATGGATGCCATATGAAATTGTGTTTATTGATAGCGTCGTTGTTTGTGGCTATGTCGCCGCTTTGAGGTCCCGTAATAAGCGAAGGGAACCGATTTCTGGCTTTTAATTTAATTCGGAGAGAAGAATCTTTCTCATCCTTCTATTTCGCATCGTGTTGGCTTCCGAAAAATACGGGAATCGATGCCGATGAGCGTATGCGCCTGTCTTTGGCTACTCCTCCTTGAATTTGGGAGCCATTATCTCCGAATAAAGGACTGCTTTTCGCACATCGAATTCTTCGGCGATACCGGGGCTATGAGGTTGCTGTTCGGCGTCCGCTCGGGATATGCCGATCTGGTTGCGTAACGGAGATTCCGCTTTTTCAGTTTTTGGGGACTTGCCGGCCGTTTTTCGGAATCCGGACACCGGGTCGGATGTGTCCGCGTCCGCCTGACGGACGGACCGTGTCGCCGATGCGGAGCGCAACTCTTTTCTTTGCATCTCCTTGAACTTCTTGACCAGTGGGACGATCGTGACTATGACGATCAACAGTGCGCTCCACAGTATTTGGATGATATCTTTGTCCATAGTGCCGATGGTTTAATCCTGATTGCGTTTTACGGTGTCTATGCCCTTTATCTTGCGGATTTTGTCCATGATTGCATGCAGGCCCTCCGCATCCTTGACATAAAGGCTGATCGTGCCCTCGAAAATGTTGTCGTGCGTCTGGATATTGATCTGCCGGATATTGATGCTGAAATCCTCGCTGACCGTTTTTGCCAGGTCGAGCAGTATGCCGGTGCGGTCGATGCCGCGCAGTTCGATGGTCGATAGGTACGACATGGCCTTGTGTTGCGACCACTTGATCTCGTCCTTGAGGATATTGCGTCCGAATTGAGCGGCCAGTCGGTCGAGCTCCTTGCAATCGGATTTATGTACGATGATACGGTTCGACGCAGGGTCTTTATACCCTACTACGCTGTCCCCCGGAATTGGTTTGCAACATTCGGCCATGACGAATTGCGGTTCGCTTGCCGTTGCCGATTCTTCGGCTTTCGCCTTGTTCGGTTCCGGATTTTCGGCATCGTCGCCCTCCTCGTCCTCCTTTTTGTTGATAAAAAGCGTCCAGAATTTGAGTATCTTGCTGGTGGCATTGACTTTCAGTACCTTGTCCAGGTCTTTCAGATCGACGATCCCCGCCCCGATTTTGCTGTAAAGCTCCTCTTTGTTGTTGGATTCGTAAATCGGGACGATTTTGCGCAGCACACGACCGCTGAGCGGGGTATTGAGTTGCTGCATTCGCTCCTCGAGCATCTTCATGCCCCGTTCGATGTTGTTTTGCCGCTCGCGTTTGAGAAAACTCTTGATCGCTTGCTTAGCTTTGGTCGTGGTGACGATATCGAGCCATTCGGCTTTGGGGCGTGCGTTGTCGGCGGTGATGATTTCGATCTGGTCGCCGCTGTTGATCTGCGTGGTGATCGGTTCGATCTTGTGGTTGATCTTGGCGCCGATGGCGCTGTTGCCGATTTTCGAGTGTATGTCGTACGCGAAGTCCAGCGCAGTGGCTCCGTACGGCATTTTTCGAGCTTCTCCTTTGGGTGTAAATACTGCTATTTCAGATGTGTATAGCGATAATTTGAAGTTATCCAGGAAATCGACGGCGTTTTCCGTCGGACCATTCAGTGCATCGCGTATCTTTTTGAGCCAGCGGTCGAGTTCGTCCTCGTTGTTCGACAGCGAGGCGTTTTTGTATTTCCAATGAGCGGCGAATCCCCTTTCGGCGATCTCCTCCATGCGTTGCGTACGGATCTGCACCTCTACCCATACTCCGTCGGGACCCATAACTGTCGAGTGCAACGCTTCGTAACCGTTGGCCTTGGGCATCGAAATCCAGTCGCGCAGGCGATCCGGTTTCGGCGTGTAGATGTCGGTGATAGTCGAGAATATCTGCCAGCACTGTGTCTTTTCCGAGGGGAACGGCAGCGGCTGG
>ULUY01099151.1_pt1 | contig 11438 bp, 10 predicted proteins | sample 1959031 | NCBI WGS metagenome assembly ULUY01 (sample SAMEA4835774, study PRJEB28245) | human gut metagenome | biome: gut microbiome; material: fecal sample | place: Denmark | collected 2008
CTCTTCTGGCGGAGCAGGAAAGCCGGAAGGAAAAGGCCGCACTGCAGCAGGCGGTCAGAGCGATTTCCTCCGGGGAATCCTTTCGGGCGGGAATGGCATCGTGCGGATGCTTTCCCCCTCTTTTTTTGTCTCTGGCGGAGGTCGGGGAGCTGTCGGGAACGCTGCCGGAATCACTGGAGCGGGCCGGACGGTACTACAAAAGGGAGCAGGATTTTATTACCAAGCTCCGGGAGGCGCTGGCTTATCCGGTTTTCATGATTTTCTTTTCAGGCATTGTCTTTTTTCTGATGATCACGGTGATTCTCCCGTCGTTTCTCCCGCTTTTTGAGGCGCTGGGGCTTCCTCTGCCGGCGGTGACAAGGGAGCTGATTGCTGCCGGGCGGGTCCTGTCGGAGCGGGGTTCCGGGCTTATGCTGTTTCTCCTGCTCTTCTTTTCCGGCTTTTACCTGTATACCCGGAAGGGCGAGGGGAAAAGGAAATGGGACGGACTGCTTTTCCGTTCGGTCTTTCTGCGGCGGCTTCTGCTGATCCGGTTCTGCTTTTCCCTGTCCACGCTGCTGGAGGGAGGGCGGACACTGTCGGAATCGCTGGAGGATACCGTGCCGGTGGTGCGGAATGAAAGGGCCTGCCGGGAAATCCGCCGTGTTTCGGAGGAAATCCGCCGGGGCGCCGATTTTGCAGAGGAGCTGCAGGCCGGCGGGTTCTGCCTGCCTGTGGTGTACCATCTGGTGCGGACCGGGATGCGGAGCGGCGAGCTTCCCCATTTTCTGGAGGAGGCGGCGAAAATTCTGCTGTATGATACGGAGCGGGCGTCGGAGCGGTTTCGGCTGATGGCCGAGCCGGTCATGCTGCTTGCCGTGGGCGGCACCGTGCTCCTTCTTCTTTTTTCCGTGGTGCTTCCGGTGCTGCAGGCAGCGGGGCATCTGGAGAGCATATAGAATTTCCGGGAGGTTTTATGGAAGAAATCATCCGAAGCGGCACCGGGGAGGAAATCATGAATCACCTCCTGCAGAGGGCCGTACAGGAAAAGGCCAGCGATATCCATATCGAGCCCGGCGCGGAATTTGTGCAGGTCCGCTTCCGCCGGGATGGAGTGCTGCACCGGTTCGGCCGGATGAATTCCGCCATGGGGCGGAGCACGGTGAACCGGGCCAAGGTGCTGGGAAATATGGATATGGGGGAAAGCCGTCTGCCCCAGGACGGCAGCTTTTCCCTGAAAATCGGCGGGGAAAAATACGATTTCCGCGTATCCGTCCTGCCCTCCATGTACGGGGAGACCGTGGTGATCCGCCTCCTGTCGGGCCGGGTGGATTTCATTGAGAAGAACCGTCTGGGCATGCTTCCCGCACAGGAGAGCCTTTTCAAAAGCTATCTGCAGCGGAAATCGGGAATGATCCTCACCACCGGCCCTACGGGAAGCGGGAAAACCTCCACGCTCTATGCGGCGCTGCAGCTTCTGAACGGGGAAGGCGTAAATATCATTTCCATCGAGGACCCGGTGGAGTACCGCATTCCCGGGATTACCCAGGTGCAGGTGAATGAGCGGAGCGGCCTGACCTTTGCCCGGGGGCTCCGTTCCTTCCTGCGGCAGGACCCGGATATCATCCTGGTAGGAGAAATCCGCGACCGGGAAACGGCGGAAATTGCGGTGCATGCGGCGCTGACAGGCCATCTGGTGCTTTCTTCCCTTCATACGGGGAGCGCCCGGGAAGCCCCGCTCCGTCTGGCCGATATGGGCGTGCCTCCGTATCTGCTGGCGGCGTCCCTTTCCCTGGTGATTTCCCAGCGGCTCGCTGCCGGGCTTTGTCCGCACTGCCGGCGGGAAGGCACGCTTTCCCGGGAGGACCGGATTCTGTACGGACTGCCGGAAAAATATGAAGGATGCCCTGCGGCTTTTGAGGCGGGATGCCGGGAATGCCGCGGGCAGGGCACCGCCGGACGAATCGGCATTTTCGAGCTTCTGCCGGTCGGACGGGAGGAAAAGAAGCTCATTCATGACAAAGCACCGGCATCGGCACTGCAGGCCATGGTTTCCCGGAGGATTTCGCCCCGGGAGGCCTCTCTGATTTATGCAGGAGGAGATGATTAGTATGATTTCCCTGAACCGCATCGCGGAAAAGTATCCTTCCGCTACGGATATTCATGTGACGGAAGGTGAATGTACGGAAATCCGTCAGTGGGGAGAGCTGAGAAAGCTGGATGAAAAGGCGGAAAGGGATTTCTTTGAAAATCTTCTTCTCCGCCTCGGAGACACGGAAAGGGAGCATTTCAAATCCTGCGGCTCCGCAGACGGCGCCTTTTCCCTGGAAAGTCTCCGTGTCCGTTTCCATCTGTACCGCACCCTCGGTCGGTATGCGGCGGCATTCCGTCTTCTGCCCGATCTTTCCCAAATCGGAAAAGACCCCGATGAGGAATGGCTCAGCCGTATTGCCGAGCAGAAAAGCGGCCTTGTCCTCTTTACCGGACCGGCGGGAAGCGGGAAAAGCACGGTCCTGGCCCGGGTCCTTCTGAAAATCAGCCGGAGCAGGGCCTGCCATGTAATTACCCTGGAGTCCCCGGTGGAGTACATCATCCCCTCTGAAAAAGCCCTGATTCACCAGCGGGAAATCGGCGCCGATGCGCCCACCTTTGCAGACGGCGTGCGGGATGCGCTCCGGGAAGATCCGGACGTGCTCTGCATCGGAGAGCTGCGGGATGGGGAGACCATGGCCGCTGCTCTGACCGCTGCGGAAACAGGTCATCTCGTCCTGGGCACCCTCCATACGCCCCACGCCAAGGATGCAGTGGCGCGGATCATTCATGCCTTCCCGGCGGAAAAACAGAGCGAAGCCCGCCTTCTCCTGGCTTCCGTGCTCCGCTGCTGTGCTTCCCAGCGTCTCTGCCGCTCCGGGACGAATACTTACCTGATCCGGGAAATCATGACCAATATTGCCCCGGTGGCCCATCTCATCCGGGAATCCAAGGAAGAGCAGATTCCCTCCTATATGGAAATGGGGATGCACAGCATGCGGACCATGAAGGGCGCTGTATACGCTTTGCAGAATATTTCCGACCGGGAAAGAGAACGGCTTCTGAAAAGTCTGGACTGAAAAATTGGATTTCTTTCCGGTTCTCCAAAGATCGGAAAAATGGATTTTTCAGACGGAAACATAAAAAAACAGGCATCCTGCGGGATGTCTTTTTCTGTGGGAAAAATCGGAAATCCTGCTTTTTCTGCGGCCTTTCCTGAAAATTTGGAAAATTCCGGCCATTCTTCAAAAATCGGGCCGTCCTTTCCTGAAATTTTAATTTCGAAAGCGGAAAAATCCGGTTTTCCGAAAAATCTTCTTTTTCATTATCTGATTCTTCACGAAAATCATTTTTTTTTGCGGTTTTTCCGTTCTTCCTTTTTTCGGTCGTTTTTTCCCTGCGAAAATTTTTCCGATTTTTTTCTTGTCCCTGTCTGCTCCTTTTCCCGAAAATTCATTTTTTCCTCTGTCTTTTCCTTTTTTCTGGAAATTTCCTTTTCTGAAAATGTAAAAATACAGCGGATAAAATGACAGACAGTCAATTTTTCAGACGGGGAAATTTCGAAAGATTTTCCCATATACAGAAGAATTTTTCTTTGAATTCCCATGAAATATTTCTCCCGTTTATTTCGGTCATCTCATTTTTTTATGAAAAAAGTTTTAAACAAATGAAAGATTAAATTTGAAGAAAATCATAAAAATAATTTTCAGGATCTAAAAAATAGAGACAGATTTTTAGAAAAAGAAGATTTTTATTTTTTCCTCCTGCTGCGGAGAAATAAGGAAAACCCGAAAAACAGGAGATGATTCTGCTGAAAGAAAGCTGATTATTTTCCGGAAGAAAATCAGCAGCAAAAAAATCCTGTGCAGCACAGAATTTTTTTTGAAAAATATCTGAAATTCGGATTTTAAGTTTAAAAGTTGTGAAAAACTTTTATCAGAAAACCTTATTCACAATCTGCTGTGAAAACGATGAATAAGTTTGGTCATCGATAAAATAGAAGTCAAAAACAGTCCTGCTGCCGAAGGGGATTTAATCTAATATTCCGGGGCGGGGAGGAAGAAAAGGGCGGTCCGGATTTTTCCGGCTTTCGCGGAATTCGCTCCGGAAAAAACGGTGCGGAAAAAAATTTTGAAAAAGCGGCAGCAAAAGTTTCGGGAAATCTTTCCGGAAAGGTTTCCGTGCTGCCGGCACAAAAAAAGACGGCCATGGTGACCGTCTGAAAAAATTTCATGAAAAAGAATTTTTATTTTGAAAGAAAAGAGCCGTGTCCGCTTTTCGATTTTTTATCGGCAGAAGGCTTCGATTTCCTCTGCCCGGGAGATGATTCTTTCCGCGCCGTGACGCCGCAGGAAGTCCTCGGTCCGGAAGCCCCAGTTTACACAGAGGCAGTCTGTTCCGCTGTTCCGGGCAGTTTCCAGATCGACTTCGCTGTCCCCGATATAGAGAGTCTTTTCCGGGGGAATGTTCCAGCAGGTGCAGATGGCATGAACCATATCCGGTGCAGGCTTGCGGGAAACGGCGGGGCTGTTGCCGATGACTGTATCGAAAAGGCCGGGGAAAAGCTGCCCGGCCAGCTTCTTCACGTCCGCTTCATCCTTATTGGACGCTACGGCGGTGCGTACACCGGCGGCGCGGAGAGTGCGGATCAGCTCGGGAATGCCCGGATAGGGCGCTGTTTTCAGCCGGTTGTGGGCCGAATAATAGGGAGAAAAGATGTCCCGGAGTTCCTCCGCATCCTTTTCCGTGAATCCCCACCGGGAGAGGGGAATGGTATCTCCCGCACCCTCGATTTCCTCGTCGTCTGCTCCGGCAGCCATAGCCAGAGATTTCACCATGTCGGCGTAAATGCCGCAGCCGAAGCAGAGCTTCACCCGGTCCCGGGAAAAATCATGGGGAAGTCCTTTCTTCTGCAGCGCATAATTCGTGGCGGCAGTGAGATCATCCAGGGTATCCAGAATCGTTCCGTCCATATCAAAAATTACCAGATCGTACTTCATGCTGTCCTCCGTTTTTCTGTTTTTCCTTTATTGTACCCGATTTGTCCCTGCTCCGCCGTCCGATTTCCGAAGAAAGACAGCGGGAAACGGTTTCCTGACAGGCGCATGACCGGGATTTCCGGCCGTTTCCGAACGGAAAATTCCTCTTTTTGGCGGTGGTATAATAGGAAATATTGTTCTTTGAGAGGATTTCGTCCTGTCTTCCGGCACAGATGCCGTGCAGGGTTTCCTGTTGTTCCGAGTGTGAAAGGAGATTCTCATGGAACTTACATTTATTCATCTGGCGGTGATTGCAGTCACGGTGTCGTTTGTAATCGGCGCAGGGATTCTTCAGTCCCGGAAAGTGCAGTCTGCCGAGGCATACAGTGTGGGAGGGCGCAGCGCCGGTGTGCCTCTCGTGGCAGGTTCCATTGCGGGAACCGTTGTGGGCGGCGGGGCGACAGTGGGAACCTCTCAGCTGGCCTATTCCGCCGGGCTTTCTGCATGGTGCTTCACCCTGGGCAGCGGTCTCGGACTTATTCTGATGGGTGTTTTCTATGCAAAAAATATGCGCCGCACCGAGCTGGAAACGATTCCTCAGTTTCTGGCGCTCCATTACGGAAAGCGGGCGGAGGGACTGTCCTCGGTCATTACCTCTCTGGGCATTCTTTTCTCTGCTGTGGCCTCCACTCTGTCCGGCGTGGAAATCGTGGCGCAGATTTTCGGCGTTTCTCCCATTGCGGCTTCGGTGATTCTTGTTGTGCTGGTGGCGGGCTATACCTTCTTCGGCGGGATGAAGAGCGCCGGCATCGGAGGCATCCTGAAAATGATCATCATCTGGTGCTCCATTTTCATCGGCGGCTTTTTTGCCTTTGAAACCATGGAGGAAACAGGGTCCTTTTCTCTCCTGCCGGACAAAGCATTCAGTCTTTTCGGCATCGGCGTCGAACCGGCGCTGGGCAATCTTTTCTCCGTCATTGTAGGAGTTCTCTGCACCCAGTCGTATGTACAGTGTATTTTTTCCGCCTCTACGCCCATGACGGCCATGGTGGGGTGCATCACAGCGGCGCTGATTATGATTCCCGTGGGTCTTCCGTCGGTGGTCATCGGTATGTATATGAGTGTCTTTGCACCCGGCACCGATCCCATCATGGTTCTTCCCACCTATATGGTAAACTGCATGAATCCTGTCATCGGCGGTCTCGGAATGGGAGGCATTCTGCTTTCTCTGATCGGCTCCATCGGCGGTCTTTCCCTGGGCATCGGCACCATGATTTCCAAGGATATGCTGGTGCCTCTCTTCCGCATCCGGGATGACAAAAAGCTGCTGTGGGTGACGAAGATTTCCGTTCTTTCCGTCATGGCGGCATCGTGCATCATTTCCATCCTGAACCGGGGCAGCCAGGTCCTCTTCTGGAACTACCTCTCCATGTCCCTCCGGGGCGGCGGCATCCTTCTGCCGTTCAGTCTGGCGATTTTCTGTCCGGGACGGATTAAAAAGAACTGGGCGGTCATCTCCATGGCAGGCAGTACGATCTGCTCCCTTCTGACCTCCACGGTCATCCATGTTCCTGTCGATCCCCTCTTCGTAGGCCTCGGCACATCCTTCCTCCTGCTCCTTCCGGGCATCCGCCTCGGGAAGATTCCGGAGGAGGAGAAAAAATAATATAAAAAGAAAAGGGCATCCTTGCGAGATGCCTTTTTAGAGTTGTTAATATTTGAGCAACAGTCTTTTATCTGAAAAATTGACTTGTTTTTATCGTTCTCTATTTTGAGGGTGCTGTTTCATTGTCAGAATTTTTCTCAGCAGAATTTACTACCTTGTAATCTGCATCTATAAAAGTTTCATTTTTTATAGAATTAACCAATGAGTCTTCTTCAGGCGTTGATTTATGATTTGGATTTGAAAGCATTGTATCTTGTAAAGTAGCTTTTAATCTATTACAGCATGGCTTGAAAGAAAGAAATGTTACACCTCCACCAATAAGTCCTCCAAGAATAGGAATTGCTTTTTTAAAAAAACCTGCAAATATAGATTTAGTCATTTTTATACCAAACCATTTTGCAATTGCTTTGACTAACGGATAGAATGTTCCTTTTGTTAATGCAGCATTAAGGAGTTTCTTTTCTATACCAATAGAAAGGGCGTTGGCCATTGCTTTGATTGCATTATTTGCACCTGCAACACCATACATTACACCAAGACATACAGAAAGTTGATTGACAGTTTCTGTATCAAGTTGAATTTTATCCTCTCCAGAATTAACCTCTGGGAACCCATATAGATATAACAGCTTTTGGGCCGCACGGAGTGTATATCCATAATACTGAATAATATCAGCAGGAATAGTTACTGCCATTGTAAAACCACCGGGAACCCCAAGCGCAGTAGATATTCCGGAAACACAGTTTCGTTCATAAATGATTACCTCGTCTGCGATATGGTTAATCTCAGCAGCAGATATTCCGGCTTTTGCTGGTGTAGTGGCAATTGCTTTATCGATGACTGCTTGAGGATGATTCTTGTATAATTCTTTTTGTAAAAAGCTGGCTCTTGTAACATGAATACCAGGAATTTTAAATGATAATCTTATAATATCTTCAATATCAATTTCGCCATTACCATTTAGGTCTAATGCTTTAACTATTGATTCTTTTGTTTTATCAATAAGATTTGTATCGCTCATACAGAAACCTCCCTATACAATTACAACAATGTGTACATATATCCATTATACAAAAAGAAATTATTTTTTAGAGGAGTTCTTTAATTTTTTAAATAATAAATGTAACTTTTTATGAATATAGTCTTGGCCAAAAGACGGTTTTGTAAATATCAAGGTAGATTTTATTTGTTAGTATGAATTAACTAAGGCTTTAGTATTTCATAACTATTTTTAAGCATTAAAACATCATATGTAGCAGGGTTATTAAAAATCAAACAGTCAATTTTGATTTTTAATATATATTATTCATTGTCTCACTTTTTACTGAAATGGTTCGATAGAAAAATATTTCCTATTGAAAAACAAAGCTTTGCATAAATTAAGATAATAAGTATTTCTGTAAGTTAAATATTTTGCTTTCAAAGGAATGATACTAGTTATGTGATTCAATATTTATTGTATCCAGATCTTCCAGACAGATGCAGTAAATGGTATTTTTAGGATTTACTATCTTATATGAATGCCTATTAAAAAAACTGATTTTTCGTATACGTTATTTGTGCTTATTGCGTGCTAAATTTGATTGTGAATTTTGTAAGGCCTTTTTCCTGAAAGGGGCAGAGGATTATTCTCTTGTTTCAGGATACTTTTCCGATATAAACGGGGATTTCCTGATTTCCGGGCAAAAGAAAAGCACCCCGGAGGATGCTGTCGTTTCTGGTGCGCTTGGGGGGATTTGAACCCCCGACACACGGTTTAGGAAACCGCTGCTCTATCCAGCTGAGCTACAAACGCATTATTCTTATTTTAACGAAAAGAATTTTCTTTTTCAAGTCAGAAGAAATCCTTCAGTCTGGCCAGAAGACCGGTCTTTTCCTTCTTTTCCGGCTTCGGCGGCGGAGCGGGTTCTTCCTTTTTCGGAGCCAGGGAAGGGGGCAGCTTGGCTTCGCTGGGGCGGAAGGGCGGAGGTGCCGTGAAGGTGGGCATGCGGAGCACCGGCGGCGCCATGATCTTCGGCTTGACCATTTTCACATGAGGCACCGTTTTTGCCTCACTCCGTCCGTACGGGATGTAGTGGTATGATTTCGACGAGGGATCGGGCACATTGCGGAGGGCGATGTACTTCGTTCCGTTGAAATCAATACCGGCAAGCCGTTCCAGCAGCATGGACGCCATGGTCTGGGGAGAGAAATAGGAAAAGGGCAGCCGGGGCGCCATGCGGGCCACGGAGGACAGGAAGGAGCTTTTCACTTCTTCCTCGGTCATGTGCAGGCCTTTCCGGATTTCATTCATGAGGAGAATCATGCCCTTCTGGGTGGGGAAAAGGTTCTCATAGGGGACCAGATTATTCTTGTTTCCCATGCCGCTCATGTCCATGAAAAAGACCAGAAAGAGGTAGGGAAGCGCTTTTTCGTGATTCTTCACGCGGAGGTAGAAATTGGCAATCGTATAGTACATATTGCGCAGCTTCGACCATTCGCCTGCCATGGTGTAAATGGACAGCTTCTGGTGGAAGGCCCGGTTCAGGATATCCCGCGCCGTGTAGGGCTCCTTCCGCTGAATCAGTGCAGTCTGGGATTCCCCGATTTCCCCTTCGGTGAGTCCGTAGTTTTCCCGGTTGTTCAGGACGTAGGCCATGTGGTGGCCGATTTCCGCCTTTCCGTCCCGGGTCAGCACATAGATTTTCGGCACGGCATGGGCATAGTCCTTCTCCGGAATATTGGCAAGCACCCGTCCGGTGAGGTCCGCATGGGTGCCTTCTCCGGAAAGTCCGTACCGTTTCAGGAAATCCGAAAGGGCCTTATCCGGCAGAAGGTTCAGTGTTTCCTGGGGGCGGCTGACCCGGATCCAGCCTTCGGAAAGAAGCGTGGAAATACGCTCATTCGCATCGCTGCCGTACCGGTTCAGCTGGTAGGACGGCACCTTGTGGTGGACAGGCTTGCCGTCGAAATAATCAAGAAGCAGGATATCCTTGATAGACAGACCCAATCGTCATTCCTCCTTTCGCATTCAATTCCATTCTTAAGTATATAACAGTCCGTAAGAAAATAACAGAAGTGAAAATTTCTCCACCGCCGGGAAATTGGCTTCCGCTGTTTCCTTTTCCCTTTTTCTTATGTTAAAATAAATTCTATATGTATTCCGGTTTATCACAGGCCGGATGCATGAATCGGTATTATTGCGTAATGGCGATGGGAAAGGAAGATTATGAAAAGACCGGCCAAAGTGACCCGTGAAACCCGTCTCAATCAGTATGCAAGAAAAATGTACGGCAAGGAAAAGGAAGAGAGTCTCCTGGAAGAGGAGGAACGCCGCAAGGGCGGGGAAAATCTCTCTGCCAAAAGAGGAGCCAAAAAGAAAATCAGAAAGGCGCTGAACAAGAAGCTCCGCCATGCAGACAGGCTGCCCAGTGGAGGGGCCTACCGCAAGGCTGCTCCCTGGGAGGACGAGGAATGAAAAAATATTATATCGTCAAACGGGGCAGAACGCCCGGTGTTTATTACAGCTGGCCGGACTGCCAGAAAGAGGTGGCAGGCTTTGCCGGTGCGGTGTTCAAGGGGTTCGAAAGCCGGGAGGAAGCCGAGGCGTGGTATGGACAGCCCGTATCTCCGGCGCCGAAGAAGTCTGCTGCGGGAACGGCAGGAAAAAGGAAGACAGCTCCCGCAGGCGATGCATCCCTGATTCTTCCGCTGGAGGAAGCGGAAAAAAAATACGGTCCCCATATCCGGAAGAACAGCATTCTTTCCGATTCCGATCTGTGGGAAGAGCCGGTGGTGATTTACACGGACGGCTCCTGCCTGATCAATCCCAACGGGCCCGGCGGATTTGCGGCGGTATTTCCCTATGAGGATACGGTGCTGCTGGCCGTCACCGGCGGCGAACCGGTAAGCACAAACAACCGCATGGAGCTCCGGGCTGCCTATGAGGCGCTGAAATACCTGGGAGAAGAAAGCCGCTCCGTAGAGCTGCACACGGACAGCAAGTATCTCCAGCGGGCCGTCACGGAAGGATGGCTGGCGCGGTGGAAGCGGAACGGATGGAAAACCGCATCGGGAACCGCCGTATCGAACCAGGATCTGTGGAAAGCCCTGGACCGGATGCTGAGCCGCCATTATGTGACCTTCCAGTGGGTCAAGGGCCATGCAGGCACCCGATACAATGAAATGTGCGATCAGCTGGCCAAACAGGAAGCCTCCGTTTTCATGAAATAAGAATAAGAAAATAAAAGGAAAGACTCCGGAGCAATCCGGAGCTTTTTTATTCAGGGAAAAAATTCTGCGGCGGGTGTCTGATGAGGAAATATATATCTATATACATATACGGAAGGGGAGAAGCGGATATCTCCGGGCCGTCCCATATGGCTATATAGTATAAATATAATAAAAGAACGGAGAAAGCGCAGGCAGATGCGGCGGCTGTGCGAAGGGGAGCAGAGGAAGCGTGAGCCGGGACCGGGAAGCATCGGAGACAGCCGGACAGGATATAAAGAATATCCCTGCAGAGGAAAGGGAAAACCTGCCGGGCAGTTCTGCGGTTGGTCTGCAGAGATATGAGAAGAACTCCGCGGCGGTGTGCCGGATCGGGGACTCCGGACAGGACAGGAAAGAAGGGCTCCGGGACGGAGCCTTTTCTTTCTTTATTATTTTCAGATTTTCCTGTTGACACTTTGGCAAAGCCGTGATATTATAACCAAGCTGACTTCTGACAGCAAACAGTTTCCAAAAGTTCTTCAAAAAACTTCAAAAAAACCTGTTGACAGAACGAAGCAAAAATGATATGATTA
>ULUY01091455.1_pt1 | contig 11334 bp, 8 predicted proteins | sample 1959031 | NCBI WGS metagenome assembly ULUY01 (sample SAMEA4835774, study PRJEB28245) | human gut metagenome | biome: gut microbiome; material: fecal sample | place: Denmark | collected 2008
TTCGCCGGTTTTTTTATTTCTTTCTTTTTTCCGATCGGGAACGAAAAAATAGTTGAATTTATTGTAAATTTGTCGTTTTTTTTCTATAATTTATTTGTTAAGGAGATTTTGTTATGCCAGAAATGAGTAAAAAATATGTTCCTGAGTTCTTAGGAGACAAAAATCCTCGTAAGAATGTTTTAAAACTTGCTAGGAAAATAACCGATTGTATTGATCATAAAATCGGTGGTGTAACGACAAACGATCCAGAATATTGGGGACTTGCATGTATTCTTACTGATGATATGGTAGATATAGCCCTAACAATGAAAGTTCGTCATCATTACACATATGAAGATCTTTGGAAAATGAATAGTAAATTTTCTGATGAGGAATTTAAAGCTATTCTTGAAAAAATGTGTCAAATAGGTATTTTAGAATATGATTATGGTGATCATTATGATGACAATGGTCCTATTCCTAATACACCTCATATTCGTAGATATGTTTTACCAATGTTTGTTCCGGGTTCTGCTGAATTTACAAACATGGTAAAAAAACAAATGGATGAACATCCAGAATTAGCAATGTTTTTTGAAAGAATGACTTTCTTACCACTTGCTAAAGTAACTCCAATGGTTCCTCCAGGTGGTGCAGGTATTGGTATGCATGTTATTCCTGTAGAAAAGGCTATCAATATGCAAAATGAAACAATCAATATTGAAAAAATTTCATATTGGTTAAAGAAATATGAAGGTCACATTGGTGTCAGTATGTGTTCTTGCCGTTATGGAAGAGCTCAACTTGATGAAGGATGTGGTGATGATCCAGAAAACTGGTGTATTGGTGTAGGTGATATGGCTGATTATTGTCGCGAGACTCTAAAAGGTCATGATATTTCTTATGAAGAAGCTATGCGAATTTTAGAAAACGCTGAAAAAAATGGCTTCGTTCATCAAATTACCAATATTGATGGCGAAGGCAAAATTTTTGCTATTTGTAACTGTAATATTAATATTTGTAATGCTTTAAGAACTTCACAATTATTTAATACTCCTAATATGTCAAGAAGTTCATTTACTGCTAACGTCGATCGTGAAAAGTGCGTCGCTTGCGGTAAATGTGTTGAAATTTGCCCTGCAGGTGCTGTTAAATTAGGACAAAAATTATGCACAAAAGATGGTAAAGCTGTTACTTATCCAAAACATGAATTACCTGATAATCTTCCTTGGGGTGAAGATAAATGGGATGAAAACTATCGTGATAATAATAGAATTAACTGCTATGAAAAAGGAACTGCTCCATGTAAAACTGCATGTCCAGCCCATGTTGCTGTTCAAGGTTATATTAAGTTAGCTAAAGAAGGAAAATATCAAGAAGCTTTAGCTCTTATCAAGAAAGATAATCCTTTCCCTGCTATTTGTGGACGCATTTGTAATAAACGTTGTGAAGCTGCATGTACTAGAGGAAATATTGATGCTCCTGTTTCTATCGATGCAATTAAGAAATTTATTGCAGCGCAAGACTTAAATGCTGAAACAAGATATGTTCCTGAAATTGTTATTCCATCCAATGATTTAAAACAATGGCCTGATAAAATTGCCATTATTGGTGCTGGTCCTGCTGGATTAAGTTGTGCTTATTATCTTGCAACTATGGGTTATAAACCTACAGTATTTGAAAAAAATGCTAAAGCTGGTGGAATGCTTACTTATGGAATACCTAGTTATAAACTTGAAAAAGATGTTATTGAAGCTGAAATTGATATTCTAAGAGCTCTTGGTGTTGAAATTAAATGCGGTGTTGAAGTTGGTAAAGATGTTACAATTAAGCAATTAAAAGAAGAAGGATATAAAGCTTTCTATGTTGCTATTGGTTGCCAAGGTGGCAGACTTCCAGGTGTTCCAGGTGAAGATGCCGAAGGCGTTAAAATTGCTGTTGATTTCTTACATGAAGCAACAGAAAATCATGAACAAGTTATCAAAGGTAATGTTGTAGTTATCGGTGGTGGTAATGTTGCAGTAGATTGTGCAAGAACAGCAAAAAGATTTAATGCTGATTCTGTAACATTAATTTGCCTCGAAGACAAAAATTCAATGCCAGCTTCAAACGAAGAAATTGAAGAAACAGAAGCTGAAGGAATTAAGGTTTTAAACTGCTGGGGTCCTAAAGAAATTGTTAAAGATGAAAATGGAAAAGTTAAAGCAATTACATTGAGAAAATGTCTTAGAACAATTGATCCGGAAACTAAAAAATTTTCACCAGTTTATGATGATAAGTATTTAATGACGATTGAAGCTGATGAAATTATATGTGCCATTGGACAAACAATTGTTTGGAATGATTTGTTAAAAGATACAAAAGTCACTTATTGGAGAGGTAATTATCCAATTGCTGATGCTTTAACATATCAAACAGCCGATGAGGAAATTTTTGTTGGTGGTGATGTTTATAGTGGACCTAAGTTTGCTATTGATGCTATTGAAGCAGGAAAAAATGCTGCTGAATCATTACATCGTTTTGTCCGTCCAGGTGCAAGCTTAACAATTGGACGTAATAGACGTGATTTCGTCATGTTGAATAAAGATGATATTTCAGTAGGCGGATATGATTTAACTCCACGTCAAGAAGCTGGAATGGATGAATCTATTGATTATAAAAATTCATTTGTTGATGCACATAAGACATTAACAGAAGAACAAGTATATAAAGAAGCTTGCCGTTGCTTAGGTTGTGGTGTTTCTGTTGTTGATCCTAATAAATGTATTGGTTGTGGTGTCTGTACAACTCGTTGTAAGTTTGATGCTATTCATCTTGTTCGTGATCATCCAGAATGCAGTACAATGGTTAAATCTGAAGATAAATTTAAAGCTATTCTTCCTTATGCAGCTAAGCGTGCTATAAAGATTTGCTTCGGAAAGAAAACTCCAGAAGAAAAAGAATCAATCAGAAAACACAAAGAATATAAAAAAGCAAAAAAGGCAAGTAAGAAAGAAACACAAAATGCATGAATTAGGCATAGTCTTTAGCATTATAAATAGTGTTGAAAATGTTGCTAAAGAAAATAATGTCAAACATGTTGATGTTGTCGAATTGGAAATAGGTGAAGTTTCAACAATTGTTAATTCATATCTTGAGGATTGTTGGAAATGGGCAGTTAATCGTACAGAAATTTTAAAAGATTGTGAATTGAAAATTGATGTTATTAAAGCCATTAATATATGTGAAGATTGTGGAGAAAAATATTCAGCGATGAGTTATGGTCGAACTTGTCCTAAATGTTTATCTCCCCATACACATATTATTCAAGGTACAGAAGTAAATATTAAAAATATTATGGTAAACGAAGATGAAGAACTATAAAATTATCGAAGTTAAAGAGAGCATTTTTAAGCAAAATGATCAGGATGCTAATTTGTTAAGAAAAAAATTAAAAGATCAGCATACATTTTTGCTTAATTTAATGGCATCTCCTGGTGCAGGTAAAACTACCACTTTAATTCAAATCCTTAGTATTTTAAAATCAAAATTGAAAATTGGGGTTATGGAAGCCGATATTGATTCAGATGTTGATGCTAAAAAAATATTAGAAAAGACAGGTATTGATTCAATACAACTTCATACTGGTGGAATGTGTCACCTTACAGCACATATGACAGAACAAGGAATTGATGCCCTAGATGATCATTATGATTTTCTAGTTTTGGAAAATGTAGGAAACTTAGTATGTCCAGCTGAATTTGATACAGGAAGTCATTTAAATGCTGCTATCTTATCAGTTCCTGAAGGCGATGATAAACCATTAAAGTATCCCTTGATGTTTCAAGTTTGCGATTTGGTAATAATTAATAAAATTGATGTTGCACCATATTTTGATTTTGATTTTGCAAAAGCTAAAGAAAATATTCTTATGCGTAATCCTAATGCTAAAATATTTTGTATATCAGCAAAAACTGGTGAAGGATGTCAAGAACTTGCTAATTATCTTTTGTCAATTATCGATTAAAATAAGCCGCGTTTTTGCGGCTTTTTATGTACTTTAATTGAATTAAATGGTAATATAAACACATGGGAAATTTAGAAAGTAAAATTGCTGAAGGAGAAGGAAAACATACTCCAGCTGCAAATAATAATAAAGAGATCAATGAAATAAAAATTGATACTTCTAATTCAACAAGAAGAAGAGATTCAGTGACGACTATTTCAAGTTTTGTTCTTACAACACTTACAACTGTGGGAGGGGTTTCTCTTATTGGTTCATCTTTTATTAAAACTGGTCAAAATTCTAATCATTTAGGAAATATAACTTCAGCAATCTCTGTTGAAAATATTTTTTCTAATTCAGTAATATTATCAGTTGAAATAACAAATTTAGAAGATAACGATGGTGAATTACATATCGAAAATCGTTTTTTCTCTAAGATATATCCTTTGCAAGAAGGAGTCAATGAAATTCATTGTACTGGTCTATCAGATAGAACAACTTATAATGTAGAGGTTATAGTTAAAGATACTATTATTTCAAAAACAAATTTTAAAACAACAATAGAAAAAGAGATGACATTGAATAGGTGGTAATATGAAAATTAAAAAAATTGAAATTTTTAAAGAAATGAGTAAAAAACAAAAAAGAAGAAGTTTAATTATTTCTTCGATATTATTTTTAATCGGAGTTGGAATAATTGTTTCATTTTGTTTTTATGAAAAGATTTATGGAGCTGATTCAATTTTCCAAAAAGATTATTTCAATAATCAAATTTTAAATGGTATAGTTCATATTGTTCCAAGTATACTTAATACTTTAACAATTGTCGTTATTTGCTATTTCTTAAATAAACTATTTAAATGGATATTGACAAAATGTTTTGCAAAAACAAATAGAGGAATAACTATTTTAAGATTGTTACATAGCTTTTTAAGATGGATGATAGTCATTATTGCTGCTTTTGCTATTCTTTCAACTTGGGGAGTAAATACATCTACTTTATTAGCAAGCGCTGGTGTTTTAACATTGGTTATAGGTCTTGGAGCACAATCGCTTGTCGCTGATGTTGTTGCAGGTTTGTTTATTGTAATCGAAGGAGAATATCTTGTAGGTGATATCGTTGTTATTGATGGATGGAGAGGAACTGTAAAGGAAATTGGAATTAGAACCACAAAAGTTGAAGATGCTGGTGGTAACCTTTTAATTATCAATAACTCTGAAATTAAATCATTGATAAATCAAACAACGGAGTTATCGGTTGCAAAGTGTGTAATGAGTGTTGACTATTCTGAAGATATTGAAAGAGTAGAGGAAGTTATAAAATCTAATTTAGAAGAAATTGGTAAAAATATTCCTGGAATAATAGAAGGACCTTTCTATAAAGGAATTAATGAATTAGCAGATTCATCCGTCGATGTTTTGATGGTTGCAAAGTGTAAAGAGGAAGATATTTACCAAGTTCAACGTGATATGACAAAACAATTCTATCTTTTATTCAATAAGAATAATATTAATATTCCTTATAATCAAATTGTAGTTACTAATTCTGAAAATATAAAAAAGAAATAATAAAAAAGCTGAGATTGAACTAAAAATTCTTTCTCAGCTTTTTTAATGTTTAAAAATATTAGTTTTATATTAGACATTTAATGTTTTAACACATGACCATTGATAATCAGTAGCATCCATTTCAGAATTGAAATGAGGAGAGAATGTACCATTATTCAAATATTCTGCGAAAGTTGCATAATGATCATCTGTATATAAAGCAACTGGAGCATTGCTATAATTTGTTGCACCTTTTGATTTAGAGAAACCTGCTTCAAAAATTACAACTCTGCCAGAACCACGGGAATTCTTACTATAGTGACCATCAATATCAATGTCGAATTCATGATAAAGAGGATAATTATTCGATAGATAATTTGCCCAAGGGACACTTGTAGCGTAACCATTTGTCCTTTTATATGTAGAAATGCAACGGAAATTAGATCCGAAAACTTTTGCTGGTTCACTGGAATTATTGCTTTTGGCATAATTAGCAGGAGCTTCATTAAATGCTATAAAATAATTAGCAACATCCATTGGATCAATTTGCATGGCATCATCTTTAACTTCAGGATGGTCGATTACATAATTTAAATCATAATAAGTATATTTTTTATACGATTTAACCACATAAGAATCACCATCTGTTTCAATATCGATTGGAACAGTAACATAGCTTTCACCAGGAACTAAATTTCCATCAAAAGTTACGGGATTTAATCTCGTAAATTGATTACTTGTACCATAATCTAAATAGTTAGTATTATATGAAATTTCATTTCCGGTGTAGTATATTGTCATTTCTTTAATGGTTAAATCAACATCACCAGTTTCAATTTTAAAGAAATTTGATTCAGGAATTACAAAAGAAAATGTTGAATAATTAGTTGCAGAAATTGGCATTGAAGTACTTTTTGATGTTGTATTATCAATACCATATCTAAGTGTAGGATTTTTAGTACCATCTAAAGTTCTGTATGTGATATCGATTTTACGAATGCCTGAAATTTTATTTCCATTATAAAGAAGACCAGGTAAAGAAGGGGTATTATAAATGTTTAGAGCTGGCTTAATTGTTAAAATTCCATCAGTGTAATAAGCAGCACGATAATAGTAGAAAAGAAATCCATTTATAGCAGTTCTATCATAATTATCACTATATCCACCATACGAAATAGTTGTATTAATCACTAATTTATTTAAATAAGAATCATCAAAAGAACTTGAAAAAGAACTTGAAGAAGTTGAAGTACTAATATTATTTGATGAAGACGTACTTGAGAAACTAGAAGAAGTTGAACTGGATGTATTACTTGAACTAATATTAGTATTAGTAGAACTATTAGAAATAGTAGAACTTGTAGAAGAACTTGAAGTAATAGCAGTGCTTAAAGAACTAGAAGAACTAGAACTGCTATTGACATATATAATTTTGCAAGAAGTTAGTAAAATTGCAGGGATAGCTAATAAAAATAATTTTTTCTTCATCGGAAACCTCATTTAGTAAATTATATAATTTTTTTATTACTTTAGCAAAGTATATTTAAATAGCTTCTTCTTTTTTAGAAAAAAGTTTAATTAATTTTTCCATTCCATAAAAGGCTAAAGAGCCAAGAGCGTTGCCTAAACCCATATAAATAAACCATAATATTTCATGCCAATTTAATGAGCCCGCATAAGTATAGTAACAGGCATTAGCTATAACGTGTTCAAAACCACAAATGATAAATAAAGAGATAGGGATGAAGGCGAAAATTACTTTTGCAAGAGGATAACTAGCTCTTTTATGTCCTTCTACTGCAAGATAAATCATCATGCCGCATAAAAAAGATAGTATAGATACTTCAAACCAACGTTCATGATCTTTTATACTAACCAGATTTTGGCAAAAAGAGATAATATTATCATTGATAACATATGTTTGTTTTATTAAAAAAGATATACCGATAACACCGATTAAATTTCCAATAAAGCTAATTAGTAGTTTTAGAAGATAATTTGGTTTATTTTCAAATATGTATCCAACTTTACCAGTATAAAGCCAAAAATCAAAATGGATAATTGTAAATAATCCTATTCCAAATAAAAAAGATCCTAAGACTTTTAACCAGAAAATTCCTTGGCTGGCAAGTACAAGATAAAAAGTGGCACCAAAAGCAATAGAGAAACCGGCCATAATAGAACTAATTAAAACTTTTAAATATTTCATTTATTTTTCTCCGCTCTATAAAATTACAATAATTAAATAATTTAATCAATAAAAATAGTTATAAATCAATTTATTCCTTAGTATATCTTGATTTTTAAAGTGTTTTTTGCTATTAAAAATATAACATTTATAAATAAAAAAAGAGGTATATATGGAAAGAGTTGCAGATAAACTTAAAGATCTTTTGGATAAATCTTATTCACCATTTCATGTTGTTTTAAATATGGAAAATGAACTGTTAAACAAGGGATTTATCAAGTTAGATGAAAAAGAAAATTTTAATATAACAGCAGGAAGAAAGTACTTTGTTACTAGAAATGATTCATCTGTTATAGCATTTAAAATTCCAGAAAATCTAACTGAATTTGCTTTGCAAATTACAGCAACTCATACTGATTCACCATCATTTAAAATTAAGCCAAATCCAGTTATAAGAAAATTGAATTCCGTTTTATTAAATGTTGAACCATATGGAGGAATGATATATTCGACATGGTTTGATAAACCATTATCCATAGCTGGGAGAGTTATGGTAAAAGAAGATAATAAGATTGAAACTCATCTTTTAGCTGTGGATGAAGATTTGTTGATTATTCCAAATGTAGCAATTCATATGAATAGAGAAATAAACTCAGGATATATTTATAATCCTTCACGTGATCTTATTCCATTACTAGGAACAAATATAGGTGATGATTTTGATTTTAATAAGTTTTTGTTGCGAGAATTGAATATTGATAAAGGTGAAATTATTGGACATGATTTATTTTTATATAATCGACAAAAAGCTAGTTTCATCGGATATGACAAAAGTTTATTTGCCTCGATGCGCTTAGATGATCTATCGAGTTCATATACGGCATTATTAGGATTTCTAGATGGAAAAAATTCTGAAAATATAAGTTTATTTGCTTCATTTGATAATGAAGAAGTTGGAAGTTTAACAAAACAAGGAGCAAACTCAACATTCTTAAAAGATACTATAAAAAGAATTATAAAAGCATTAGGTGGAACATATGATGATTTTGAAAAAATTGCTTCAAAATCAGTGATGATTTCTATTGATAATGCACATGCTAATCATCCAAATAGACTAGATTTATCTGACTCTACGACAAATGTCATGCTAAATAATGGTATTGTTATAAAATACAATGCCAATCAATCATATACAACTGATTCATATTCATCAGCGATAGTTAAAGCAATTTGCCAAAAAAATAAACAAAACTATCAGGAATTTACCAATAGATCCGATCTTCGCGGTGGAAGTACTTTAGGAAATTTTTCAAATAGTGAAATATCTTTGACATGTGCTGACATCGGTATTGCCCAATTGGCAATGCATTCTTCCTATGAAGTATTGGGCACTTCTGATATAGAAGAAATGAAAAAATTTGTTGAAACATTCTATTCAACAACAATAGAACTCAATGGAAATAGTATAAATTTAAAATAAATCTTTAATAGATAAAAATATGAAAAATAAATTATCATTGATATTGCTAAGTGCTTTATTTTTAGTTTCATGCACAGCAAATAGCTCGACTTCAATTAATACTTCAAATTCTTCAAGTTCTAGTAGTACTGTTTCTTCAGTAAGCTCTAGTTCAAAGTCAAACACATCTATCTCTTCATCAATCACTAGCTCATCTTCTTCAACAACAAATTCTTCGAGCAGTAAAGTTAGTTCATCTTCTATTGTTATTCCTAGCGCTTCAAATAATCCAAGTTATGATGAAACTCAAGATATAGTTATTAATTTAAATAATGATGAAATAAATGTTACTAATAATAATGGATTTGTCATTGTAGAAAGCGAAAGAGTTTGGGTTTTAAAAGGTGGAGTTTATATTTTAAAAGGAGAAATGGCTGGTCAAATTATAGTCAATGCTCCAGATGAAGAAGTTGAACTCGTTTTTTCTGGTGTTGCTATTTCTTCAGATAAATATTGTCCTGTTTTAATTTTAGATGCTGATGAATGCGATATTTCAGCTAAAAAAGGAACAAAAAATACAGTTATAGATAATAGAGAAGATGATACTGATTATGCTGCAGCTATTTATTCTACTTGTGATTTAACTTTAAAAGGCAAAGGTAATTTAACAGTAACGAATAATTTTAATAATGGTATTCATACGAAAGATGATTTAAAGATTAAAAATTTAACTTTAAATGTCACCGCTAAAAATAATGCTCTTAAGGGAAATGATTCTTTGACTTTAGAAAGTGCTAATCTAACAGCAATATCTAAACAAGGAGATGCATTAAAAACTAAAAATACCGATATTTCTTCAAAAGGAACCCAAAGAGGAACTATAACTATCGATGGAGGTACTTTAAATCTTTATGCAGCAACGGATGCTATCGATGCTAGCTATGATGTAATTATTGATGGCAATCCAGAAATTTATTGTTATACAAATAAATATTCTGAATATAGTGAAGAAATTGAAAGCACATCTAAGGACACTTTATATTTAAAAATTGATAGACAATTAGCAGGAAAATCTTTCTATGTTTTGTTCACCATGGAAGATGGAAGTGAAAAGTTTGTAGAACTAAAAGATTATTCAGTAGGATTTGATAGAAATACTTACTATAATTTTTCAGTACTAAATAACGCAAAATATATAACTGTTTATGTTTATAATTCAACGACTAGTTCACTAGATGATAATTATTTATATAAAAGTGAAAAATTGACGATTAATCAAGAGTTAGATTGTCTCAATTTGAGTTTAAGAAATGCTAGTTTGAATACAAGTTGGAGTCAATATCGTGGAAATTCTGGTAATTTTGGCCCTGGTGGAAATCATTTCGAAGATGAAAATGCAGAAAAATCAACCTATTCTAATAAAGGAATAAAAGCAGATAATAATATTGAAATTAAAAGTGGAAAAATATTTATTAAATCGCATGATGATGCCATTCATGCCAATGGAGATGAAGAGTTAGAAAATGGTGAAAAAGGATTGGGAAATATTACTATAAGTGGCGGAGAGTTGACATTATATTCAGATGATGATGCTGTTCATGCTGATTACAATTTAACAATATCTGGATGTAATATAAATGTTACAAATTCCTATGAAGGATTTGAAGCAAATATTATTACGATTAATGGTGGTACAAATCAAATTGTTTCATCTGATGATGCGATAAATGCTACTTATTTTAAAGAAGAACCAATGATAAATTTCGACGGAGGCATAACATATTTAAATGCTGAAGGAGATGGAATAGATAGCAATGGTAGTGTTAGTTTAACTGGTGGTTATGTTCTGGAAATAGGGCCATCAAATGGCGGAAATGGCGTTTTAGATTATGACCATAATTTTGTTGCTACGGGAGGTTATTTACTAGCAATAGGCGCAAGTGGAATGGATCAAGGAATCAGTGCAAGTGGAAATGCAAAAAGTTCAACACAAAAAATAACAACAAGTTCTGGGCAATATTTGAGTTTGATAGTTGATAATGAAACAATTATCGAATTTAAAATTCCAAAAAATCGCTTGAATTACTGTGTTTATTCATATGTTGGTAATACTGCAACCGTTAATTTAAATAATGAAGCGATAACGACAATTGGTGAAAATTTGTATTTTGTTTT
>ULUY01055965.1_pt1 | contig 11287 bp, 9 predicted proteins | sample 1959031 | NCBI WGS metagenome assembly ULUY01 (sample SAMEA4835774, study PRJEB28245) | human gut metagenome | biome: gut microbiome; material: fecal sample | place: Denmark | collected 2008
CAGCACAGCCAGCGAAAAAATTTCGCCCCATGCTTCACACAATTCACGGTTTACTTCCGCCTCCATTTGTTTCAAACCGGCGTCGTCAGGCAGTTCAAAATCGTGTTCAATCATCCACCGCAATGCAACGGCAGCGGAGATCATGCCACGGAAAACAGCCTGCTCCTGCTTGAAATAATCCGCAAATGTCCATTCGTCCGAGTGTCCCATCGGTCACGCTCCTTTCTCTATGGCCGCTTTATTCTGCGGAAAAATCTTCCTCCGACAGCTCAATGTCGTAGAGGTCAAAGGGTTCGTCCTCCGTTACCACGCGCCGCTTTTTCCGGCGCAGGGACGACAGGTAGCTGTCCACATCAAAGGTATTCTTTTTGTCGGCGTCCGAGAGGTATTGATAGCGGGGGTGGCGGGTGATGTCGTATTTCTCACTGAAAAATGGCCTCACGCCGCGCACCTGCAAAATACACTTGCCTCCGTCCATCGTTGCAATTTCGTCTTGGCTCATCAGCTCCTTTCCGAGTTTTTGGTAGTTCAGTCCGTGGGAGGTCTGCGCGCCCCGGTTTTCGCTCTGGTTGTAGCTGTCAATAGTTTCCTTGCCCAGCACCTCCGCGATCTCCTTGGCGTTCTTGCCCCTGCCACTCAGGAACAGCGTACAGTCGCTGTTGTCGGAAATGATTTCCGCCGCGTCCTTGTAAATGGCCTTTAGCTGCGACTGGCTCTGCAAAATAATAGAAGCCGAGATTTCCCGGCTTCGGATGGTGGCGATCAGCTTGTCAAAGTTTGGAATCTGACCGATGTTGGCGAACTCGTCCAGAATCAGCCGCACATGAACGGGCAGCCGCCCGCCGTATTTGTCATCGGCTCGGTCACACAAAAGGTTTATGAGCTGGCTTTGCACCATTGCCAGAATGAAATTAAAGGTCGTGTCCGTGTCCGACATAATCAGGAACAGGGCTGTTTTTTTATCCCCGATGGTGTCAAGTTCCAGTTCGTCGTCCTCCATCAGCTCCCGCACCTCCCGGATGTCAAAGGGCGCTAATCTGGCTCCGCAGCTTATCAAAATGGAGCTGCGGGTCTTGCCCGCCGACAGCAGGAATTTACGGTACTGGCGCACCGCAAAATGTTCCGGGTCTTTTTCTTCCAGCCGTTCAAACATCTGGTCTACCGGGGATTGAAATTCCGGGTCGTCCTCGCGGGCTTCGCTGGCATTTATCATTTCAAGCAGCGTAGTGAAATTCATTTCATCGTCTGGCGCTTCGTACCAGATATAGCCAATGAGGGCCGAATACAGCAGGCGTTCCGATTTGATCCAAAAATCCTCGGCGCTCTTTTCGCCCTCGCCCTTGGTGTTGCAGATCAGCGTGTTTACCAGCTTCAAAATGTCCTTTTCCGAATGGATGTAGCGAAACGGGTTGTAGCGCATACTCTTGGAAAAGTTAATGGTATTCAGCACTTTCACCCGGTAGCCGCACCGCACAAGGAGCTGGCCCACCTCGCCGATCAGACTTCCTTTCGGGTCAGTAATCACGAATGAGGTCGGGTAGTCCTTGGACACGCACTGCATGAGGTTGGGCTTCACAAAGAACCGGGTCTTGCCGCTGCCGGAACCGCCGATCACCAGCACATTTTTGTTCCGGGCGGTCTTGGGGTCTTTGGGCCGGTTGTTCATGGTGAGGCGTTCCGTCTGGGTCAGGAGGATGTTGTTGTCAAACACCGGGTCGATGTACGGGGCTATATCTTTGGGGCCTCCCCAACGGGCGCTGCCGTACTCGACGCCCCGGCGGTATTTCTTGGCGTTCTTGCTCTTGCAGTACACTATCAGCCGCAATGCAACCGCACCGGCCACGCCCACCGCCAGATCGAACAGGTGGAAGCTGGGGGCGGCGCTTTCAAAGGCAAGGGAAAAGCCGTCCGCAAGGTGCAGCAGCTTTTCCGACAAGTCCGCCCCAGCCGCCAGCCGGTAGGTCTGTCCCAGCTTGCCGAACAGGTAAACAAACAGCAGGTAGGGCAGGTTGGCGATTATCAGCTTTTTCATTTCCGGCTTCATCGTGACAGCCCCCTTTCCTTGATTTTCTCCTTGGCCTGCTGGCTGCTTCTGGCCGCTGCCTTTTCTTTCAGGACGGCAAGGGTTTTTCGGATGGAGGGGCGTTCCTGCTGTTGGAGCTTCTTGGCTGTAAACTCCTTAAACGCCTGTTCCAGATTGTCCGCCTGCTTGGATTTGAAGATCACGATATACCGGGGCGGATGGGTAGTGCGGTCTTTCCGCAGGGTAAAATCAATGTCGTATTTCTTGGCGCAGGGCTTAAACAGGCCAATGTTGGCGTCGGTGATCTCAATGTTGGACAGGGCGGAACCGTCCTTTTTGAGCTGCCGTAAGCTCTGCTGTCCGTGATGGGCCTTGCCCGTCCCTTTCTGCCGGGCGGCCAGATATTTTCGGATGGCCGCTTGCAGCACTTGGGCGGTGAGCTTGCCCGTCTTAACCGCTAACGCTATGGTTTTCTGGTCTACTTCTTCCTGCAACTGCTATCCCTCCTTTGGAAAGTCAGCAGGCAGGCGGATGGCTTAAATCCGCACCCGCAGGCCGGAGAGGTCGTCGGCATGGATTCCCACAAGATACCAGTTCTCGGCCATTTCAATGCGGGTCGGCCTCCATCTGCCGCCCACCATCACATCAAAAGTTTCTCCGCAGTGCAGGCCGCCGTAATAGTCCGCAAGGTCAAAGCGGATGTCGTAGCGGTCTGTCTGCTCGTCAAAAATCAAAGCACCCTGTTTCATAGGGTCGGCCTCCTTTCAGATTTTGCCGGTGTTCATGTCATGGGCCACCAGCGCCGTGTAATAGCCGTTGATGGTGCTTGGGGCGTTGAACAGAACCGCCAGCAGGTATTTTTTGATGTTCCGTATTTCCGTGGTGTTTTTGCTGATACAGTCAAAGACAAACTCAATGTGAGAGCTGTTCAGCTTCATCAGCTTGGATTTCACCAGCTCGGCGGGGTAATCGTCCCCGGCAATGCGGATGGTCTTTCGGGCGCTGCATACGGTTTCCACCAGCAAGTCCACGATCTCGTCCAGCATATCCCGGTCAATCCCCTTGGCGTACTGGCAAAGGTGTTCATACTCGATGTTGTCCTTGATGATCTCCCGATAAATCTCTACGGCGCTCTGTGATTTCGCTCCCGTTCCTTTCCGTTCCGGCGGCGCAGCCGCTTCTTCCCCAAAAGGAGAGGGAGGGGAAAGGATAAGAATGGAATCGGTATTTGATCCATCCGTAATTGATTTCTCTTTACTTGATCTATCTTTATTTAATTGCGTTGGTTTTTCCTGCGTAGGCTTTTCCTGCGTTGGATTATCCAATGTTGGATTTTCCAATGTAGGTGAATCCGGCACAGGCTGGGGCTGTTCATAAATGATGTAATCCGCCCCGCGCAGGCGGCCTTGGCTGTCACGCTCACGGGAACGCACGATATAGCCCGCCTGTTCCAGCTCCCGGACAGCCGCCCGGATCGCGTCGATCTGCTCCCGGTTGATAAGGGATAAGCCTTTCAGCGTAAAGTCCCAGCTCTCCGGCAAGGACAGCATTTGCGACAGCAGCCCCTTGGCTTTCAGGGACAAGTCCTTGTTCCGCAGGTGGTGGTTGGACATCACCGTATAGCCCCGGTTTTTCTCCACTCGAAAAACTGCCATCTCGTCGTCCACTCCTTTCACTTGAAATTTCACCGCGCCGTCAAGGGCGGTGAGCTTGCCCGGCTGGTAGGGACATTCCTCATACACACAAAACTGGTACTTCCAGTGCGGGCGGTAGAAACGGCAGGTGCCGCAGTCCTCCGGCGCTCCGGCCTCGCCGTTGTCAAAATGATCTGCGCCCGGCCTCGTCTGCATGAGCTGTTCAAAGGCCCGGTCGCTGCCGGAAGTAAAGTACATAGGCGGTCGCCTCCTTTCTGTTTTTGGGCGCAAAAAAGCGGCGTCCTGATCTCCCCAAAGGGGAAAAGAGAACGCCGCTGTCTGCGGTGTCGTATTCAATTTTCGATGTGTCACTATTTGGGCGCTGGGCTTCACGGGAAGCAGAAGCGTGTCAAAGCTCAATCCGAAAGTAGTAAATCGGTAGTAAATTCAGTTCTTATATCCCGTGAAATGCCCGTATTTCCGGGCTTTTTGGAGATAATCAGAGTTGTTTAGTTAAACCTTTTTGTGTTTCAAGTCAATAGAATAAGCCGAACAAATGCGAGTTCCAATCTGTTGCGTAAAAAAATCAAAAAAAGCACTTGACTTTGCTTTTTGGTTATGATATAATATCAACGTTGGCAATTTGGCAACGTGCTAAATATGCAGGTGTGGCGGAATTGCGCCAAATCTTCGATTTGGTGGTAGCGGAACTTGTTCCGCAGGCAGACAGCGCCCAACCTAAAGTTGTCAACATATTAAATATGCAGGTGTGGCGGAATTGGCAGACGCGCTAGCTTCAGGTGCTAGTGATCGCAAGGTCGTGTGGGTTCAAGTCCCGTCACCTGCACCAAAAACAAGTCGTAGAAATACGGCTTGTTTTTTATTATTGATACGTTTAAAAATGCGGTAGCGGAATTGCACCAAATCTTTGATTTGGCGGTAGCGGAACTTGTTCCGCAGCACGAAATCTTCGATTTGGTGGAAGCGGAACTTGTTCCGCAGACAGAGAGCGCTAGCTTCAGGTGCTAGTGACGCATAAGTCGTGTGGGTTCAAGTCCCGTCACCTGCACCATAACAGGACACCGATTTTGATACAATGCGTATCTTGAGCGGTGTCCGTTTTCTTTATCCGAAAATCCTTGTTTAATGGGATTTATCAACACAATTTAACGAAAGAAGGCTCTGCGGTGACTGAAAAACGGTCACGGCAGAGCCTTTTCTATTTTTTACCTTTATACTATTTAACTAAAGGTCGTAAGTGTGTGCATTTTCGGCAAGGGGGTGTGCACTTTTTAATTATTCCTAAAATTAACCAAAAGTCGCAAGGCTACAGTCTGTAACGCTCCATCGGAGCGTTGTCATAATTAGAATAGTTTTCTATGTGCATAGTGAAATTATCTGTATTACATATTTGCCTAAAATCGGTTAATATTCCATCAGCGCTAATGATATGCTCATAGAGTATGAATATCGATTTATAATACAACGGAAATCAGTTCTGCTACAATATCAAGGATAAAAGCGGTGATTTAATGTATTTTGTGCTTTGACCGGGATATCGGCTTGTTGGGGCTTGGTATCGTGGCTGCAAATATTCAGCAATATGCACGAAGTCAACACATTTTTTCTGAAATGCAGGTTTAGCACAAATGCTGTTTTTGAGTGAATTTTTCTGCTTAAAATACATTTCTTGCCATGGCAGTATAAATATCGGTTTTACGGATAGCTCTTATTGCTGCGAAAACAGCAAGCAGATTGACAACCGATATAATCGTAATTACCGCAAAGGGATAAATAAGTAAATCAATGTACGGCAAATACGGAATTGTGGACTGTGGCGAAAAAACAACAAATACTATAACAAGTATTGCAGATAAAGAAAAACCGATGATATATCCGGGTATCGTTTTCTTAAGGGCGTCGACAGAGAGCGTCCTGAACAATATACCATTGTTTGCACCGATAGCTCTTGCAACGGAAATCTGACGTATTTTGGATTTTATATCCGTGTTAAGACAGATAAATGCAAACATTGCGGATAGCACAAGATAGATGACAGACGAAATCATAAACGGCATTCTGGTCTTGCTTACTGCATCATCTGTATTATACTTCTGAATTGCAAAATTGCTTATCTGCAATTTTTTCTCATTTGCGAGAGCGGTTAGAATGCCGCCTAGTTTTCTTTCTTCGCTTTCGCTGAGCTTATTATTGTTGTTCAGGGCAATATAACTGTATCTGAACTTATCGCTGATACTGTGAAGATATTTATCCGACATAAGAAGATAAGAACCGTTTGTAAACATGGTCGGGATGCCAAAACTGTTTTCATCGGCAACGGTAGCTCTGTCGGTTACTTTTATATGCTTTGTGATTATTTCTGGAATATAACCGCTGTCCACATCATTCGATATTATTTCATCGGGTATGATCATGAAGCTAAGATCAAATTCTTCTCCGTTTTTTATTCCACTGTTTACCGAAACAATGCGTTCTCCGTTGTCGTACTCAGATTGTGTAATATCAAGCGATGGGAAATTTTCTTTGAGAGTGCTGTAGTCCATTGAACCTACACTACAACCGTAAACCTTATCAAAATTGCCGACATCGGTTTTAGCAATTGCCTTTCTGAGTTCATCGGTTACATTCATATCTTCAAAACCGGCATCGGAAGGTACTGCGTTTTTATTGTTTGTGAATATGTAAGCGTTGATATTTGTCGTCATTCCTTTTGCCATAACGGTGAGATTATACTGAGAAGCCAGCTTTTCAGTTTCACGTTCAGTAAAGCCATTATATGACGGATAACTGTATGAGAAGTAATCCCGGTTCATATAACCGCCGCCGATAAAATAGACATAATCGTAATTCCGGTTGTTCATGTCAGTGTTTTCAATGTAACCTATAGTATGCTGATCAGCCAGAAACGAACCGCCCGTTACAAGAAGCATAAGCGAAGCCAGCACTATGCTGTATGCCGCTTTAGACGTAACGGCATTTTTAGAAACCGTCCTGCTCCATAAAGAAAAGAACGAAACTTTTTCTATATTGCCTATTTTGATTGCTTTTATCTTGTTTTTGCTGCTTTTGAACAGAATGTGGTAAGCAAAAAATATCATTACCGAAACAAATGCAGACAGGGATAATATTGCAAACAGATTTCACGACAGATTAAATCTGAAAAGAGAGTTTTTAACCGTTATCATGTTGATAAGTTCTGTCACCGCAAATACCAATCCGACTGAAACAACAGATGCAATAACCGAAATAAACAGTCCCTGCCACAAAAGCACACGTTTTACAAGAACGCCTGTTGCTCCGATATTTCTGAGAATTTCGTTGTTGCCTTTTTCAGAGTTAATAAGAAGCGACACACAGATATACACACCGAAGAAGATTCCTACTATAATTGCTACGGCAGATATATATGAAAAAACCGTATCGGCATTTGAACTATAGTAAGAGTTATAAAATCTGACGCTTTGTTCGTCGTTGACAGAAAAACCATCGCTTGAAAAAAACGGAATATTATAGTTTTCGTCAAGTTCCGCATAGTAATTGCAAACAGCGTTCGATACTATGTTTTTTTGCAGATAATCATTTTGTTTTCCGCATAGGATACGAGGAAAAGCTCTTGCAAATCCGCTGTTGTCACCGGCAACAAGTTGATGTTCTCCGTTTGTGAACAGGCTGTAATAATCGTTGACAGTACCTGTTATCACAAATTTGCGCTGTCCCGGGCTTTCGGAAGTCATATCAAGAGTGACTGTATCGCCGATATTTACGTTCAATATTTCAAGCATACTGTCAGTAACGGCAATTTCATTTTTATTTTCGGGTAACTTTCCGTTTATAAGTTTCACGCTGAGAGAATCACGAGCAATCTCATCTGCATATCCTATGCAGTATTCATGGTTCTGTAAATTTGTATATCCTGTTATGCCAATTAAACCGCAATACCGCTCGGCAAGGGAAGAGTAGTCTACATCTTCTCCTGTGTTGAAAAACAGTCTGCTGTAATTGCTTTTTGAGCTGTTTGCCTGTAAAAATCCTCCGAAATTTGAAATGCTACTGTTTATCGGAATCATAACCGCCGATGAAATCAGTATAGAGCAACAAAAGCAAATCAGAAGAAATTTTGGCAAATGACGGCGTATATAATTAAAAGCTATATATAATGATGCCATTCAGTCCTCCAATATTTCGCCATCGCTGATAGTTATTATACGTCCCATTCTGTCTGCGACAGATTTATCATGGGTAACCAGTATAAGTGTACATCCGTTGTCTGCGCAAAGCTGAGTGAGCAGATCAAGTACATCTTCGCTCGATTTTTTGTCGAGATTACCTGTAGGCTCATCGCAAAGCAATATAGACGGCTTTGTAATAAGTGCTCTGGCTATCGCCACTCTTTGCTGTTGCCCACCTGAAAGCTCGGATGGCAGATGCGATAACCTGTCGGAAATTGAAAGCTTATTGCAAATATCCGACAAATATTTCTTATCAATTTTCTTATGTGCCAGCTTCAATGGCAGAATAATATTCTGATATGCTGTCATTTCGGGAATGAGGTTGTATGCCTGAAAAACAAAGCCGATGTTTTCAAGTCTGAACTTAGCCAGTTCCTTTTCGCTCATTGAAGTGATATTTTTGCCGTTTATTACGATTTCTCCGTCGGAGGCTGTTGTGATGCCGCCTACCAATGTCAAGAATGTACTTTTTCCTGAGCCTGAAGCGCCTGTTACAGCCACAGATTCTCCGGTATGTATTTCTATGTTGCAATTTTTGAGTGCCCGCACGGCGTTGACGCCTACTCCGTAATTTTTACAGAGATTATTCGTTGTGATTATATTAGTGTTTGTCATATTGCTCCTTTCAAAATAAAAAGAAATTGTTAAAAATAATCCCTTTACAGCATAATTATACAAAATACCCGATGATAATCAATGGCTTTTTCCCAAACTGTATGTTTTTCTTCCTGAAATGCAAAAATTGCAACAAAAATCCCCGAAATTATGCTTTTCGGGGATAAAATAAGATATTCACTTTAAAAGAGTCAATTTATAAATCTGATAATTTCAACCAGACATCTGCTATAAACTGTCCGTTTCTTTCATAGAAGGATGTCATACCGTTATATTTTTCGGCAAGCATTTTTACGCTTGCCACACCAAAACCGTGAGCTGTTTTGTCTTTCTTTGTGGTTATGAGCATTGGGTTGCTTTCGAGGACGGATTTTTCGATCTGATTTGCAACTCTGATACAATAATAATTGCACTGTACGGACAGCTCGAGCAATATTTCTTCACCGTGTGATCGGACACTCCCTTCTATCGCATTTGTGGTGAGATTGGTAAGAATAACGCTTATATCAGCCGCTGAAAAGCGACTTATATCCGATGACATCACATTCGTCCTGAGCGTTATGCCGGAAGCGGAGCATTTGCTGTTCAAAAAAACAAGTATGGCGTTGAGTATTTCATTATCGGTGTGTACGGGTATATTTATATCCGCCAGAGAAATGCCTGCATTTTCAAGGAAAGATAAAGCCTGCTCGCTCTTACCGCTTCTGATAAGTTCGCTGACCGTGCCTAACTGACCTTTGATGTCGTGGCGTATCTTACGCAGTTCATTATACATTCTGCGCATTTCATCAAGATTGTTAGCCTGCTCATTTATCTGAACGAGTAGCATGGATTTTCTGATATTTTCTTTATGCTCGCGAGAAATTCTTACCAACATATAGAATGATATTATGTTTATTATAATAAGTCCCACCACTGTCAGTATGAAAAAGAGTATCTTATTTGCGCTTCCTAATTTAATTCCGAGTTCAATTTTGTAAATACATATACCACTGAGCAGTGTAGCGGCAAAAACGGCACTGAATGCGCTCCATTCATTTCTGTGCAGTTCGGTTTTATTCTTACGGGTGAGAAGCAGTATCAATCCGAGTAAACCGAACAGAACAACTTTTGATATAATAAGAATTACAATGTGCTGAGAACCGTTGCTGTCGCCGACAGCTTCCGCCGGGGATTGCGACATAAAATTTCCCGACAGGGTGTAAATACTTATTGCAACAAGCACGAGTGAGGTTTCGGCTATTACCGATAACAGAATATGACAAAGAAGTGTACCGTGCAGAAACAAGCGGCAATATAGTATAAGCAGAATTATAAATCCTGCTGTGCACAGAAGAAACTTATCAGGCAGTATGTTTGAAAGAAATGATGTGAATGCTGTTGTAATTACGACTGTGGCAACAAATGCCGAATATTTCTTTATGCCTGTATATTTTGCACCGAAAAAAGATGTAAGGAACCACAGGATAATAACATTTTCGCAGATTGTTGCAATAATTTCTGTAACGGTTGAAAGTAGTCCCATACTAATCCCTCGCAAATTTTATCATAGCCTGCTTGATTTCTTCGGTTTTTGTTCTGCTGACAGGGAGTGAGTTGTTATCGGTAAGGATAATATTATTGCGTTCTACCGAAAAAATGAAGCGTGTATTTACAATGAATGATTTATGTATGCGGATAAATCCATAAGACGATAAGGCTTTTTCTGTTTCCGATAAGGATCTTGTCGTTCGGATATCGGTATCGGTTGTATGTATAACGACCTCGTGCCCGTATGCTTCGATATACTTTATTTTGTTATACGGCAGAGAAATCAGTTTACCCTGAAAGGTAAAAGTGTAGCATTGCCCTGATTTGGAAAGATAATTATCAAGGCGGATAACAGCTTCTTCAAGTTCGCTGTCAACATGGCTTTTTCTTAAGAATCCGAACGGCCTGTATTTAAACGATGAAAACACAAAGTCGTCATGATTAGTGACAAAAATGACAGGGATTGACGCTTTTGAAGAGTTGATATACTGTGCAACATTTTCACCGTTTACTCCGGGCATATCAACATCAAGAAAAACAACGTCAAAACGGTTTAATTGATCATTTAACGCAGTGATTAACTCAGAGCCGTTAAAAAACGGTGTAATATTATATTTAATTTGGTTTTTATTCAGTACTGTCGAAAGCTTTTCGCTCATTATTTCGTTGAAAAGCTCATCGTCATCACAAATTGCTATCTCCATGTTTATCCTCGAATACATATTACTTTGGCAAAATTTTACCATCAATTTCTTGCGTTGTCAAGGATTAAACCAAATGTAATGTGGACACATAGCGCAGATTTATTATAGAAAATCAAGAACAGAAAACGGCGATTTACGAGAATTTGAGTTGCGGTTATTCCGCAATATACTTTGTTAAAATGCATAATCCTTGACACAATTTATTACCTGTGACAAAATGGAAACAGCAGATACAATCGAATTATCAGGCAACACTTCACGAAAAGAGGATAACATTATGGCAACACCAGATCTTTTATTCCCGGCAGACGCATAACAGGACACCAATTTTGATACAATGCGTATCTTGATTGGTGTCCGTTTTCTTTATCCGAAAGTCTTTATTTAATGGGATTTATCGATATGTTACTCTATATTTTTCGGGATTATTTGCATTTACACAGTTCTTTTTTCAGAACCAAACATATCGGGGCGAACATTATTCTATCCCATCCTCTGCTTTCTTAATTCTAACCGCAAGATACTCTCTTG
>ULUY01000021.1_pt1 | contig 11202 bp, 9 predicted proteins | sample 1959031 | NCBI WGS metagenome assembly ULUY01 (sample SAMEA4835774, study PRJEB28245) | human gut metagenome | biome: gut microbiome; material: fecal sample | place: Denmark | collected 2008
ACAGAACCATCTGCCCCTGTCGTAAGCGTGGTAAGCTCTGTTCCTGCATCTACAATTTTCTCGCCATCCACATTGAAAATATCATGTTTCGTATACAAACCAAATACAGCACCACGAATTGGTTGCTTCGTATCCACATCTTCTTTCAACAACTGTATCTGTGGTTGTGCCAACTTATTATGCAGATTCAGCTCACCTTTATCATTGGTATCAGAAGTGGAGTTGAGAACAAATTCATCCCTGCCATTTTTCCATGTAAACTCCAGATTCCATTCATTCTTTTCCGGGAAGACATAGCCATACAAAGTTTTTACTTCTTTTACTTTGTATTTTCCCAAAGGAAGCGTAAGATGCACAACCTCTTTATCATCTACCGAATAATTACAGATTCCTTTACAATCCGATGTGAACTCTACCTTGTCTCCGGTGATGATTGTGACAACCTTATCTCCGTCTCGAAACCATGTATCTCCCTGATTATCTTGTGTGGCAATATCACCATCTGCATAAATTTCAAACTTGGCACCTTTCAAAGTTTTATTCTCATAGATAAACTCCTTTTTATTTTTATCCCATCCCGTCAGCATCTGACCGGTTTTGGAAACAGACAGTTTTCCGTATGTTTCTTCATTTGTATAAGTTACTGTGATCACCGCATGTGTATTGCCGTCTTCATCAACATAGGATTCATAATTGTCTGCCTTGCTGTTAATTACAACTTCAATAAACTTTTCTGTGATATGAAGTCCATTTGCAGAATCCACCTCATAAATACGATACCTTGCAGAGCGAAGCGGCTTCACCGTCATAATCTCGCCGGATTCATCCGTTATAAAGGTATCTATGGTTTTCATCTGGTTTCCATTGCTGTAACTTTGTTTAACCAGTTCCTCGCCATGCTCTGTTACCTTGTAAATCTGATAAGCAGTTCCCGGCTTCAGCACCTGCTTTTCTGTCTGTTTATTTTTTTTCAAAATTTTCAAATAGGCTTTAAACAATTTGTTATTGAGAGGATAGGTATACACTTTTCCATTCTCTGTTACCGCCACTTCAAAATCATTCACATGGATGGCATCTACCTCACCGGAATCCACCTGATGTACAACATAAGTTCCATAATACAGATTTCCTGTTACAGCATAGCCATTACGATCAGTCTTGATTGTCGCACGTTCATAATCCGTACACTGATCATAGCTTCCTTTATTTTTCAAATACACCTGGAACGTAGTATTTGCCTCTGGCTCAAGCAATCCGGTATCCACATCCGAATAATACTTTTGAATAGCAACTTTTCCAAGAATCGGTGTATTAGGATATCGTTCTGTTTTCAACTCTACCGTAAATTCATTTGCTTCAGCAGACGCATCCACCCGGATTTCTTTTACCACATCACTAAGAACATATCCTTTCGGTGCAGCCGTTTCCTTCAGATAATATTTCACACCGCTTCTCAGATAATCGGTGGTGCATTTCTTATCTTTGATGGTATACTCTCCGGCAGTTTTAGCATTACCGGAAGCATCATATACGGTAGCTTTGGTCTGACATGCTGCATCTGCATAAAGCTGAAATTTGGCTCCGTCAAGGTCTGCCTCTCCATGAGCATTACCATCCACAGAATACCCATCATACTTTTCAATGCGGATACTTGCTTTCTTATACTTGTTTGTCACTCCTGCCTGATATGCCTTTTCGTAATCCGAATGAATTTCAACCTGCATGTCCGGCCAGCTGCCATCTGCATTACGATACCAGCTGTCATTTTTACCAAGTGTGATATCAACACCTTTTGCATAAACCGGGTCAAGAACAATATTTTTATTTTCTCCTGTACTGTTCTCGGTAAGAGTATAACTGTTGGAAATGGATTCTTTGATGGCATTTAAGTCATCGTTCATCAACTTCTCGGCTTCTGCTTTTGTCATATTCTTTCCAAAATCAACGCCCTCATCCAGTTCATAATCATCCGTTAAAACTTTCTTCGCTGCTTTTTTCTCTTCTGCTGACATCTTCTTTAGTTCGTCATCCGGATAATACACATACTCTTCTGTATAAATATAGTAGGTCATTCTCCATGCAATTCTACCAGAATTTCTGGTATATCCTGTTATGGAAAATTCTGTGTCATTATTCGTGTCGGCAGTACCTAAATCTGTTCCATCACGGTCTGTCACTTCAAAGGAATACAATTCATCAATGTTTTTTGCATCCAAAGTAAACTGAATTCCGGGAAGACCTTTTCCATCTTCATCTACTTTTTTGACCGTAATTCTCTGGCGGTAATACTCATCCTTGCTGACATACTTCGGTGAGTAATCATGCGTTGTTTCATCCGCATCTACTGTAATAAGTGTCTGATAGGATTTATTACTGCCCTGCTTTTTCCAGTAGGTTGCTTCTGCTGTCCAGTTTCCATTTGGTTTAAAGATGGAATCATATAAACTGTCCACCGTTTTATCGTTCCAATAACCGGTGTTACTCTTTACCTGCTTTATGACATCTTTTAACTGCGTCTCCGATGTGCGGTCTTCAGAAACAGACCACATCAATGCCTGACTCATGATAAAAGCTTTTTTGCTTCGCTTCTTGTCATTCACATACCAGCGAATTATCTTGGCATAGTAACCATGTCTCTCTCCACCGGTATTCTGATCCCACTTATAGGTTTCTGTACTCTCATAGGTATTCCCTGTATGGCATGTTTTTCCAAGGCTAAGACAAAATGCCCTTTTCCCGGCCACTTTCATTTGAAACCATGTACCACTCTTGGTCTTTGAGCCATAACTGACACTTCCTTTTTTGCCAAGGGAATCCACCTTTACATTTCCTGTCGCCGCCTGTACTGATATACTGTTAAATGGTATGGAACCAAACAACATAAACAATGCCAGCATTCCTGCTATAATTCGTTTTGTTCTGATTTTTGTCTTCATTTTTTCCTCTCCTGATCTTTTATTATGATTGATTTTCTACTTTTCTCTGGTGGTGCTCTTCCCATTTTCACCGCCTCCTTCCTGACAAAAGAAAAAAGCCCTCTAGTTTTACTAAAAGACTTTTCTCAAAAAATATTTACTTGTATCGATTTATTCTTAATTCGAAAGAATGATTTCTCCCGAAGCATTTTCTTCTACTGTCACACTGACCGGATTTGCTTTTTGGTAGTTGCCATCCGTTGCCGTCTCATAAAAACGATACGTTTTTCCAACTTCAAGTACTATATTTTTGTACTTTGTTTCACCAATCGTCGTAGAAAAACGATTCTTTTTGTCCGCCACATCATAATAAGCAATCTTGCAGTTTTGCAAAAAGCTATTTGTGCTTGTATCAAACCGTTTTACAGAATACATTTTCAGTTTATAATTCCGCCAATTCTCCAAATCACTTTTCTCTCCATCCCAGAAAATAGCAAACCACATGGTACTTACCTTTGCAATTGCTCCACATTTATGATTTGCATCCAGATAGTTTCTCTTATGTCCCTTACTCTTTGTCCAGCGCCTCATCACTTCTGTGGGAGAATCACTGCCACTGGTAAGCATATTTTCTGCAAATAACAGTTTTTTGTAGACGGCATAAAGACCGAAATAATCTCTGGTATCTGCATTCAGATTCTTATGCTCGTCATATCCACTTTTATTCATGCGATAGATAAGAAAATCATACAATTCATCTGACCACTCCAGTTTTCCGACACCTGCGGCGGTTCTATACTCATTCTGCTTTCGGAATACCCGCATGGCATTCTCTTTGGCTGTAAGAGTTTTCTTTGTTGCTTTATTTTGCTTTTCATAAACTTTAACCAAGTAAACACTTGTTTTCTTTTTCCTCTTCTTATTCTTCCAGCAAACCGTAACCTTTGCCGTCCCTTTCTTCTTCGCCGTAAATCGGATTTTTTTAGACTTCTTAATCCGCTTCACCTTCACCACAGATTTCTTTGAAACCTTGATCTTCATCTCGGATTTTTTATCCGAGTTAGAAATGGTTACTGTCCTCTGTTTTCTGCCATTCAGAACCAGTGAAATTTTCTTCGTCTTCGCCTGAATCTCCGCTCCCGGTGCTGTCATCATCACACATACAATAACCAAAATCAATGCTCTTACCATCTTTTTCATATCAATCACACGCCTTTCACTGTACGCCAGTCATTCCTGGCAATTTTTATTATACTGTATTTACCTGTTCGTTAAAACATATTTTTGAGTTTTTTATAATCAATGGAATTCTTACTTTCCATTCGCTTGTCCAATTCATTTAAAAGCTGGTTGTTGCACTCTTGTACTACCTTCCGGATGTCCTCCAGAATGTCATCTTCCTCCGTCGATATGCCCTGGTGTCTGTAATAGTAAATCACAGCCTCTCGTATGTAGGCACTTCTATTCTCCACATTTTCCAAAATGTTATAAACGAATTGATGCCTCGGATTATTAATCCGAAGTAACACCGGAATTCTGACATGCTCACTCTTTTTATCCATCCGCTCCACCTCCTGTGCCATTAACTTTTCTGCCTGCTCCATAAAAATCATACATAACACGGTTACTGATATCCAACTCACCCTGCGATTTTGCCTGGTAAAGTACCGTGAGCATATATGCCTTATGGTTATGTACCTTCGTCACCTGTTTTTGATATTGGTCAATCGCATAATCAATATCACATCGGTTCAGTTTCAAAAGCCGTGATTTCACAACCGCAGCCGGTTTGTCCTCTCCCATTACCCGCAGCATCGGTTTATGGGTATTTAAAATATCATAAAGCACATCTTTGACCGTGTTGATCGAATTTTCCTGCACAGCAGAAACATACCTTGGTTCCAGTTCATAATGCTGCTCTATAAACTCCATCGAATAGTCCTCACGCATCACCTCCTGATCCTGATATTGATTAAGATTAGGATTTAATATATTAGTCTTTATATCAGGATTTATATTATAGTCTTTATTATTGTTACCCCCATTTGCATTAGTATGGTTTCCATTACTACCGTAACCATTGCTACCGTTTCCATTACTACCGAAAGGGGGGTAATGGTCTTTGATACCATTCGTACCCTTTTGGGGGTAATGGTCCTTTTCCTCTTCAGAAACCAAGTTGTTTTTCTTCTTTTCTGCCCGTTGAAGGTTATCACTTGTGACTTTTCCATCTGCATTATGATACAAGGTGTGTGGACCCTCTTCCGGTTCATCCAACAGTTCATACTCCGTACGCCAGCGTCCATTGTCCGACATAATATGTACTTTCAGATATCCACTTTCCTTAAGTTCTTTCCATGCACTGTCAAAAGCCTTTTTCCCTTCTTTCGCCAGACGCATAAAATCTTCTTTTGTCCACTTCCTATCCGGCATGGAGATATATGCCTGTATGACAAGATACAATCCCTTTGCTTTTAAGGAAATGTTTGCATCCTTTGTTATTTCATTTTGAACGACTGTAAAACCCTTTTTACTTCGGAAGAAACCCTCTGCCATGATATCACCTACCTGCCATCGAATGGTTGATCCTCATCTGCAACAGATGAAAAATCACTTTCTTTATTTGCCGGTTTTTCCGCACTTTTCTTCTGTGCAAACTCAACCTCTTCTGTAATGATACTAAATCCATAAACTTTGCTTCCCTCTTTGGTTGTATAATTATTGTTCTGTACCCGTCCAATGACTAATACACGAGAGCCGCTGTGAAAATATTTCTCGACAAATTCAGCCTGCTTTCCAAATGAGGTACAATGAAAGAAATCCGCATCCGCATTTGACTTCTGCTTTGTCTTTCGATTGACCGCAAGATCAAATTTGGTAATAACAATGTCCGTTCCATCCTCACTTTTCTTTCTTGTAGTTTTTGGATTTCTCGTCACATTTCCCAGTAAAATAATCTTATTCATTTTGTCCGCCTCCTCTCTTTTGTTTCCATTCATCCAATAACTCTAAAATGATTTTCATCATTTCCTCTTCTGTGGTTTCTTCCTCAAAATACTCTGACAGCCGTTCATTTCTCAGAGTAATTTCTTTTTTCTTTTTCTGCTTGGGAATCGAAAAAAGATACTCTTCCAATCTGTCAGCATCTAATTTCCCCTCCAAACTGAATTTCTTTATCTCATTTGCCTGTATGGTCGATATTTTCTTCCCATACCGGCAAATAGCATCATAAACCATACTCTGCTCTTCTTCCGGAAGAACAGACAGGCTGACACCTTGAACCAATCCAAGCTGCTTATTATCAACCAAAGCCAGCAGATCATCACTTAATCTGGCAAGCCATATATAACGCTGAATCATCTTATAATTTTCACCACTTTCCTCGGACATCATCTTCAGGCTGTTTCCTGCCTTGCCCTGATTCTTCATGGCATCATACTTGATTTTGTATGCCTTTGCTTTTTCACTCGGCCGGATGTTTTCCCGCTGAATATTGGAATCTACCATAACTACGCTGGCTTCATCGTTATCCATTTCTTTCACAAATACCGGCATTGTTTCGAATCCAAGCACTTCGCACACATGCTTTCTTGTATGCCCAGAAATAATCTCATAACCGCCTTCTTTGCGTTTTCGGACAATTCCCGGCACCAGTACACCATGCTCTCTGACACTTTCAATCATCTCTGCCAGTTCCTCATCGGAACGAATCTGAAACGGATGGTTATGAAATTCATGAAGTTCAGAAAGCGGTATCTCTTTCACATCTCCTGTTTCGGCAGCATTTTCAGCTTCCCTTCCACCAAAGAGGTCATCAAAACTCGTTAATTTCACTTTTTCCAAAGCCTTTGTCCTACTCATGAGCGATTACCTCCTTTGTCAGTTTCTCGTAAGCATGTGCCACCGGATGTTTCTTATCCAATGTAAAGATACTCACTCCTGCTGCTGATGTTTCAGCGGCTTTTACCGAAAATGGTATTTTACTTTCAAAGATAGGAATGGATTCCCCATAATATTTCTTGATTAGTTCCATAATGTCCTTGGCATAATTGGTTCTCGCATTCAGCATGGAAATCAAAATTCCTTCAAACTGAATCTGCGGATTCAAATGCTTTTTCACACGGTAAATGGTTGTGATTAACTGCTCCAATCCTTTTACCGGAAGATAAGCTGCCTGCACCGGAACCAATACACGATCCGATGCCGTAAGCGAATTGACCGTTATCATTCCCAAACTCGGCATACAATCGATGAGAATGTAATCATAAAAATCTCTCATGCTTTCCACATATGTTTTTAGAACAAACTCTCTGCTCATAGCATTTACAAGAGAAACATCCACTCCCGACAAGTCAATGTTGCATGGCATAAGGTCAAGTCCTTCTTCATGGTGAATGATTCCTTTTGTCACATCCACATCCTTATCCATGATAATCTGCTCCATAATACTTGGAAGTGCAATCTCCAGTTCATCCGGATTCTCAATTCCAAGGCTCTGCGACAGATTTCCTTGTGGATCTGCGTCAATGACAAGCACTTTCTTTCCTTCTCTTACTAAACCAACTCCAAGATTTACTGTTGTGGTAGTCTTGGATACACCACCTTTTTGATTGCATATGGCGATTACTTTACACATAATTCTGACCCTCCGTTTTTTTTTGGTTATTTTTCATTTCGATAAACATCTACATATAGTCGTTTATACTTTCCATTCGTTCTTTCTATAGAACTAAAATTTGAAATATTTCTTACCTGCCACCGGCAATCTCGCTGCATTTTCTTTAAAAACCAGCGAAGTTCCTTTTTGGTACCAGATAATCTTACCTTTAACATCTCCATCACCACCTTTCATATAAATTTTCTCTATAACACAAAAAACCCTTTCCAAAATGATCTCTCATTCTGAAAAGGGTTTTAACCTTTTTATGATTCTCTTTTCGCAGGTGCATAAATTATTATCATGTACTGAAACGTATCAAAACTTGTATATTTGTAGCACTAATTGTAGCACCATGTAGTATCAATACTGTTGAAACGCCTTATTTTCGGCACTTTACTTATCCAAACTCTTCAATGTCGGGAACAGGATTACGTCTCGGATCGCCGGTGAATCGGTTAAAAGCATTACCAGACGGTCAATTCCGTAACCGATACCTCCTGTCGGCGGCATACCGATGGACAATGCATTTAAGAAGTCCTCGTCGGTGTGGTTTGCTTCCTCGTCTCCTGCGGCAAATGCCTCTTCCTGTGCTTTAAAACGCTCTCTCTGATCGATCGGGTCGTTCAACTCGGAGTACGCATTACACATTTCCCATCCGTTGATGAAAAGCTCGAAACGCTCTACCAACTCCGGATTGTCCGGTTTTTTCTTGGTAAGAGGTGAGATTTCAATTGGATGATCCATAACGAAAGTTGGCTGAACCAGTTTATCTTCGCAGAATTCTTCGAAGAACAAACTGATGATATCACCTTTTTTGTGGTGAGCCTCATATTCAATATGGTGCTCATCGGCAAGTTTCTTAGCTTCTTCGTCTGTCTTTATTTCATTAAAATCAATGTTTGCATATTTCTTTACGGCGTCGATCATTGTGATGCGCTCAAATGGCTTAGAAAGGTCAATCTCGATGCCATTGTAGGTAATTACGGCGCTGCCACATACTTTCTCTGCCAGATAGCGGTACATGCTCTCTGTGAGTTCCATCATGCCCTCATAGTCTGTATATGCCTGATACAGCTCCATCAATGTAAATTCCGGATTATGACGGGTATCTACACCTTCATTACGGAATACACGGCCGATTTCAAATACACGCTCCAAACCGCCGACGATCAATCGTTTCAAATACAATTCCAGAGAAATACGAAGCTTTACGTCTTCATCGAGTGCATTGTAATGTGTCTCAAATGGGCGGGCTGCTGCTCCACCGGCATTGGCTACAAGCATCGGAGTCTCCACTTCCATGAAATCTCTGTCTGCAAGGAAGTTACGGATCTCGCGAAGAATCTTAGAACGTTTGATAAATGTCTCTTTTACGTCCTGATTCATGATCAGATCCACATAACGCTGACGATAACGGATGTCCGTGTCCGTCAAACCGTGAAATTTTTCCGGAAGGATCTGAAGACTCTTTGACAAAAGAACTACATCTGTCGCATGAATGGAGATTTCTCCGGTCTTTGTCTTAAACACTTCACCTGTGACCGAAAGAAGATCACCGACATCATACTTTTTGAAATCTTTGTAAGAATCTTCTCCGATATTGTCACGCGCTACATATGCCTGAATGCTTCCTTTCAGGTCCTGCACGTTACAGAAAGAAGCTTTTCCCATCACACGTTTGAACATCATACGTCCGGCGATGGTTACTGTCTTTCCTTCCATTTCGTCATAATTATCTTTAATATCCATTGAGTGGTGTGTTACATCACACTTTGTGATCTCAAACGGATTCTTTCCTGCTTCGATCAAATTTGCCAGTTTTTCTCTTCTGACCTTTAACAACTGATTTATATCTTCTGCCACTTCTCTATCCTCCAATTAGTTCTTCGTAATCTCAAGAATTTTATATTTCAATAAGCCGGCTGGGGTCTCAACCATAACAGTATGTCCCTTTTTCGCACCGATCAATGCTTTTCCAACCGGTGACTCGTTGGAGATTTTTCCTTTCAGACTGTTTGCCTCTGTCGAACCAACCAGTTTGTACTCCATCTCTTCATCATATTCCAAATCTTTGATCTTTACGGTACATCCAATGCTGATTACGCTGGAATCAATGTCATCATCGGTAACCAGTTCCGCATTTTTCAAAATTTTATCTATCTCTTCGATTCGAAGTTCGATATCTCTCTGCTCTTCTTTTGCTGCATCATACTCGGCGTTCTCGGAAAGGTCTCCCTGTTCTCTCGCCTCTTTGATCTTCTGTGCAACTTCTTTACGACGATTTACTTTCAAATCCTGTAATTCTGACTCCAGTGCTTTCAATCCTTCTTCTGTCAGAATATTCTTTTTTACTTCAGCCATGACTTCCTCCATTCTTTGCTCCCTGCCGGAGCATCTTACCTGTGCCGCGTGCCACACACAACGGCACGATCTCTCATCGTTTCATTATAACGTACGAAAGTGGGATTGTCAATCGACAACCCCACTTTTTCGTTAAGTATTGATAATTTTATTCGGTTGCGTCTTCTTTTCCATCGTCCGGAATCGTTACGTTGTCTCCATCCGTAGCACTGTTTGAATCGTTAAACAGATTGTTTGGATTCTTTGTCACACCATCTTCCGTATACAGATCGTTAGTGCCATCCGCATACTTCGTAAGAAATCTCTTATAACACAAACCTTTTACCGTATTGTCACGAAGAGCCGCTCGGTTTTCTTCACTCAACACACTATAGGTATCGACATATCCGGCTGCAATCGCACCATCTGTTGCCGGCTGCGTCTTCTCATAAATGACAACTGCATAATTTTTCTTCATTCCCGCTTTTTCAAACGTATTTTTCGTAATCGTAGGATTTACGGCACCTTTCACAAGAATACAGGTATAGTTGTATCCTTTGTTGTCTTCCAATCCTTGAATACCTAAAAATTCATTGTTATTAATGACTGCATTCCGCCAGTTAAGCATTCGAATACCGGCATTGTAAGTCTGACTTACTTTACAGTTCTGAATCGTGATATTTTCATGATACACCTGTGTATTTACATCATTCATAGCTACGGAATACGTATGGCTTCCTACAGCTACACCTATATTTGTAAACATACAATTATTGATCATAACCGTATCACATGCGGTGCGGTCATGATTGGACCACTCATAATTAAACCCATTGTTGTTAGAGTCTGTCGTGTCAACGTTAATCGCCTCTTTATGACTCTTATTATTATAAATCTTAAAGTCCGTAAAGGAACAATTTTCAACTGTGACATTTTTTGACGAATTTAGTTCGATAAAATGCGAACCATTTTCGTTCGTAAATGCAATATTTCGGATGTTGATATTCTGAGCATGTCCCATAACAACTGCCATGGCGTTCAGCGTATAGGCACAATCAAAGATTGTACTTCCGTTTCCCTGCAGTGTTACATTCTGGGAACCGTTGTATCCGCCCACTGAATTTTTCACGCCTTCTTTGGAAGGTGGCACCAGTTCAAACATCGTTTTGTTGGTTGCCAGGTTGGTATTTACCGCTTTTACTTTCTGAATCTTTACGCCATCTTCAAAGTTTACCGTTACATTGGATGGAATGCAGACAGAATGGCTCAATGTATACGTTCCGGCTG
>ULUY01013217.1_pt1 | contig 11003 bp, 10 predicted proteins | sample 1959031 | NCBI WGS metagenome assembly ULUY01 (sample SAMEA4835774, study PRJEB28245) | human gut metagenome | biome: gut microbiome; material: fecal sample | place: Denmark | collected 2008
CGCAGCCGCCGTAATATTTCATAGTCAATTACTCCTTATTTATGTAGTATGGTCCGAAATTACATACAAATTTCGTCATCAAAGTCCAGCAGGGTGGGGTCCACAGGCTCGGCCCGCATCACCGTGCGCATATACTCGTTGACCTTGTCGCGCATGGTCTTGCGGGAGACGGTGCGGGGATCCATCAGATCGTGCTCGATCCAGATCAGGTGATAGCCCCGCTCGCGGCCCTGTTCGTCCAGGATGCCCTGGACGGTGGCCATGTTCTTGCAGGCCACGTTCTGATACATGATGATGATGTTGGCGTTCCACGCCTCGCACTGACGCCACAGCTCGTCCACCACGTTCTGGTAGCCGCCGTTGGTGTGACGGCGCATGACCATGCGCTCGTACAGACGGGCCAGATCCAGCAGGGCCAGCTCGGGATCCTCGGTCTCCAGGGGCTTGGTGAAGTTCAGGCTTTCCATCTCCACCAGGATGTTGATGCCCCAGCAGTTAGCCAGCCAGTTGGAGAAGTTGGCATAGTAGTGGGCCGGGCAGGACCACACGATGCCGCGATAGCGCATCTTGCCCACCCACGCCTCGTCGCGGCGCTCGTAGGCCTGGAGCAGGAGCTTGTTGACCTTCTTGCAGGTCTTCATGACACGGGGATCAATACCGCCGTCCATCTCATAGTTCCACTTGCGGAACAGCTCGTAGCAGGGACCCAGCAGCTGAGGATAGGCGGTCTTGTTGACCTCCCACTTCTCCAGCTCGTACTTGGTCTCCTCGTTGAAGCGCTTCATGGCGGAGAAGTAGGCGTCCCAGCTCCACTGGGCGCCGGTCTTTTCCTCGATGAACTTGATGCAGGCCCGGATGTCCTCCGCGCCCATCTTCAGCGTGGCCTCGTCCTCATACCGGACGGGGAAGCACAGATGGAACACCGGCAGGTCGGGGAACCGGCGGGCCATATAGGACGAGGCCATGGTGGACCCGTCGCAGGGCATGGAGGAGGAGATGAAGCAGTTGCCCATATGAGGCAGAGCGTCGATGACCAGAGCGCCGCACTCGGAGGAGGGCACGGGGCAGGTATCGGCGGGCAGGCCGAAGGATTCCACCGCGTCAATATACGGCACGCAGGTCAGCTGGTCGATCTCGGACACCAGGAATACGGGCATCAGCTGATAGGGGATGCCCAGCAGATCCGGGAAGCCCGCCATGATCTGGCCCATGGTCATCTCGTCGAACAGGACCACCTTCTTGTTCAGCTCGGCGCTGTTGCCGTTCTTCTTGTCGCACTTGGCCAGGAACACCAGGTTCTCGGCCACATAGCGGAAGATATCGTAGATCAGCAGGTGGCTCATCTTCAAGGCGTTGCTCCGCTGGCCCATGGTGTTCTTGTCCATGAAGCTGACGCAGCACACATAGGAGATCATCCACCGGTAATAGAACGTCATGTTCAGGGCCGGGACCAGGTCCTTGGAGAAGGTGCCCAGCAGCATGCCCCACGTCCGCAGCCACTCCTTGAAGTCATAGGCGGTGTCGGCCACGCCGCGCCACTCGCGGCGCACGGTGACCATGTCGCCCTTGCGGTACAGGGTGCCCAGGTGCTTTTCACCGGTTTTCAGCAGGTCCAGCCGTTCGGCGGGGGTCATGGCGGCGATGGTCTTGGCCTCGCGGACCACCCGGCGGACATTGTCCTGGACGTTGGCCTTCTGCTTGGCGGCGAAGGCCTTCCAGTCGGTCTCCTTCAGCATATCCCAGATGATGCCGCCCACTTCCTGCAGGTTCCGGCCCTGTGCCTTCCAGTCCACGTTGTCCTTGGCCCGGAAGAACTTGGGGTTGGGGAATTTCATCTTTGCCATTACTTGGTCCCTCCGTTCTTTTGGATGCGCTTGATCTCCAGGGATTCCACAAAGGCCTGGACGCGGGTGCGCAGCTGGCCGGAATTGCCGTTGTTGTACAGGCGGTCGATGGACAGCACCGGCCAGTTGTACTCCTCGTGCATGATATAGCTGACCAGAGCCCGCTCAAAGCCCCAGTAGTCGCAGTATTTCATCTGCTCATAGATGATGCCGTCGGCCTTGAACTCCCGGGCCAGACGGTCGGCAGTATCCCGGCGCTGCTGGACCTTCTCGTCGGCGATATACCGGGCGCACTCGGAGTGCTGCATCACGTGCAGGCACAGCTGGCGCAGGGGATCCTCGTCGTCCTTCAGTTCGATGACCTCGCGGCCGGGGGTGGAGCCGAAGCAGTAGCGGTCGGACACCACCAGGGCGCCGCAGCCCTCGATGAGCTTGGTCAGCTGGGGATCGTCGATCTCGCTGCCCACGATGGCGACTCTGGCCCGGAAGGCGGGCTTCTCGTCGGGCTGGCGGGCCTTCAGCTCCTCCAGGGTCTCCCGCAGATAGGGGAGAATCAGGTCCTTGGGACAGGTATAGGTCACCAGGTTCAGCACATGGAACTCGTACCCGGTGATGACGGGGTTATCGGCCTTGCGCATTTCGCCGATCTCGCTGATGATGCGGCAGACCTCGTTATGCTGGGCCACGGCGGCGCGGATGGCGTCGTCGGAGGTGTCCACACCGTAGCGGTTTTTCAGCTCGTCCAGCACATGGATGCGCATCTGGGACACGTAGGAATCCAGGGTATAGTCGGTGATTTTATAGGGGATGTCGCAGTGGCTCACGAAGAAATTGGGCTTGGAGTTCAGCTGGAGAATCTCAAAATGCTCCATGGCGCGGTTCATCATGGAACAGGCGTCCACACCGGCCAAAGCGTCCAGGAACTGGAAGCCGCCCTCCATGCCCCGCTCCACCAGGGCACGGGCGAACTCGCAGGTATAGTTGGACATGTAATAGGTGGCGATGTCCAAAGAGCCGGTCCGGGGCGCCCGCAGGCGCACGGAAAAGCAGTTGCCGACGTTGAGCAGCGCCTCGGGCACGTGGTAGCAGGTATAGCCGACGGCCAGCTTGCCGTCCGCCTGAGCCTGCTTGACCAGCTCATTGTCGGCGTTTTCCAGCAGATTTTCGAAGTAGATCAAATGCTTCAGATCTCTCAAGAATTACACCTCTCTCCTAAAAGTTTACAGGATCTGCAGTTTTGTCAGGGCTTCGCGGGCGCCTGCGATCACCGGAGCGTCGTCAGGCAGATCAAAAACACTCAGTCCCCGGATATCGTTGGCGGCGTGCTTGGCGTCGCTGCCGATATAGGTGAGAACATCAATGCCTTCAATATGAATGTAGGGGATCATGGCCGGGTCCGTCACCCGGTTCACCACCGCGCCACAGCGGTCGTACATCACCAGGTCGTCGGCCACGCGCTTGATGGTCTGGATCACCTGGGTGCCCTTGCGGCTGGGGTCCGTCACCAGCACCAGATGGGTGACCTTCTCCATGACGCGGCGGTTGATCTGTTCAATGCCGGCCTCGCCGTCGATGACCACATAGTCGAAGTCACCGGCCAGAAGATTGATGATCTCCTTGAGGTAGGCGTTGACCTTGCAGTAGCACCCGGCGGTCTCCGGCCGGCCGATGGCCAGGAAGGAGAATTTCTGCTGCTCCACCATGGTGTCGAAGATGCGGTACCGGGCCTCGCTGAGCAGCTCGATGGCCTCCCGCGGCTCGCCATCCTCCACCGAGGACACGATCTGCTTACGGATATCATCCAGGGTCTGCCGTACCTCCACCCCCAGGGCGGTGGACAGACCCACGGCGGGGTCCGCGTCGATGGCTAAGATCCGGGCGTCCGGGTGCGTCTCGGTCAAAAGCCGCACGAAGGCAGCCGACAGCGACGTCTTGCCCACGCCGCCCTTACCGGCCACGGCCAGGATCTTGGGGTTTCTGTTCAACCGTACTTCACGTCCTTTCTGGGCTGTGTGCATATACATGCACGCGGTTCTGTACAAAGTCAGTGGCCGTTAATCCACATAAATGCCATACTCTGTACATTATTTGCTTTTTACCACTATTATTTTACCATGAAATCAGGCAAGTTGCAACGAATTTATTCCAATTTTTGAATTTTTTTGTTGATTCTGGCGGCGAGATGTGGTATGCTTGTCTCATCAATCGATACGCAAACTTTTACCATTTCAGGAAAGTGAGGGCATACCCTTGAAGAAAGACATTTTGGTACAGCAGCTGGTCAACAGCTTCGGCAACTGGGTGCGCACCGACTGCGAAAACCGCGCAGGCGGCACGGCACGCATGACCCGGGACCTCTATCCCTACACCTCTTTGTTCTCTCCCATCCGGATCAACAAGCTGACGGTGAAGAACCGGTTGGTCATGGCCCCCATGGGCAACTGTCAGATGGCCGAGGAGACCGGCCGTCCCAACGACAAGATGCTCCAGTATTTCTTTGCCCGGGCCGAGGGCGGCGTGGGCCTGCTGACCACGGGCCTGATCCCCATCAGCCACCACATTGACTCCTCCGTCACGGAGAAGGGCAACTACTCTTACTTCCCCCGTATCGACGGCACCCGCACCAACTTCATGGGCTGGCGCGACCTGGCCCAGGGCGTTCACGCCCGGGGCAGCCGCATCTTCATCCAGCTGACGCCGGGCCTGGGCCGTGTGGGCAATCCCCAGTGCCTGCTGACCAAGCTCCAGCTGCCGGTTTCCGCCTCCTGGAACCCCAACTTCTATCTGCCTGACGTGCCCTGCCGTCCCCTGACGGACCTGGAGTGCGACAAGATCATCCGCAATGCCGCCCAGGCGTCCATGGACGCCAAGGTCATGGGCATGGACGGCGTGTATCTGCACGGCCACGAGGGCTATCTGCTGGATCAGCTGACCTCCCCCGCCTTCAACCACCGCAAGATCGGCAAGTATGCCGACTGGCAGCGCTTCGGCGTGGACATGATCAAGGCCATCCGCAGGAAGGTGGGCCCCAATTATCCCATTATGTACCGCATCGACCTGTCCCTGGCCCTGAACGAGACCTATGGCGACCGCATGGACACCGTCAAGAGCCTGAAGGGCTTCAAGAACGGCCGCTCCATCGCCGATACCCTGAACTATATGGAGAACCTGGTGAAGGCCGGCGTCGATATGTTCGATGTGGACCTGGGCTGCTATGACAACTGGTGGCTGCCCCATCCCCCGGCCGGTATGCCCGCCGGTTGCTTCCTGGACGTGTCCAAGGTGGCCAAGGAATACTTCGCCGCCCGGGGCGTCAAGTCCAACGTGGGCATGGAGGTCCCCATTGTGGCCGTGGGCAAGCTGGGCTATCCCGACCTGGCCGAGCAGGCCCTGCGGGACGGCAAGTGCGACATGATCATGCTGGGCCGCCCGGTGCTGGCCGATGCCGACTGGTGCAACAAGGCCTACGCCGGTAAGGTGGAGGACATCCGTCCCTGCATCGGCTGCCAGGAGGGCTGCGTCAACGAGTTCATCGAGGGCGGCCATCCCCAGTGCGCCGTGAATCCCCGCACCGGCTTCGAGGAGCTGCTGCCTGCCGTTCCCCCCCCGGCCAAGGTGCGCAAGCGCATCGCCGTTATCGGCGCAGGCTGCGCGGGCCTGAACTTCGCCATCACCGCCGCACAGCGGGGCCATACCGTGGACGTATTTGAAAAGTCCGACCGTATGGGCGGCAAGATGCACGCCGCCGGTGCTCCTCTGAGCAAGTATGAGCTGCACAACTATATGGAATGGCTGTTCCGCCAGGTGGAGAAGCAGGACGGCGTCACCGTGCACCTGGACACCACCATGACCAACCAGCAGCTGAAGGAAGCCGGATACGACGCCGTGGTGTTCGCCAACGGCAGCAAGGAGGGTCTGCCTCCCATTCCCGGCCTGAAGGAGACCCGCCACATCGAGGCCACCTGGCTGCTGACCCATCCCCAGGAGCTGGCCGACACCGATCGCAAGATCGTGGTGGTGGGCGGCGGCGCCGTGGGCCTGGAGACCGCCTATTGGCTGGCCACCGAGCACCAGCGCAAGGTCACCTGCGTGGAGATGCTGGAGCACTTCGAGGAGGGCGCCTGCACCGCCAACCGCGGCCATCTGATCCACTACTTCGAGGCCGAGGGCGGCCAGCTCATCAACTGCGCCCGGGTCACCCGGTTCGAGAATGGCCATGTGGTCATCGCCCGCAACCGCGCCAAGGCCGTGCCGGATCCCTACTGCACCTGGGCTCCCATCATCCCCAAGAACGTGGAGAATCCTCTGGCCCCCAAGATGACCAACGAGGAGTATATCGAGCAGCTGGAGGCCGACATGGTGGTCATGGCCATCGGCAACAAGGGCGACGATCAGCCCTTCCTGTCCGCTCAGCAGGAGATGGTTGCCGCCGAGGTCCACAACATCGGAGACAGCTACAACACCGAGAAGCCCGGCAATATGTGGCAGGCCACCAAGGCCGCTTATAACCTGGCCATCCGCATCTGACAGCTATCTGAAAATGCCCCTGCCTTCTGAAACGAAGGCAGGGGCATTTTTGCGCTTATTGATCGAAGGACGGGTTGACGAAGTAGAGATTCTTCTGGTCCATCTTCTCCTTGGCCAGGCGCAGGCCCTCGCCGAAGCGTACAAGATGGAGTAACTGTACTTGCTTAAATGCGCCATTCGATTTTGATGGAATCACTGGTAGCATAGATGACGCGGATGAGCTGGTCTACCGTCTGCCGCTTATCATCGAAACTCAACTCGTCCCACATAGTCAGGTGATTATAGATCTCCGTATAGTCCGCTTCCTTGTGCAGCTTCAATTCCGAGATACGCTTCATCAGCTCTTGCTTTTTCCCATCCAGTTCTTTGACGCGCCCACTGATGTAGCGGAACATGGTATCGTCCGCAGCCGACAGGCGATCCATCAGAGAGCCAATCTCAGTCTCAACTTGCGTAAGTTGAACATTTAACGCCGTTAGCTCGGGGTTAATGTAATTTCCTTTACACCTTCTGAGCGTTTTGAACTGAGCCATCTTTTTGCGCATTTCATTGTAGATGATTTGTTCAAACTCATCGGTATAAATCGTTCCGGGACCCTCGCAGGCTTTGGAGTTCATTTTGTTCGAACAGAGGAGGTAGCGGGAGCGTGTGGTCGAGTAGTGCTTATCCACCAAAGCGTACCCGCAGATGCCGCATTTGATCTTTCCCGCCAGCCATGTGTTCTTGGCTTTCTGATATGGCTTGATCTGCTGCGCTTCCAGACACTTTGCACGGCATTTCAGCCATAGGTCGGAGGGAATGATGCCCTCGTGTGGCGCCAGCACCAAATGGTTGCCTTCTAAATTCATTTGCTTGCGTCCTACGGAGTCCTGTCCCTTGTAGTAGTAGCATCCGTTCGTGCCGATAAAGTCACTCGGATCGTTTGCCATGATCGCGCCTTGGTCACGATAGAACTCATAGACGGATAGATCCGCGCGGACATAGATGGGATTCCTGAGAACATCCGCAAGTCGTGTGCGTCCCCACGGCTTTCCGTTTTTGAGAATGCCGTGGGCTTGAAAGTAGCGGATAATGTCACCGTAGGAGCATTCCGGCTTGGAGTAGAGCTCATAGATCAACCGCACCTGTTCCGCTTCCTCCGCGTTGATCTCATACATGGATGTCTTGACACCATCGATTGTCGTCGGGGTCAGCCGGAAACCATACGGAACTCTGCCGCCCATATAGAAGCTCTTTTGACTGCGAGAGTAGTAGGCATCCGCCACGCGCTTTTGAATGGTTTCCCGTTCCAACTGCGCGAATACAATGCAGATGTTGAGCATGGCGCGTCCCATGGGCGAGGAAGTGTCGAACTTTTCTGTCGTGGATACAAACTCGACCCTGTGCTTTCCGAATTTCTCCATCATATTAGAGAAGTCGAGGATAGAACGGCTGATGCGGTCTAACTTGTAAACAACGACCTTAATTACGACCTGTTTGAAGGGAAAATGCTGGGAGAGGCATACGGTCAGGATTATGCCCACATCAACCGAAACTACCTTGCGTTCAACCCCATCTATGCGCTGGACGGGGAGCAGATCGGTGACGCTCTGCTTTCCGATACCCATGTGAATATTCTGCTTCCAAAGTCCAAGGAATACAGGCGGGATGAGGTACGGGAGCGCGGCGCGAGCTGGGGAAATTCCGGGGATGTGAATATTGTCCTCTACGATGATAAAGCGTCTGACATATACTCCTATAACGCCAGCACAGGGCTTGGGGGCAACGGCGCTCTGCCCGCGCCCATCCTTGTAGTCAAGGAAGGTGACCTGCTGGACGGGCTTTTCATCGAAGCATGGTGTTCACAGGGGGCGTATTTCCTCTATGTTCCCACCGATGATCCGTATGCGGAGCTGCTGCCTATCCTGCGGGAAACAGGGATTGACGCGGCGACCGTTTCCACACCGACCGTCGCCGCCACCTTTGATAAAATGCTCCATCATCTGACCTATATGCTGATGATTTGGGGCGTACAGGCTTTGGTGCTGCTGATTGGGCTGTTCTGCCTGATCTTATTCGGCGCAAGGCTCTACTGCGACAATTATAGGGACAGGATCGCCTGTAACCTGATTGAAGGGCATTCCCTTTTGAGCTGTATTCGCACCCATCTCGTGCTGACGGTGCTGTACTATGGGGCGGTAGCGGCAGGGCTGCTGCTCTTAAAGCTCGCCATCGAGCTTGACTACAATATCCTGCTGGGTACATTTCTCGCGGAGCTGCTGATCACGCTGCTGGCTTGCGGCAGCATTGCCCGGAAAAACCTCTATCAGATTGTGAAAGGAGCGGAAGCATGACTGCCATTACTTTATCCAATATCAATAAACGCTTCGGGGAGAAAGTCCTGTTTCGGGATTACTCGCTGCATATTGAAGCCGGAGAGTTTGTCGCCATCAAGGGCGAAAGCGGAGCCGGAAAAACAACTCTCCTGAACATCATAGGACTGCTGGAAACGCCGGACAGCGGCAGCGTCACCCTCTGCGGCGCAAGAAACCCGTCCTTTTCCTCCCGCGCTGCGGTTCATCTGCGGCGGCACAAGCTGTCCTACCTGTTTCAGAATTACGGGCTGGTGGACACCGACACCGTGGAAGCCAACATGAAGCTCGCCACCCGGTTCGGTAAAGCAAAGGGCAAGGCAGAGAAAGAACGCATCGCGGATGCGCTGGCACAGGTGGGGCTTTCGGGCTATGAGCGTCGTAAGGTCTACACCTTGAGCGGCGGTGAGCAGCAGCGGGTGGCGCTGGCAAAAATCATTGCAAAATCCCCCGACATTATCCTTGCGGATGAGCCTACGGGCAGTCTTGACGAGCGCAACCGCAGCTATGTGATGGATATTCTCAAAGAGCTGAACCGACAGAGGAAAACCATTGTTGTTGTGACACATGATCCCTATGTGAGCGATTGCGCCACACGGCATATTGCGCTGTGAGAGGACGGAGGGTAAAGCTATGCGAAAAAAGAACTGGGCTGCCTTGCTGTGCTCGATCCTGATTCTTGCGAGCTTAGGGCTTGGCGTTTCCATCATTTACTCGGACTACTATTTTAGCCCCGTGTCGGGCTTGCAATCCTTTACTGTCGCGGACGTCTCCCGGACATACCTTCATCCGGAGGAGGACACAGGCACGCCAAGCGCCGCCGCGCCGTCCGATGAGCTTTATGTGCTTCTGGAACGCTGGGCATTGGAAAACGAGGCGACAATCCTATACAAGAACGGGTTTGCCGCAGGCTGCGGCATCCTGGACGGTTCGAATTGGCTCCGTGAAGCCGTCGGGCTTTCGCTGCCTTGTGACGCGCAGGGCGTATTAACCGCAGAGGACGCGGCTTTTTCGGAAACCTATGTGCGCGACGGACGGTTTTTGCCGGACGCGCTGGGGCTGCCTGTACTGGGAACCTAATCTGATTGACCTGTATATGTCCAATCTAATCAACAAGGATGAATTTACCGCCACCCGTGCAAGCTGCGATGCGGAAATCGAGGAGCTTCAATCTATCATTGAAAGCGTGGATAAACAACGGGAAATGATAGAGCAGCAACAGCAACTCCTAAAGGAGATTGAGGACGCAATCAAAGAGATTGTCAGCGGCGTGGAGTACGAAGATGAGTTCTATAAGCACATTTTAGACAAGATGGTAGTTCAAGATAAGGACAACATAGATGTATATCTGAATTTGCTTCCTATGAAGTGGAGCTATACGGTTGCAAAAGCATCAAAAAAAGCCGTAGCCTCTGAATGGAACATTTCAGAGGCTTCTCTACCGATGTCCGTCAGCAGGGCCTTCAGCTCCGGATAGGGCATGGAGTACCGCTGGCTCAGATAGCGCAGAGACGCTCCCAGCTCGCCGTCCGGACCACCGTACTGGCTGATGATAAACGCCGCCAGCTTGGGGTTGGGATTGGCGATGCGCACGGGGTACTGCAGCTTCTTTTCATATACAAACATCAGTCCGAACCTCCTTCATCCCAGGGCCACGGATCGTTGAGCCACCGATAGCCGCCCTCCGTGACGGTGGTCTGGGTCAGGGGGCCGTACTGCTCCTGATACCGGGCGCGGCCCTCCCTGGCCAGGGCGATATACTTCCAGTACAGGTTCAGGACCTCCTGGTCGTCGGCGTGGGTCACCAGATACAGCCCCAGCTCGTCAATGGCAAAATCCAGGGCCATCAGCTCCGACAGGGCGTTGTTGGCCGCCGGGAACCGGCTGCGCAGCTCCTTATGAAACGGCAGGTCCAGCCCTGGAAACAACGTTCCCTGCTGCAGGGCCTCCCGCTGGTCATACCGGGGCGGGTCCTGCTGCTGCATGGCCACAAAGGGAAAGGCCAGCGCCCCGCAGCCGCCGGGGAGACTGCCCTGGTTCTGCGGACACCCATTGGCAGGGGTGCAGCTGCTTGTTTCTGTGTACAAGGGGATTCCTCCTTCACAAATCGTGGGTATGGCCCCCGCGCGGGGGCTCACTCCAGTATATGTGCCCCTCCCCCGGCGGGAAACGGGGGATTCCCTTTTATCGGAAAATGTGGTATGGTATAGAAAACGCATCCCCTGCATACGGTGAGCCGAAGGGGGTGCGGAGATGATCGTTATACTTCGCCGCCGGTATC
>ULUY01038112.1_pt1 | contig 10998 bp, 9 predicted proteins | sample 1959031 | NCBI WGS metagenome assembly ULUY01 (sample SAMEA4835774, study PRJEB28245) | human gut metagenome | biome: gut microbiome; material: fecal sample | place: Denmark | collected 2008
ATCTTTGGAGGCTCAAAGAACTTGTCCAGCTCTGCCCGCAGGATCTTGGTATATTTACCGACCTTGATACGGGGAATATTATGGTATTTCACATAATGGTAGAGTTGGTCTCGTGTCAGATTGAATCGCTCCATCGCTTCGGCAATGGTGTAGTATTTAGGTTCTTCGGGAGCTACGAGACCTTTGGCAATGTCCACATGTTTCTTGGAGTAGTACACCATGATGCCGACTTTCTTTTTGGGAATGACATTCTTTGATACAAAAGAATAGATGGCCGTTAATGTCATGCCGAACTTCTCCTGCATATCTTGCGTGCTGTACCATTCCTTGATTTCAGGATCGGGAGCTTTCTTTGCAAAATAGTCATCAATATGCTTTTTGCTCCAATAGGTTTTACCACAGTGAAAGGTTCGTGGAATATTATGTTCCTTAGCGATATGAAATATCCAAGAATCCTTTACGCCATACTTTTCCTTAACTTCAGCTGTAGTGTAGAAGTCGATGATGCTCTGCTTGGATTTTGGTAGATGTTTTTTGTAAGGAGAAGCATTATCAAACAGAGCCTCGATGTCTCGTTTCCTGATAATAGTCTTTCTCTTTAACTGAACCGATTTTATCAGGTTAGTTTCTAGATACCTATAAAAGGTAGCTCTGCTGATACCGATATACTTTGCAGCTTCGCTTGGGGTAAAGAAATCCTTGTCAATGCAATCTTCTTTTTCGATTTGCTGATTGACCATTGTTTGAAATTCGCTAACACGCTTTTGCCTTGTTTTTTCTTTGTAGGCAAGGTTAGCACAACGACGCGAACAGCATCGTGTCGAGATTTTGTGAGCAATAAATAATTTGCCACACCACTCACATTTTTTCTGAATGTTGATGTTACTAGCCATTTCATTTATCTTTTTATTTCGCCAAAACTGTATCTCTGCGTATCACTGTGTCTCACAGCGTCTCATTTCTCCACGACCTTGCCAACGATAATCCTCGGATTTTCGTGGTGAGGTACACAGGAGGTACAAAAAAATGGCGTAAAAAGGCTTAGCAACGATTATCAACGATACTTGAGCAACAAAAAAGGCGCCCGTAAAGAGCGCCATATTAATCGATTATAATCGATTTAATTATTTGATAATCAAGTATTTACTTACCGATGCAAAACTTCCTGAATATATTCCCCAACACTTCATCATTCGTTACTTCTCCCAAGATATCATTAAGATAGAAGATACATTCGCGAATATCCTGGGATAAGAAATCACCTGATAAACGAGCAGATAAACCATCTTGAACACGATGGATAGCATCGAGAGCATGGGAGAGGGCTTCGAAGTGTCGGATGTTGGTAACGATGACGTCGCTCTGTGAAATTTCTGGAAGAGAAGCGTCTTTTACCAAAAGGGATTGTAGTGCATCGGTGTTTTCGTGCTGCTTGGCTGAAATGAATAGAGTGTCTCCTTCATCAAGAGGCAGATAGGAAAGGGCCGTTTGTGCTTCTGGTGAAAGAAGGTCGGACTTGTTGAAGAGACGGATGAGCTTCTTGCCTTTGCAATGGGGAAGAATCTTCTGAGCCAATGAGGCATATTGCGTCTGGGCGGTGGTACTGTCTATAACCCATAGGACGATGCTGGCTTGCTCTAACTTTTGGAATGTACGTTCGATGCCGAGACTTTCAATTCTGTCACTTGTCTCACGGATGCCGGCAGTATCAATAAAGCGGAAGGTAATACCGCGTAAGTTAATCGTGTCCTCAATGACATCACGGGTCGTCCCGTGAATATCACTGACGATGGCACGCTCTTCATTCACCAGCAGATTGAGAAGGGTCGATTTGCCGGCATTCGTTTCACCGATAATTGCTACGGGGATGCCGTTCTTTACTGCATTTCCCACGCTGAAGGAATGTACCAGGTGGGCAATGATGCTTTCTATCTGCGTTGCCAGCGTACATAATTGGCTGCGGTCAGCAAATTCTACATCCTCCTCGCTGAAGTCTAGCTCCAGTTCGATGAGGGAAGTGAAGTCCAACAGACGAGTCCTTAGAGCGCGAAGCTCATTGCTGAAGCCTCCACGCATCTGGTTCATCGCCAGACGGTGGGTTGCTGCGTTCGAGGAGGCTATCAGGTCGGCTACTGCCTCAGCCTGGCTAAGGTCCATTTTGCCATTCAGGAAGGCACGTTGGGTATATTCTCCGGGGTTGGCACTGCGACATCCGTTGGCAATGAGCAGTTGCATGACTTGCTGGAGGATGTACGATGAGCCATGGCACATGATTTCCGTAGCATCTTCGCCGGTGTAGGAGTGAGGACCGCGAAACAGACTTACCAGGACCTCATCAATCAGTTCACCGGTATCTGCGCATATTTGTCCGTAAGCCAGTGTGTGCGACTTGCGTTCTGACAGGGCTGCACCTGTTGCCGGCGTGAATATGCGCTCCGTGATTTCAATGGCGCGACTGCCGGAGACGCGGATGACACCTATGGCACCTCCTTGTGCCGTGGCAATGGCACAGATAGTATCTTCGTTGATAAGTTGCATAAGCTTTTTAGAGAGGGTTAACGTCCTATACAAGTGTACTCAAAGCCGAAATTCTTGATTTCGTTGGCATCATAGATGTTACGTCCGTCAATGATAAACGGACGGTTCATCAGCTTGCGCACGACATTCCAGCTGGGCAGACGGAATTGCTTCCATTCGGTGATGACCAGCAGCGCATCGGCATTCAAGGTGGCGTCGTACATGTCTGCGGCATATTCCACACGGTCACCGATACGCCGACGGCATTCATCCATGGCGACAGGGTCAAATACACGCACCTTGCAGCCGGCGTCCAATAGGAGTTTGATGGTGACCAGTGAGGTGGCTTCACGCATGTCGTCAGTCTCAGCTTTAAAAGCCAATCCCCAAATGGCAACCGTCTTGTCGTTGAGCACACCGCCATAGTGGGCACTGAGCTTACGGAAAAGGATGGACTTCTGTCGCTCATTGACTTCCTCTACGGCTTTGAGTACCCGCATGTCATATCCATTCTGTTCAGCGGTTTTGATGAGAGCCTTTACATCTTTGGGGAAACAGCTTCCGCCATACCCACAACCGGCATAAAGGAATTTGCTGCCAATGCGGGTATCTGCCCCGATGCCCTTGCGTACCATGTTGACATCAGCTCCTACCAGTTCACAGAGGTTGGCAATGTCATTCATGAAGCTGATGCGGGTAGCCAGCATCGAATTGGCTGCATATTTGATCATTTCGGCGGACGGAATGTCGGTGAAGATAACCCGGAAGTTGTTCAGGAGGAAAGGACGATAGAGTCGGGTCATCAACTCCTTGGCCTTATCTGATTCTACACCGACGACTACGCGGTCAGGGCTCATGAAGTCCTTGATGGCAGCTCCTTCCTTGAGGAACTCCGGGTTGGATGCCACGTCGAAGGGGATATTAACTCCACGTTTGGCTTGCTCTTCCAGGATGACGGCTTTTACCTTGCGGGCGGTCCCGACGGGGACGGTTGATTTCGTGACCAGCAATACATAGTGTTGCATCTCACGTCCCACAGTGCGTGCCACTTCCAGTACGTAGCTTAGGTCGGCGCTTCCGTCTTCGTCAGGGGGAGTACCTACTGCACTGAAGACAATCTCCACGTCATTGAGGCAACTCGTCAGGTCAGTTGTAAAATGCAGGCGTCCCTCACGTTGATTGCGGAGCACCATTTCGTCCAGTCCAGGCTCATAGATAGGCACTTGACCCTGTTGCAGGTTATATATCTTTTGTTGGTCTACGTCGACACACGTTACATTGACTCCCATTTCGGCAAAGCATGTTCCGCTAACGAGTCCTACGTAGCCGGTTCCTACGATTGCGATGTTCATATCTTTTGGTTCTAGTTGCTGATTGGTGAGCAAAGGTACAAACTTCGCACCATATACAGTGGTATGGAGTTGAAATTCTTCATCTACTCCCACTCAACGCAGCAGAATCACTTCATGATCCTCCCACCCGGGAAGAACACTTCGCCATCTCCGCTGACGTCGAAAAGGCCTACGCCGTATTTGTCGGCAAGAGCCTTGGCGGATTCGAAGGCTTCGCCGGCAACGGACCATCCGAAAGCCACATAGATGACGTGATGTCCGATGGCATAATCCGCCAGGTGCTTGTCACCCGGGTCAATGTCGGGGAGGAGGGGGAGGTTCATGTTCGGGAAGGTCTGGACCATTTCACCATACCAGCCCTGCAGACTGTCCGAAGCCAGAGAGGGATTGTTGTAGTCATGTTCACCATTCCATTCGGTCTGTTCGTCGTACCAACGTAAAAAGTCCTTGTATTTCTTAGGTGCTTTGTCGCTTTCAAAAGCCATCAGGTCGTAACTCATAATATTCAAATATTTTTTGTGGTTAAAGAACTAGGTTGCCGGTTTTATTACCGTGAAAAACTCATGCCCGGAAGTTTGGAGACTGCTAGGGCGGGGGACTGGATGTCGGTACTTTCATGGTCATGCCTCGATTGGTTCAGGTGTTTACTATTATTATTGCTGACGGAAGCTTTCATACGGACAGGGTTCCGATAAATATACCTCTTGGTCTGTCAAACGGATTTGATAACCGTTGGCTTGTGTCGGCAACTTGTTCGTCAAAGGTAAGATAAACTGTTGAAAATACAAATGTTTGTCTCTGATATTTTTGGTTGGAGAGTGAATCCGGTTGGACGTCCTGCGGATGACAAAAAGAAATTGATAAGGCGGATGGGCTATACAAGTTTGTTCAAATCTTCTTTTTCTGCTAACTCATGCTTTTTGAAAATCCGATAATCTGGAGATGAAACGTGAATAATTGCAAACGAAACGTCCGAAAAAAGTCTTTGATTTTAGAAAACTATACATTCTGTTCTCGAAAAACAGACAAAACGTGCCCGGAAAAATATTGTTTCGCGAGCCAAACAATATAGTTTGGGGCGTCAAATAATATAGTTTCCCCTCCCAAACACAATTGTTTCGTGCCCGAAAGTCAAATCTTTGGAAAATGGAAGCGAAAAGTTCCGAGTTTCGCACTCCAGAAGGTGGGCTGTGTCAACAAATCGGAAGGTAACGTGGAAGAGGGAGTGTGGGGCTTGGGATAGTCGTAATGGGAGATTGTGTGTCTGTCATGCATCAAAATGATGCTGCCTGACGTGAACCGGCAGCAATGTGTATTTTGCGAATCGCCTGAGAAGGCCTTCGGAATCCACCGGACTGTATTTTGGTGCGAGGAAAGGCATTCTCAGGCGGTTCATTTGACATTTTGACAGTCTGCTACGCTTGTCCTATCAGGGCGTGGAGTCGCTGTCAACGTTTTGAGATGGTGAAGATGAACTCCAGTCCTCCGGTGGAGGCTATGCGGGCAAAGATGGTACCCCCATGGAGGATGACGGCATTTTTCACAATGGCGAGTCCCAGTCCCGTGCCACCCAACTTTCGTGAGCGTCCCTTGTCGACACGGTAGAAGCGTTCGAATATGTGGTCCAAGTGCTCGGGGGCGACGCCGACCCCGTTGTCGGCAAAGCTGAAGCGGTAATATTCGGGAGTCTCCATGACACATTTGATGGTGATGGTCACGTTCGGCCCTGCATAGGCAATGGCGTTGTCGGTAAGGTTACGGAAAATGGAGTAGAGCATGGAGGGATTGCCTTGTACCTTCATGGGCGGATGGACCAGTTGCAGGAAGCGCATCCCTCTCTCGTTCAGCTGCAAGGCGACATCGGCGTGCACATTGGCAATGATGTGGCACAAGTCGACTTCCTCCATGGCGATTGATTGTGACGCTTCATCCATGCGGGTCAGCAGGGAGATGTCACGCAGGAGGCTGGACAGGCGGTTGCTTTGTGCATAGCAGCGTTCCATGAACTGGTTACGCTGTGTCTTGTCCATATCCGGGTTGGAGATGATGGTTTCCAGGTAGCCTTGTATGCTGCTCACCGGGGTCTTCAGTTCGTGGGCGATGTTTTGGGTCAACTGACGTTTGAGGCGCACTTTGTCCTCTTCGCTCCGCTTCACCTGGGTGTAGAGTTGCACGATGTGGTGGGAGATTTCGCCCAGTTCGTTGTTGGGGAACTCGAAATGGAACTGTGCCAGGTCTTCGTCGTTTTCCGCCTGCTGGGCAAAGCGGCGCAGCTGACTGATGGTCTTCCCAAGGTTGCTGGTGTACTTGTAGTAGATGTATCCCAGGACGAGGATTAATGCCAGGGAGAACCACAGGTAGCGCCAGTCGATGGACAGCTCGTCGATGAGGTCGGCACTGTTGTAGGGCAGTGCGGTGCGGACAATGAGTCCCTTCTCCTTGAAGTAGGTGGCAGAATAGAAGAAATCGTTGTTGAGTGTATGGGATTTGCGCTGGATGGAGTAGCCGCTTCCTTTTTCCAGCGCCTGTTTCACTTCCGTCCGGTCACGGTGGTTCGTGGTTTGGGCGGCATCCTTTTCGTTGTCAAACAGGACCGTCCCATCCGTCTTGATGACCGTCACCCGCAAGTCCGGCATGGTGTGGAACCGGGTGTAACGCGTCAGCAGGGAATCGTTCCAGGGTTTCTCGGTTTCGGTCAGGTGCTCGTACATCTGCACGTTGTAGGCTTGCAGACGTGTGTTCAGCACTTCGATGCGGTAGGACTTCTCCCGTTGATACTGGTAGATGAGGAAGCATGCCGCAAAGGAGAGGAACAGCAGCAGAACAGACAGGAACAGACGCTGGCTGAATGAAATCATTCGGGTGATGGACATGGTTATGAAAGGAACGGTTTAAGTTTATTTTTCATCGAAACAGTATCCGTAGCCAAGGCGGGTGATGATGTGTTTCCCGTAGTCGCCGATTTTTTTACGCAGACGGGTGATGTTCACGTCGACGGTGCGGTCGAGTACGTAGACTTCATCACTCCAGATTTTGGCAAGGATGTCTTCGCGGGAGAATACCTTTCCCGGTGATTTGAGCAGGAGTTTCAGGATTTCGAATTCCTTTTTCGTGAGAGCCACGTCTTCTCCATTGATGGTCACGCGTTTCTGGGCGATGTCCATGCTCAGTCCGTGGTAGGTCAGTATGTCGGGTTGTGCCGCCTGGGTTTCAGCGGTACGTCGGAGAACCGCCTTGACACGTGCCACGACTTCGCGCAGGGAGAACGGTTTGGAGATGTAGTCGTCTCCCCCGAGGTTGAAGCCTGTGACGGTGTCGTTTTCCGTGTCCCGGGCTGTGATGAAGATGATGGGGATGGAAGCCGTGTTTTTGTCCTTTTTCAGCATACTTGCCATTTTGAAACCGGAAATCTCGCCCATCATCACGTCCAGAAGCAGGAGGTTGTAGCGGGTCAGGTCCAGTTTGAGGGCTTCTTCCGCCGAGTTGGCGGTGTCGACCCAGAACCCTTCATTTTCCAAGTTGAACTTCAAGATCTCACACAAGTCTTCTTCGTCGTCGACGACCAAAATTCGAATATCGTTCATACCTATTTCTTTTAATGTTGCGAACACATTTCTCTGGATGCAAAGGTCCAGCATCTTTGTTACGAAGATATAATATCCATGTTACGATTTTATGACAGATTCTGTATTTGTTGTCCTCTATTAATAAGGATATACAAAAGTAAACTTTTTCGTATGAAATAAGTGTGACAACCGACAATTTTATGGCATTCCGCTAAAAAATAACGGCGGAAAGTAGCTCTCTCCTTCACAAATTATATTATTTTTGTCGACGTTAGCACGGGAGTGCATTTGTTTCCGTCACCTGGGCGGAAGCAGACTGTCGCGCTGGCACCCAATCAGAGAATAATCAATAACACTTTAAAATTAGATAAAAACAGAATGGGTAGAGTTTTAATTATTGGCGCAGGTGGTGTTGGAACCGTTGTGGCGCACAAAGTAGCACAGAATCCTGACGTGTTTACAGACGTGATGATTGCAAGCCGTACGAAGGCAAAGTGTGACAACATTGTGAAGGCTATCGGTAATCCGAACATCAAGACTGCGCAGGTGGATGCCGACAATGTAGACGAACTGGTGGCTTTGTTCAATGAGTTCAAGCCGGAGATTGTCATCAATGTGGCACTTCCGTATCAGGACCTGACCATTATGGAAGCCTGTCTGAAGGCAGGTGTGAATTACCTGGACACTGCTAACTATGAGCCGAAGGACGTGGCACATTTCGAATACAGCTGGCAGTGGGCTTACAAGCAGCGTTTTGAGGAGGCCGGTCTGACAGCCATCCTGGGTTGTGGCTTTGACCCGGGAGTGAGTGGCATTTATACGGCTTATGCAGCCAAGCACCATTTTGACGAGATCCAGTATCTCGATATCGTGGACTGCAACGCCGGAAACCACCACAAGGCTTTTGCCACCAACTTCAATCCGGAAATCAACATCCGCGAAATCACGCAGAACGGACGCTACTATGAAAATGGTAAGTGGGTGACTACCCAGCCGTTGGAAATCCATAAGTCGCTGACTTATCCGAACATCGGGCCGAGAGATTCCTACCTGCTTTACCATGAGGAGCTGGAGTCGCTGGTGAAGAACTACCCGACCATCAAGCGTGCACGTTTCTGGATGACATTCGGACAGGAGTATCTGACTCACCTGCGGGTCATTCAGAACATTGGTATGGCACGCATCGATGAGGTGGACTACAACGGAGTGAAAATCGTGCCGCTGCAATTCCTGAAGGCCGTTCTTCCCAATCCGCAGGATTTGGGTGAGAACTACGATGGCGAGACTTCCATCGGGTGCCGCATCCGTGGTTTGAAGGACGGCAAGGAACGTACCTATTATGTATATAACAATTGCAGTCACCATGCCGCTTACCTGGAGACCGGAATGCAAGGCGTCAGCTACACGACCGGTGTGCCTGCGATGATTGGTGCCATGATGTTCCTCAAAGGGTTGTGGAAAAAGCCGGGTGTCTTCAACGTGGAAGAGTTTGACCCGGATCCCTTCATGGAGCAGCTGAACAAACAGGGATTGCCCTGGCACGAAGTGTTCGACGGCGATTTGGAACTTTAAAAAATAACCTTCGGATGAGGGAGGGGGAAGCCTCGTCCTTCATCCTTAATTTATTCGCTTGATATGATGAATGTAGGAGATAAGGCCCCGGAGGTTCTGGGGTTGAATGAGAACGGTGAAGAAGTGCGTCTGAGTGCCTATAAGGGCAAGAAAGTGGTGCTCTATTTCTATCCGAAGGATAACACCTCGGGTTGCACGGCGCAGGCATGCAGCTTGCGTGACGGGTATGAAGACCTTCGTAAAGCCGGTTATGAAGTGATTGGTGTCAGTGTAGACAGTGCAGCTTCCCATCAGAAGTTCATTGCCAAAAACAATCTGCCCTTTACGTTGGTCGCGGATACCGATAAGAAGCTGGTGGAGCAATTCGGCGTGTGGGGTGAGAAGAAGATGTATGGACGTGCCTATATGGGAACGTTCCGTACGACATTTATTATTAACGAAGAAGGAATCATCGAGCGTATCATCACTCCCAAGGAGGTGAAGACCAAGGAGCATGCGCAACAGATTCTGAAATAAACAAGAGTGATATGGCTAAAAAGGATAATGGAGAACTGGAGTTTGAAGGCAGCGACAAGATGAAAGCCTTGCAAGCTGCCATGGATAAGATAGAGAAGAACTTCGGTAAAGGCTCTATCATGAAACTGGGTGACGAGATCGTACAGGAGGTAGAGGTGATTCCGACCGGTTCCATCGGGTTGAATGCCGCATTGGGTGTCGGTGGATATCCGAAGGGAAGAATCATCGAAATCTTCGGTCCGGAATCGTCCGGTAAGACAACACTTGCCATTCATGCCATTGCTGAGGCACAGAAGCGTGGCGGTATCGCTGCTTTCATCGATGCGGAACATGCGTTTGACCGTTTCTATGCGGCCAAGTTGGGTGTCGACATTGACAATTTGTGGATTTCCCAGCCCGACAGCGGAGAGCAGGCACTGGAGATTGCCGAACAGCTGATCCGTTCATCGGCTATTGATATCATTGTCATCGACTCGGTAGCGGCATTGACTCCGAAAGCCGAGTTGGAGGGTGACATGGGTGAGAATAAGGTCGGGTTGCAGGCACGTCTGATGTCACAGGCACTGCGTAAGCTGACGTCGACCATCAGCAAGACCAACACCACTTGTATTTTCATCAACCAGTTGCGTGAGAAGATCGGTGTCATGTTTGGCAATCCGGAGACGACTACGGGTGGTAATGCCTTGAAGTTCTATGCTTCGGTGCGTCTGGACATCCGTCCGGGACAGCCCATCAAAGACGGTGAGGAGGTCATCGGAAAGCAGACCCGTGTGAAGGTGGTGAAGAACAAGGTGGCTCCTCCCTTCCGCAGAGCGGAGTTCGATATCATGTTCGGGGAAGGGATATCCCGCACCGGGGAGATTGTCGACCTGGGTACCGACATGGGCATCATCAAGAAGAGCGGTTCATGGTACAGCTACAATGACACCAAGTTGGGACAAGGACGCGATGCTGCCAAACAGTGCATTGCCGACAATCCCGAATTGGCAGAAGAGCTGGAAGGGCTGATTTTCCAAAAGCTGAAAGATAATAAAGACTAAGGAACAGCTGCTTTTGCAGGTGTTCCGGATATGGAAAGAGGAGAGGACGTATCCCTTATGTGGAAATGTCCTCTCCTCTTTCTTTGTTTGAAGGTTTGTCGTTTGTCATTGTTACCGGTTAGGGCTCGGGCTGAGGCTCAGCCGGAGTGAGCTGGCTCTTGTCGAGTGCCTCATGCAGTTTGAGGTAGTCTCCCTGCAAGGTCGCTCCACCGGAACAGTAGTAGTAGAGCAGGCTCGGGTCGTCCGATGAAATGGACAAGGTGTCTCCACGGAGGATGAAGAAGATGTGACTGCCCTCTTTGGCTACGACCAGGGTGTCGCCATTGTGAGTCAGGGTACCGTCGCCGTCGAATGTACAGGTCGGGTTCTTCACGTCGGCTCTCGAACGGATGCTGATGTGGGCTGTCGTATCCGAAGCAGCTGTGATGCTGACGG
>ULUY01045432.1_pt1 | contig 10954 bp, 10 predicted proteins | sample 1959031 | NCBI WGS metagenome assembly ULUY01 (sample SAMEA4835774, study PRJEB28245) | human gut metagenome | biome: gut microbiome; material: fecal sample | place: Denmark | collected 2008
GTAAACCTTCCTGAGGACAATAAGGAATATATTCACAGATGTGGACGCTGTGGACGTAATGGCAATGCAGGAACATGTATATCTATTATAACTGATAATGAACTTAACAAGATTAAATCATACCAGAAAGCATTTCACATCAATATAGTCACTAAGAAGCTCTATCAGGGGAAATTAGTTGCAAAATAAGAGATTGCAGAATATAATTATCCATGCAGTAATCACTTCGCTAAAGTCAGGTTTAACGAAGTGATTAGTATTTTTTATATATGGAGGTATTCTTAATGGCTGAAAAAACCTACACCGAACAACAAAACATCAAGTACAAGAAAAAGCTTAATGAATTACTTGATATATTACCGGATTTCTGTACACAGTATTTTGATAGTCTTGAATTTAATAAGCAGCCAAGAACTAAGGTTGCCTATGCAATGGATATTAAAGGTTTCTTTGAATTTCTCATTGAATGCATACCTAAGTTCAGTTCATATGCAATGAAAGACTTTAAACCACAGGATTTAGAAAAAATAGATGGTACAGATATAACTAGATACTTACGACATGTAAAGTTATATAAGAAGAACGGTCGTGATATAACGAACTCAGAAAGTGCTGCCAAGCGTAAATTATGTGCTCTAAGACGTTTTTATGAATATTACTGCCGTTATGAAATAATCAGTTTGAATCCGACTATAAAAGTTGATATGCCTAAAATTCATGAAAAAGCTATTATAAGAATGGAGCCTAATGAAGTAGCTGAATTTCTTGATAATGTGGAATCTGGCAATAAGCTTACTAAAACACAGCTCCAAAGCCATGAAAAGCTTAAAACACGTGATCTGGCTCTCCTTACACTTATGCTCGGAACTGGTATCCGTGTATCAGAATGTGTTGGATTAGATATTAATGATGTAGATTTTGATAATGACAGAATCAGAGTTATAAGAAAAGGTGGCTCTGAAAGCTTTGTATACTTTGGTGACGAAGTCCGTGAAGCACTTCTTAATTATCTTGAAGAAAGAAAGAATTTAACGCCTGATGAAGGACATGAGAATGCACTATTCATATCAGCCAAAAAGAAGCGCCTATGTGTGCGATCCGTTGAACTTCTTGTTAAGAAATATGCCCAGACTGTTACAACTGTAAAGCATATTACCCCACATAAGCTTCGAAGTACTTATGGTACTAATCTATATCAGGAAAGCCAGGATATATATCTTGTTGCTGATGTTTTAGGACATAAGGACGTTAATACTACACGGAAGCATTATGCAGAGATTGTAGAAGAAAACAAGCGTTCTGCAAGAAATATTGTCAAGTTAAGAAAAGATTGACAATGTATAAAAGGTGATACTCTTCCACTATTATTATGTGGCAGAATATCACCTTTTATTATTTTAATTATTCTACTGATAAATTTCACGCCATTCCATATCGCCTCTCTCAAGAGATTTAACAAGCAATTCCGCTGTTGCAAGATTAGTGGCCAATGGAATATTATACATATCGCAAAGTTTGCATATATTATCAGAATCCGGTTCATGTGCTAAAGGATTCTCTGCCTCTCTAAGAAAAATAACAAGATCTATCTGGTTATGTTCAATCTGTGCACATAACTGCTGGTCACCACCAAGATGTCCGGCAAGAAACTTATGTATCGATAAATTAGTAACCTCTTCAATAAGCCTTCCTGTTGTACCTGTAGCAAAAAGCTGATTCTTATTAAGAATACCCTTATATGCTATACAGAAATTCTGCATTAATTTTTTCTTAGAATCATGTGCTATTAAACCAATGTTCATTTAAGCTTCCCCCTAATGTATAAATTAAAATGTATAAAAGCTATCCTCTGAAATCATCTGCAAACATATCATCATCTCTTTCAACATTTCTTTGCAGACTTACATTGAGTACAATGCCCATAGCTATGAATAATGTAAGTAAAGATGTGATACCACAACTAAAGAAAGGTAATGGAACTCCAGTATTAGGAAGTATCCATGAAACAACACCTATATTAATAAATGTCTGAAATCCAATATATATTGCTACACCACAACATATCAGCCTTCCTTCAAAATTTCTTGCTCTCACAGCTGTTATTATACACTCCAGAACAATCAGAAACAATAAAAAAATTGTAATACAACTTCCGGTAAAGCCTAATTCTTCACCTATTACTGCAAATATAAAGTCATTCTGGGCTTCTGCAATATATCCGGCATTCTTTAAAGAAGAAGTATCATTATTATTAAGACCTTTACCATAAAGCTGACCAGAACCAATAGCCTGAACAGCATATGCCTGCTGATATGTTCCAGCATCATTCATATCAACTTCTTCTGACTTACCTTCAATAAAATCAACAATTCGTTTTCTTTGATAATCCTCTATAAGGATTGGGTGTTCAACTGATACAACATATATCAGAAATGCTGATAAAACCGGTACTACAACAAGAATTGCAATACCAAAAATCTTATAGCTTACTCCTGAACAATAAAGCATAGCAATGACAATAAGTGTCAAAAGTATTGCTGTTGAAAGATTAGGCTGTAATGCAACTAGTAATATAGGAAACAATGTAAGACATGCTATTAATAAGAGAAACTTAATTGAATTAAGCTTCTCTTTATTTGCTGCAACAAGTTTTGCAACTAACAAAATAAGTGCCAGCTTTAAAAATTCAGATGGCTGCAACTGTACCGGTCCTATCTTAAACCATCTGGTAGCTCCATGTGAACCATGTCCAAACACTGTAAGAACACCTATAAGCATAATAGTAACTATTGCATACCATATCCAGTAATACTTTAATATCCAATTATAATCAATAAATGAAACAATAATCATTATTATAAACGATATTGCAATACCTGCCCCCTGCTTTACTGTATATGCACTGTTGGCACTATTAACCACAGCAAGAGCAAATACTGATGTAACAATCAGAATAAATACCAATATAAAGTTGTATGAACGCAATTTATATTTTTTTAACATAATAAAACCCTTATTACTTTTCGCTGTTTCTCATATCCTTAATTGGAATATTAGCGAAAATTGCTGGTACAGAGCCATTGTTAGTATCAGATTCCGTTGATGTAATCTGAATATCAAGACCATCTGTATCAATTTCCATATACTTTGAAATGACTTTAATAATATCATTCTTAATCATTTCCATAACCTCTGGTGAACAGTTAGCTCTGTCAGAAACAAGCAAAAGCTTTAATCTGTCCTTAGCTACATCACTTGAACCTTTTTTCTTAAATAAATCAAGTAATCCCATATTTAATCCCTCCCTGAATAAGCCATATGTGACTTATTATAATACATATTAATTCTTCTTATCACTCTTAAAAAGTGAAGAAAGCTTCTTAAAGAAACCTCCCTTACCATTAAGATCAAGGAATGGAATCTCCTCACCGGTAATTCTACGGCAGATATTCATGTATGCCTGTCCTGCAAGAGAATCATCTCCTACAAGTGGCTGTCCCTTATTAGTTGCCACAACGATATTTTCATCATCTGGAACAGCTCCAATAACATTAAGCTGTAAAATATCATTAACATCATCAATAGACATCATCTCGCCTCTGTTTACCATATCCATTCTGATTCTGTTTACAATTAAATCTTCATGATTCTGAAGTCCGTGAGCGTCAAGGAGTCCTACAATTCTGTCAGCGTCCCTGATAGCAGAAACCTCTGGTGTAGTAACAACTAAAGCTCTGTCTGCACCAGCAATTGCATTCTGGAATCCCTGCTCAATACCTGCAGGACAATCAAGAATTATGTAGTCAAATCCTTCAGGATCATTCTTAATTTCATCAATAACCTTAATCATCTGTTCAGGTGTCACAGCTGACTTATCTCTTGTCTGTGCTGTTGGTAAAAGAAACAGATTAGGACATCTCTTGTCAGCAATCATAGCCTGCTTTAATCGGCAGTTACCTTCAACGACATCAACAAGATTATATACAATACGGTTTTCGAGTCCTAATACAACATCAAGATTTCTAAGGCCTGTATCTGTGTCAATCATAACGACCTTCTTTCCAAGTTTAGCAAGGCCCGTACCAATATTAGCTGTGGTTGTAGTCTTACCTACTCCGCCCTTTCCTGATGTTACAACTATAACTTCACTCATATTAAACCTCCATTAATAATTCTTAATAAATCGCAATATATTAATTATGCGAGATTTTTATTCTTAAATCAACTATTTTTTAAAAATATAACAAATTAATCTAAACATATGTCATCTAAAGCATTCTGCTCTAAATCTTCAATATAAATATTCTGATCATATACATAGGCAATCTTTGGTTCAATAACTTTAGTTTTATTTCTGCCTTTTGTTATCTTGGTTGCTACATCTGAGCTTCTGGCAATTATTTCGCCTATCTTAATCTGCATAGGACTCATCTCAAGTGCAACAACAAATGCATTCTCATTACCATCTACACCTGCAAATATATTGCCCTTAAGACTTCCAAGTACAATAACGCTGCCTTTTGCAACAACCTTGCCTCCAGGATTGACATCTCCTAATACCACAACGCTTCCGTCAGATTCAAATACCTGACCTGAGCGAAGCGTTCCTTTATAAAACATACACGCTGCTTTAGGATCAGATGCCATATCATTTACAGGCTGTACAACCGGCTCTGATACATCAATACTTGCAATAGCTTTCTTAACAGCATCTTCATATATTTCCTTCATATTGTTATTTTCATCAAGAACACATACAATATTAAGCTCAGATACATCTGATATCACATTGAGAATTCTTTTTTCCTCTTCAGCAGATAAATCTCTTCCATCAAAAGAAATCGCCATATTAGCATTATTAAAAAACTTTGACGCACTCTTGAACTTTTCAGAAACACTTTCTAATAAATCCTCAAAAGCCATTTCACTATCAAGAAATACTGTAATTCCACTATTACTTCCTTTGATTATTACCGAATTATCCAAAACATTCACCTCTCATCTCATATTAGTTATTTCTTTAGTAAATCATTAAACAATATTAATCATTAATATTAAAAAGCATTTTGTAAATCTCTGAACCTAGTGTTACAGCATTACCTGAAGCATAACCATTCTGAATACGCACTGCCATACAGTATTGTGGATTATCATATGGCGCATATGATATTAATGTAGCATGGTCAGGATCTGTTGTTCTTTCCTGTGCAGTACCAGTCTTGGCTGCAATCGACATCTTTAATGATGAAAATGCAGAATAAGTTCCAGCAGCAAGATTCATTCCTGTATGAATGGTATTCCATATATCAGAACTCAGTTCCACCTGATTATTAACCTCAGCATGATTTTCCATAATAACATTGCCATCATAATCAGTTATCTTATCAATAAGCGTAAGATTGTAACATGTGCCTGATGTTGCTAGTGTAGTAACATATCTGGCTAGATTAAGAGTACTGTATCTGTGGTTACCCTGACCAATTGCAGATGCAATGGCATTCTGCGAAGATGCTCCCGGAGTACCCTCTTCTATCTCTATACCGGTCTTTGTTGAAAGACCAAGCATATCAGAATACTTCTTTAATATGTTAGTACCATAAGTGCTATTATACGAACCATTCTTGCTACATGCAAGATTGTATCCAACATTATACATATAAACATTACATGAATCTCTTATGGCAGTTACAGGTGTCTCACTTCCATGTCCCCATTTCTGCCAACATCTAGGGGATGGTGTAACCTTATCAAACACACCAGAGCAGTTAAATGTTGTAGATGAAGAAATTATCCCACTATCAATACCTGCAATAATTGTACATGGCTTATAAGTAGAACCTGGGGCTATAAAAGACTGCGTTGCCCTGTTAAGAAGAGGACTTGCATTATCATTAACAAGTGAACTGTAATACTTTGCATCAACTGTTCCTGATAATTTATTATTATCATAGCTTGGATAAGAAACAAGAGCCAGAACATCACCATTATCCGGATTAGTTACAACCGCAGAACCTGAACATGGCTTAAGTGCAAGCTGTCCAACAGTAATAATCTTATTAGAGATAACATATGACATAAATTCATATGCCCCCATGCTTCCCGATGCGAGAGACTGATATTTCGAATCATCTGCATTCATATCAAGTACACCCTGCTCATATAATAACATACATACCTGTCTTCCTGATATGCTGCCTGCATTAATCATATATTTATACATTTTCTTAAAAAATGCAGTATCTGTATCAAGTGCTGATATAACATAATCAACAAGTACATCATATGATTCCTGAAGACTTGTATACTTTTCAGATGTAAGAGATGACATATTAATCCAGTTCTTTGATATTCCATACGTAAGAAGCTGCGAAAGGCTCGTTGAATCGCCATATATCCAGTCATAATAAACACTGTCACTTGTATCAACATTAGCAAGACTGAATATATTCTCACTTCTTAAAAGATCATATATATACCATATATACAGCTTTTGTTCTTCTGAAAGTTTTCCATAAGCTGTATTACCAGATGTAAGTTCTTCCCTCAGCCATGAAAGTGTTTCAGCTTTCTTAGCTTCAAACTGGCTGTATATATCAGCTTCATTAGATGTATTCTGTTCCTGAATCCCTTTTAAAGAAACAAGATTATTATCTATAAGTGCAAAATAAGCTTCCTGAGCAGTTATATATACAGTATCAACATCACCTGAACTATTATAAGTTATTTTATTGCTTCCAGGCGTAAAGTACTGCATAAAAATATTAGTTACTTCATCTTCTATTGCATGATATATTGACTTCTGAAGATTAATATCAATAGTAAGATATACATCATGTCCTGCCTGTGGTGCTTCCTCATCGAGTACTTCTGTAATTCTTCCTACAGTATCAACATATACAGACTTTTCACCTTTAACACCAGATAACTCACTTTCCATGCTTTTTTCAATACCAGATTTACCTACAATGTCATTGCTTTCATATCCTTCACCAAGTTCTTCAAGCTCTGCGTTAGATACAGTTCCTGTATAGCCAAGTATCTGTGAACAATATACACTGTCAACATATCTTCTGATATACTGTTCTTCAACGGTGACACCGACAAGGTCATCACTATTTTCTAATATTGCCGCAACTGTCTCATCAGATACCTCATTTGCAATAATAAATGTAAGATATCTGTTATACGAATTGGCAGCCATATATCTTCGAAGATTTACCATCATTAATGAATGTTCTATTCCAAATTCTTCATAATTAATGCTATATGTCTCACAAAGACGTTTAAACATATTCTCAGCTGAAGTAGCTTTCTGTTCATCAGTTAACGCTGCAATTGATTCAGTTCCATAAGAATCCCTTAAAAATCTTAAAAGAGACGTTCCTTCAACATTATAAGTAAATTGTCCGTTATTATAAATAATTGGAAAATCATTAGAATATGTATCTCCATGATCTTCGATAATCTGTAATGTTTTGTTTATAGAATTATTAATTGTTGCATTCTTAGTTGCATTATCTGAATATCTTCCAGAGTCGCTTATCTTGACTGCATATGACAAATCATTATATGCAAGAAGTACACCATTACGGTCATATATACGACCTCTTGCAGCCGCAACACTCATATCTTTCTGTATAGAACTTGATAAGTCTTCGACATATGAATCTCCATTTATTATCTGAAGAACAAACAATCTGTGAACAAGAACAGAAATCAGAACAATAAATACAAGAATCATAGGAAAAATTCTGGATTTAAGAAGACTTATAATGTACTCAAACACTTCTTTCATCAATCTTACCCTTCTTCTTTCTCTCTTTTCCTTGCTCCGTTATAACACAAAAATAATGTATCGGATGATATATCAGTAATGAAACAAGAGCTGTATAAACAACCTCCGGCAATATAAAGCGTGACATAAAAAATCCAACATTAAGTCTGTTTTGAAGCAGAAAATTACCAATATATGATATGAATCCATATCCAAAATCAGCTGTAATCACAAGTGCAAGAGGGATAAGAACTTCCCTTACCTCGTACTTCTGATAAAAAAATCCCGAAAAATATCCTATGTAAATAAAAATAAGTGCTGTAAATCCGAACAAACCGGAATAGAACAAATCATACATAATTCCAGCAAAAAATCCTGCAAACATTCCATCATTCTTACCACAGAAGAAGCCAAAAAATACAGGCATAATAATAAGCCAGTTTGGTGAAATATTAGCAATTGATATTACTCTTGCTGCAGAAACCTGCATGATATAGAAAAACAATATAATAATTAATTCTGTTATCTTTCTTTTCATAATAAATTGTCCTAAACACTTATTCTTTAAGCTGTGTTATAACCAGAACCTCCTGTAAATTATTAAAATTCACAGCAGGAACAATATATCCTGACTGGGTAAGATTATTAGAATCCAGCTTAACATCCTTAATATACCCAATCAGAATTCCTTGCAGATACCTATCACTAATATTAGAAGTAACTACTTTATCGCCATTTCTGACAACAACATCACTTTTAAAATGTGAAACGCGTATCATGCCTGTATCCATCAGTTCAACATCTCCCTGAACAATACATGTTTCATTAGTATCTATAAGCATTCCACTTACATTGCTGTTATTCTCTGTAATTGTCTTAACAATAGAATAATTACTTCCTGTTTCAGAAATAATTCCTACCAGCCCTCCGCTGGCAATAACATTCATATTAACTTTAAGACCATCGTCAGTTCCTTTGTCAATCTTGAATGACGAATGCCAGTTATCTGTAGTAACTTCAATAACTCTGGCTCCAACTTTCGAATAACCTGCATACTGCTGGTCTAGCTCATATAAATCACGAAGTCTGTTAAGTTCATAAGAATCCTGTTTTAACTGATTATTCTCTTCTGTAAGATCATCAACCTGACTCTGAAGCTTCTTATTCTCATCAAGAACAACTGATATCTCCTGAAGTGTCTGGTATTTATCATAAACCCAGAATCCAATATTGTTCATACCCTTCTGTACCGGAACTACAACCATTGAAACGCACTTTTTAAGAGGCTTGGTAAGCGTATCTGTAAAAAAGCTCGTACCAATAAAGAAACAGCACAAAACCGTAAGTGCAATGAGAATATTCTTCGAAGTCATAAGTGAAGAAATATTCTTTCTCATCTTAAAACCTGCCCTTTAATCAAAATTTTTCTCTGTAGGAGTATATGCAACCTTAGCAAATTCCGGATTAGATACAACTCCCATAAGACCTCTTACAACACTCTCTGCAGGATGTTCAACAATATTGACATTAAGATTAGTTTCATCTTTGATAAACTTTTCAAGATTGTTAATCTGTGCAGTTCCTCCTGTAAAATAAACACCATCCTTGATTATGTCAGCTGCAAGTTCCGGTGGTGTTCTCTCAAGTATAACCTTAATAGCATCCATAATAGAATGTAATGAATCAATTATAGCCTGATATACAACATCGGAAGAAATATCAACACTTACAGGAAGACCTGATAAAACATTTCTTCCAAAGCCAGGTGCAAATGTTTCTGAAACAGGAACAGCACTTCCTAACTGCTTCTTTAAATTTTCAGCAGTTTTACTTCCTATAACAAGATTATAAGCCTTTCTTACATTACTTATAATACAGTCATCAAGCTTATTACCACCAATCTTAACAGCCTTGCTTATAACGATTCCGCCTAAAGAAAGAACTGAAATCTCAGTTGTCTCTGCTCCGATATTAACAATCATAATACCCTTTGACTTAGTTACATCAAGGCCTGCACCTATAGCGTCTGCAACAGGTTTATCAACTACATAAACATTCTTTGCCTTTACTTTTGAATCAACAACTAATTCATAAAAAGCTCTCTTCTCTACTTCTGTTACATCTGTTGGTACAGCAATATAGAAATCTGATCCGGTAATCTTTTTTCCTTCATTAATCTTATTAAAGAAGTTAAAAAGAAGTGTCTGCATATTCTCAATATCAGCTATCACACCAAACTTAACCGGGAAAGAAACCTCAATATGCTCTGGAGCTTTCTCATACATTTCATATGCTTCATCTCCAAAAGCTAAAATCTCTGTTTTATTAGCTATAGCTATAATATTCTTTTCATTAAGTATCTTATCCTTATCACTGCAGCACATTTTAAAATTACTTGTGCCTATATCAATTCCGTATGCATTACCCATGTCTTAATTCCTTTCTTAATTGTTAATTAATGTATTGCATTTGTTTAAAACTGAAATAAGAATTATCTCCTATAACAATATGATCTAACAGTTCAACACCAATAATTCTGCCGGCTTCCATAATATTCTTAGTAACCTTCATATCCTCTCTGCTAGGAGATGGATTGCCTGATGGATGATTATGCAGGATAACTATCGAAGCTGCCCTGCTGTCAAGTGCCTCCTTAAATATTTCCCTTACAGAAACCATTGAACCAGTAGAAGTTCCAACAGACATCACCTTATCTCTAATAAGGCGGCACCTGTTATCAAGCATTACAAGAACCAGATGTTCTCTCTTTAGATGTCTCATATCTTCCATATAATATTCTGCAATAGTTTCAGCATTCGAAAAGTCAAGTCTTTCTCTAGCCTTCTGCTTTGCAATTCTTCTTGAAAGTTCAAGAATGCAGCATATCTGGACAGCCTTTGCCTTTCCTATACCCTTAATCTGCATAAGTTCTGAAACGGACATACCATAAAGACCGTTAAGATTGCCAGCATTCTCCAGTAACTTTTCTGCAAGCTGGATAGAACTTAAACCATTGGTTCCTGTTCTTATAATCGCTGCCAGAAGTTCAGCATTATCAAGTGATGATGCACCATACTCAAGACATTTTTCGTAAGGAAGCAGTTTTTCTTCCTCCACACCTGTTATTATATTCTCATAGACCATAAATTAAACAGCAGTCAGATTAAATAAATCTGTAAA
>ULUY01061889.1_pt1 | contig 10854 bp, 9 predicted proteins | sample 1959031 | NCBI WGS metagenome assembly ULUY01 (sample SAMEA4835774, study PRJEB28245) | human gut metagenome | biome: gut microbiome; material: fecal sample | place: Denmark | collected 2008
AGGGCAAGTGCATACCACGCGTTCAACGCGTGGTTTTGATTATTTTATATTCAGTGCTTTATAATGCAAAAACCCCTCCGCTGTGGCGGAGGGGTCGATATGCTCTTTAATTCAAAGCATTAATCAGTCAGATTACTTGCTTCTCTTCTTAAGAACAACGCCTGCTGTAGCAACTGCTGCTGCTGCGAGAGCTGCAGGAACAACTGCAACTGCAACACCTGTGTCAGGGCTTACAGGCTTGTCAGGATCTTTAGGTGTTTCGCCTGAAGACTCACCGGGTTTAACGGGCTCGGGAACGTCGCCTGAAGATTCACCGGGGTTAACGGGCTCGTCGGGCTCTTCGGGAGTGCTGTTATCTACAACGATCTTAACGCTGTCGATAGCGATTGTAGGAATGTCTGTTGCATCTTCTTCAGCTGCGAGGTCTGTGCAAACTGCGATGAATTCAGCTGCATCGATCTTGTTAGCAAAAGTAAGTTCAACTTCGTATGTGCCGTTGCCTGTTACGTCAACAACTGTACCTTCTGCGTTAGCGTTACCTGTGTTGCCTTCGCCCCAGTACTGTACGCCCCAGCTCTTATCTGCAAATGAGATCCAAGCCTTGAAAGGAGTTGTGAAGTTAGATACTGTGAACTGTACCTTAACCTTTGTTGCACCTGCGAAATCAGCCTTTTCAGCGATTACGTCAGCGTCGTCGCCTGTCCAAGCATTGATGATGTTTGTACGAACAAGACCGTTGTCAACTACTGTACGACCTGCGTTCTTGATAGCAACGTCAACTGTTTCTTCTACATCTTCAGATGTACCGGGTGTTACATCATCAGAAGCAACGGGAAGCTTTTCGCCATCCTTGTTAAGGAAGTCGACGCTTGAGTAAGCGATATCGCCGCCCCACCACTGTGAAAGGGCGATCTGACCGTATGTGCCTTCAGCACCTGAGATATCCTCAGCTGTGAAGAAAGGCTTTTCTTCCATTCTTGTGATAGAGTTTGTTTTAGTATCCAACAGAATGTCGTGCGCCTCAGGCTTCTCGGATGTGTCACAGCCGTTGCACCACTGGAGCTGGTTCCAGTTGTTAGATGCTGTGCTGAAGATGAATCCTCCGCCTGCACCCTGTGATAATACATCAGCTGATGCGTCTGTAAAGTTGATTCTTACACCGTATACATCGTTGATGTCTACGCCTTCGGGAAGGATGTCGGCTACGTTAAGTATGACGTTACCGTCTTTGTTGGCACCGTCCCAAGCTGCGAATGCGCTTACTGCAAGTGAAGAAACTGCAACTGCAGCTGCAGCAACACTTGCTAAAGTTCTTGTAAACTTCATTGGTTTTGTCCTCCATAAAAATATTTTAGCTGTTTAGCTAGTATTTATCATACTATATCCCTGCAAGCTTTTCAATTGGCAAATTGCACAAAAATTGCAAGCCGTTTTGTAGATTTTATCCACCATAACGATAAAACTGTTAAATTAATTACAATTTGCTAATAATGTTATCAAAGCGGAATAGCAGTATCCGACCGGTTTTTTGCATATATCCGGCATTGTTTTGCTTGACTAACTGCGTGGGATAAGGTACAATATAATTGAATAAATATGCTGACAGCTATACGCACATCTATATGTAAGCACCGTTTTGCGTACATATCCGATATGTTGTGATACTGCACAAAAACCGTATGAAAGATTTTACTTATCCGATACACAGAATTTTCATCAGGAGTGAAACTTTTTCGGAAAATCCGCCTACTACAAAGTAGGTGACGTAAGCGAGGTGAGCCAATGGGCAACAGCGGTCACGAAGAATATTTCAACCGTATATATGACGAAACCTGCAAGTCGGTTTCAAGGTTCGTAGTCAGCAAATGCGGAAATATGGACGATGCGGAAGATATTATTCAGAATGTATACACCCGCTTCTTCAAGCGTATAAGCGAGAAGGGTCACGAAGATATTGAAAGCCCGGAGGCTTTCCTTATAAATATTGCAAAGTTTGAATGCCGCACATACTTCTCCGGCAGAAAGAAAAATGATAAGGTTTCATCTTTTTCCGATTATACCGAAGAAGAGATGGTGGCAATAGAGAGCGAAATGTCAAAGCCTCAGCCAAGGCTTGAGGACGTTATAAGCAACAAGATAGTTGCAAAACAGATATTTGATGACATAATGAAGACCGATGAACTGACAGGTCAGATATTCTATCTTCATTTTGCGTGCGATATGAAGCTTGAAGATGTTGCTAAGGCACTTGATGTAAAGCTTTCAACAGTCAAGAACAAGCTTTACCGCACAATAGAAAAACAAAAGAAAAAATTTAAACTGTGACTTACGGAAGGGGGCTTTCAAATGAATACAAACGAGTTCTATAAAGAGCTTATGAGCGAGTATTCTTTTGACCATGATAAAATAAAAAAAGCCGCTATGGGTAAGTCGGTAAGCAGAAAAACAAGCAGACTTAAGGCGGCATGGATTTCGGCGGCAGGTGCCGCTGCGGCAATTGCCATTACATTCGGCAGTGTTGCGCTTCTCAATACAGGTAGTCCTGTGAGCGTTGCTCCCACGACCTCGATCAGTGCGGAAGATCGCTTTAAAATGGCAATGGAAGCTTATAACAAGGCTGATGAAAATACCGAGGATGTTTTCCTCTATGTTACATTCAAGGAAAACGAAACGCCTGAGGATATGCAGAAGATACTTGCAAAGGCTGATAACAAGGGTAATATCCGTGTTACGAAAGTTTACCTTTCTGACGGCTCGTCAGTGAGCGGAAGTGAAAACATTGCTTCTCTTTTTGACGCCAATGAGAAAAGCATAACAGCCGTAAAGGTTTACTGCCCCGGAAACTTTCTGAAACGTCTTACCGCACTTGACGGTGTTTACCTTGTGGAAACAGAAGACACATTCAAGGAAAATGATTTCTCTGCTATCGATACAAGTAGCGATTACGACAACTATCCCGATTACAGCACAGGCGACAACACAGTAACGCCTGCGCCCGGAGATTCAACAAACCCTCAGGAATAATCTCTTTATATATTTAAATAGTATACCGCCTTCAGGAGCGACAGTTCCGGAAGGCGGTTTTTAATATGCCGCTCTATCTTTGAAATAGCTGTGTAATCGTTTTAACAAAATTTCGTGACAGTCCCGAAATGCTATTGACTTTTCTTGTGAAAACCATTACAATATGATTAAAACAACAAAACGACTTTTTGTTTCCCGAAAAACGAAAAGCTGAGGAAAGAAAGGTATCTATGAAGAAGAGAATACTTGCCGCTCTTATCAGCGGCATAATGGTTGTTACCGGTATTTCTGCGTGCTCAGGCGGGGCAAACTCGTCTGTTGACAGCAGTACTGCAACTACAACGACCTCCGTGCCAGCCACAACCAAGGCAGAAACCACGACCACTGCCACAACCAAGGCTGAAACCACGACAACCAAGGCAGAAACAACGACCGTGACCACAACCACAACTACAACGACAACAACGAAGCCGGAAACCGTTGCAACCACAACGACCGCAACAAAGAAGCCGGAAACCACCACCGCAAAACCGGCAACAACCACAACAAAGAAGACCGAACCCGCACCTGACGAAACAAAAGGCGACTCTGTCAAGTTCTCACAGAACTTAATGCCCGGCTGGAACCTCGGCAACTAGCTGGAAGCAAATTCAGGCGGCACTCCGAGCGAAACCGCATGGGGCAACCCGACTATAACCGAAAAGCTTATAAAAAAAGTAAAGGCACAGGGCTTCAAGTCTATCCGTATCCCCGTATCATATCTTTCTAAGATAGGTGCAGGTCCCAACTACACGATCGACTCAAAGTGGCTCGACCGGGTACAGGAAGTAGTAGATATGTGCGTTGACAACGGACTTTACGCTATAATCAACATTCACGGCGACGGCTACTACACCGTAAAAGGCAGCTGGCTTCTCTGCGGCGAATCCGCTTCTGAGCAGAAGACTATAAAAGCAAAGTATGAAAAGGTATGGGAACAGATTGCAAAGCGTTTCAAGAACTATGACGAACATCTCGTGTTCGAGTCAATGAACGAGGAATTTGACAATACATACGGCAATCCCAATCCCGAATACTACAACAACATCAATGCATACAATCAGATTTTCGTTGATGCGGTAAGAAAAGCAGGCGGCAAGAACAACAGCCGTTATCTGCTTATCCCGGGCTGGAACACCGATATAAACTTTACAACCGGCGACTGCGATTCATATACAATGGAAGCAAAGTTCGTTATCCCGAATGACAGCAGGATAATGATTTCCGTTCACTACTACAGCCCGTGGGAATTCTGCGGAGAAGAAGGCTATGATACCTTCTATAAATGGGGCGACTCGGTCAAGAAATTCGTAAAGCCCAGACAGAGTGAATCGCTTGTAAACAGACAGTTCGATAAGCTCTACAACGCATTTATCAAGAACGGTTACGGCGTTGTAATAGGCGAGTACGGCTCAATTGACAGGACCTCAAAGGATAAGAGCAATACAATATATCGTGCTTATTTCGCGGAGTATGTGAATTATGCCGCTCATCAGAGAAATATAGTTACTGTTTACTGGGATAACGGCTATAACGGTAAACACGGCTTCGGATTATTCGACCGCACAAAGTGCACAGTAACACAGCCCGAGATAATCAAGGGTATTATAAACGGCGCAAAGGCTACCAAAGCCCCGAAAGCGCCTACGGAATAAAACCGCATTCGGTGCAATAACTTTGTATATTTTTCCACTTGCTTTTTCGGTGGAAATGTAGTATATTAATCCTTACAGAAAGGAATGATATTTTATGATGAAAAAAATTACTTCTGCGCTGACAGCCGCAGCAATGTCGATATTACTCGGTATAACCTGCTTTGCCGAAACTACAGTAGGCGCAAGCAGCGGTAACACAAACACAGGCGTTACATTCGATATGACTGCCATCATCATCTGCATAGTAGCTCTTGCAGTTGTAGTTGCAGTCGGCGTTATCACAGCTGTTGTAAGCAAGAAGAAAAAGAACGGCGATAACAAGTAATTATCACTGAAGCCCCGCCCACGCGGGGCTTCTTTTTCATTTTCACATTATCACCACAATCTTTCAGCAAAGATACACTATATTTTACTGTTCAACAGCATAAAATGGTAAAAATTCACTTGACTTTTCGGACCTGATGGGATATACTATTAATGTACAGGAAAATATCAGATTGTACATCTCAGACGACAGTAAGAGGCATATAACGACTGTCGCACGGAGGGAAAAATGAAAAAAAGCTTAGTCACATTGCTTATTGCGGCGTTGGCTGTTACTACGGCCGCCTTGATGAGCGGATGCGGCTCAGATACAACATCTTCGGACAACACGACCCCTGACACGCCACCAACGACTCAAGAGAGCAAAGATTCAGATCCTTCGTCGCAGCAGACAACGGTATCGGATATTATATCCGTTCCTGACAGCTCAAGCGATACTGGTAGCAGTGATAACAGCGATAATACGGCGACAGACCTGCGCAGGCAGATAGTTGCTACCGCTGAAGCGCTCGTAGGCATCGATTATGTCAGCGGTATGGCTTCTCCAGAACAGGGCTTTGACAATTCAGGACTTATCTATTATGTTCTCCGCGAAAACGGATTTATAAATTGTCCGAGAGGTACAGCCGCACAAAAAGAAATGGGTACATCGATTGATTTTGATGATATCAGGGAGGGTGACCTGCTCTTCTTTACCGACACCGACAGCGAAACAGGCGAAAAGATTGATTTCGGCGGTATTTACATCGGCAACGGAAAACTGATATACAGTCCCTATCCCGGTGAAAAAGTAAAGTTCGCCGATATCAACAGTGCTTATTGGCAAAACAGTTTCAGTGTTGCGATAAGTGTTGCTTAAATTCCGATTATGACATTGTCCTTCATATAAAACTACAAGAATACCGTCTGCGTTATGCAGGCGGTGTTTTTGTATTTGCAACACTTGTTACCGAATTGTAACCGTTGTTACCGTTTTGTAACCATTTGTAACCGAATTGTTACCGTATTGTAACCGAATTTTAATTGCATTTTGCTTATTTTGTGATATACTTAAGGCAAGGACAGGGAAATGTCAGATAAAAGGTTGGTGATAATATGAAAAAGAAATTATCATTGATATCAGTGATATTGACCGTTGTTGCCCTAGCATCGCTTACGGCTTGCTCCGGTAATTCTCAAACCGCACAAAGCGATGGATCATCTCAGAGCTCATCTGAAAGCTCAACTGCCGGCAGTTCTGACAACTCAGAAACATCTTATGAGGATAATTCATCACAGGACAGCTCAACCGATGATACATCGTCAGACGACAGTTCGACCGATGATACGTCGTCAGACGACAGTTCGACTGATGATACATCGTCAGACAATAGTTCGACCGATGATACATCGTCAGACGACAGTTCGACCGATGATACATCGTCAGACGACAGTTCAACCGATGATACATCGTCAGATAACAGCTCGAATGACAACGCTTCAAACGATACAGAACCTGTCGCACCTTCCCAAAAAGGCGATGTTATCGCCAAGGCGGCATATGATATGCTTGGCAAGCCGTTTACGGACGGCGGATACAAGCCCGAAACGGGTTTTGACAATTCAGGCCTTATCTATTATGCGCTGACAAATGCCGGTCTTGAGTGTCCGAGAGGACTTACCGCGCAGAAAGATATGGGCAAAGAGGTTCAGCTTTCTGACCTTCAGAAAGGTGACATTGTATTCATAAAAGACGGCGACTCTTTCTTCGGAGGTATATATACAGGCGATGACACAATGGTGTTCAGCCCGTATCCGGGACAGACGGTACGCACCGCAAATCTCAAGTCGATATACTATATCGACAACTTTCTTAAGGCTGTAAGAGTGGGTTAACGCTTTTATTGCACAATCATCACAAAGTTTTTTCAGTGCCTTGTAACACCTCGCAATAACTTCATAATGTTTTACAACATTGCAACAGCTTTTCAGACTACATCGCAGTAACATTCAGACAGCATTTTTATAACACCTGCAAATATTTACACAGCATTTTCGCATCGTTTCAACATAATTCTTAATTTCCGCTGCATTGCAGCAATTCTCCTCTCTTATATATTTGCCCCTCCGCTTTTGCGGAGGGGCAAAATCTTTTTTTGATAGTCGGATTTATCTTGATTTTCATCATTCAAACTGTTACAATATAATTGTACATATTCAGCTATAAAGCCGAAAGGAAAAAATAAAATGGAAAAACGTACAGTTTTATTTAATGACAACTGGAAATTTGCACTTACCGAGCCCGACAGCGATGAAACGGCTCTTCAGAATATACATTGGTATAATGTTGAAATTCCGCACGACTGGCTTATCGGAGATACCGCAAACCTTTACAAATCGGGTTGCGGCTGGTATGAAAAGCATTTCCGCATAGACAAGCTTGACGAGCGGGACTGCTATATTCTGATATTTGACGGTGTGTATATGGATACGACCGTTTATGTCAACGGAAAAACTGTCGGAGAGTGGAAATACGGTTATACCTCATTCAGCTTTGACATAACAGACAGCCTTGCCGAGGGTGACAACCGCATCCTGGTAAGAGTAAATCACAAGGCGCCAAATACCCGTTGGTACAGCGGTGCCGGCATATACCGCAACGTATGGCTGAGAAAGACCTCGCGTAATCATATCATACAGGACGGAATATATATAAGCGCAAGACCCAACGACAGCGACCGCAGAGAGCAGGGCAAGTGGAAAGTGACTGTACAGACAGAGCTGTCGGTGCAGACCTGCGGAACGCTTTCGTTTGATGTGATCGATCCTATAGGGCGTGAAACCTACAGCTGTGAGCGCAGAGTGTGCGGAAAAAGCGACAAACTGGTGTTCTATACAGACTGTCCGAAGCTGTGGGATACTATTACACCGAATCTTTATTCTCTGTCTGTAAAGCTCTGCGGCGAGGACGGAACACAGTATGACTATGTTCAGACAAAATTCGGCTTCAGAACTACAAGGTTCAGCCCGGACGAAGGTTTTCTGCTCAACGGCATACGTCTGAAACTCAACGGAGTTTGTATGCACCACGATCTCGGTGCGCTTGGTGCGGCTGTCAATTACGATGCTACATACCGCCAGCTTTCAAAGATGAAAGAAATGGGCGTCAACGCTATCCGCACAAGCCATAACCCGCCTTCAAGAGAGCTTATGGATATATGCGATGAAATGGGCCTTTTGGTCGACAGCGAAATATTTGATATGTGGGAGCTTGCAAAGAACGAGAACGACTATCACCGTTTCTTTCCCGAATGGTACAAGACAGATGTTGCCGCCTGGATACGCCGTGACCGCAACCGCCCATCGGTTATTATGTGGAGCATAGGCAATGAGATATACGATACGCATAAAAGTCCGAGAGGACTTGAGGTAGCACAGATGCTGAGCGCCGAGGTCGAAAAGAACGATCCTATGCACAACGCTCTGCCTACTATTGCGTCAAACTATATGCAGTGGGAAAATGCGCAGAATGTAGCGGACTTTCTTAAGCTTGCCGGCTACAACTATGCCGAAAAACTGTATGACGAACACCACGAAAAGCATCCCGACTGGGTCATATACGGCAGTGAAACAGCGTCTACTGTACGATCAAGAGGAATTTATCATTTTCCTTACGATACCTCGCTTCTTGTCTATGACGATCTGCAATGCTCGGATCTCGGCAACAGCGTTGTAAACTGGGGCGCTTCTCCGCTCAGATCCTACGCTATGGATACAGCCGCAGATTATTCTATGGGACAGTTTGTATGGACAGGCTTTGACTATATAGGCGAGCCGACCCCCTACAGCACCAAGAACTCATATTTCGGCATAGTGGATACCGCAGGATTTGAAAAGGATTCGTTCTGGTTCTATAAATCGGTATGGGATATTGCCTGCGAAAAGCCCTTTATCCACATATCGCCCTGCTACTGGGATTTCAATGAGGGACAGATGATAGATATCATAGCATATTCAAATCTGCCTGTTCTGAAACTCCGCTATTGCGGAAAAATATATGACAGCGAAACGCTTGATCATAAGAGCGAGGATAAGCTTTGCGCACATTTCCGTGTGCCTTATCATAAAAATTCGCCTGTAGCGGTAAGAGGATATTATAACGAAAACTGTACAATCAACGATTATGCGGTCGAAAAAGTACTCTTTACCTCTCTCGATCCGTATAAGATCCGTATGCACAGCGACAGGAGCGAGATAACCGCAGACGGCAGATCGCTTGCGTTCGTAACGGTTACGGTTGAGGACAGATCCGGTCAGGAAGTGCAGAATGCCGTCAACAGAATTAAATTCACCGTAAGCGGCGCCGGCAGACTGCTGGGTCTTGATAATGGCGACAGCACCGATTATGACAGCTACAAGGGCAGTCATCGCAAGCTGTTCTCGGGTAAGCTTCTTGCAATTATCGGCTCTACATTTGAAACGGGCAATATAACGATAACTGCCGAAAGCGAGGGCTTACAGCCGGAAACGATCATTCTCAATTCTGTTGTCCCGAAGACTGCGCCGGAAGGCGTAAGCATAGTGACGGAAAATGCATTCCCGGCAGTCACAACGCCGTATACAAACGAAATACCCGTCCGCAGGATCGGGCTTGAGGATAACAGCTCACATAAGCTTAGCAAGGACAGCGATACTACAGAAATAAGCGTTAAGATATATCCCGAAAATGCAACGTTCCGTGATATAGAGTTCAGATGCTGCGCCGATAACGGAGTTGAGATAAGCTTTGCCAAGGTAGTTTCGTTTGACGGAAAGACAGCAACTCTTAAAGCTTTCGGCGACGGAAATTTCCGCCTGCGTGCATATTCAAAGAACGGTACCGATATCCCGAAGATAATTTCAGAGCTTGAATATACAGTTGAAGGGCTCGGTAAGGCGGAAAAGGATCCGTATATCTTTACTGCAGCCTGCCTTTGCGATTTCTCAAATGTACCCGTTACAACGATAGACAGGGGTTCGCTCGGTGGATTCAACGGCAGAACCGTTGTCGGATTCAGTTCTATGGATTTCGGCGGCGGCACTAAACGTATGACGTTAAGCGTCGGAAACTGCGGCGGCGGTGAGGACTACCCGGTAGAACTCTACCTTGGTGATGCTGATAACGGCGGAGAATACATCGGCACATTCAATATAAAGAATAACGGCGGCTGGGACAGGGCGTATCCTCAGGAATTTGACCTGCCGCACAGAATAAGCGGAATACACGACATCAGCTTTGTCATCAATAATTCCTGCATATTCGGCGGCTTTGAGTTTGCGAAATACGACCGCACCTATGCGGAAAACTCTGCGGCAGACAACGATAATCTGTACGGCGATGATTACAAGGTAAACGGCTCGTGCGTTGAGGAAATAGGCAACAACGTTGTTATCGAATTCAACGGCCTTGATTTCGCAGGCGGTACGGATAAGATAACCGTTACAGGCAGAACACCGCTCGATAACTGCACGATTCAGCTCAGAGTAAATGATGAGAACGGCAGCCAGACCACCCGCCTGCTCGAATTCCCCCACGCAGACGAGTACACGCCGGTAACGTTTGACATCGAGCATATCGCAGGCAAGAACAACATAGCGTTCGTATTCCTTCCCGGCACACAGTTCGATATGAAATCGTTCAGATTCACAAAAACCGAAGATTAAGCTAAAGCCACGGCAACTGCCGTGGCTTCAGACTGTTGATAAACCTCTTAATTATATAAAAATGGGGTGTCGCTTATTGCTTGCTCTGTTGGTTTTGCATCGTGCAAAACTTTTGGCAAGCAACCAAAGC
>ULUY01102656.1_pt1 | contig 10741 bp, 5 predicted proteins | sample 1959031 | NCBI WGS metagenome assembly ULUY01 (sample SAMEA4835774, study PRJEB28245) | human gut metagenome | biome: gut microbiome; material: fecal sample | place: Denmark | collected 2008
AGAAAAGCCAGTGTCTTACCCGAACCGGTGGGCGAAAGAAGTACTAAATCTTTAGCTGATTGATAGGCTTCCTTAGCAGCCTCCTGCATCGGAGTAAGTTCTTGTATCTTCAAATTATGAAGTATATCCGAAAGTTCCATGAATATCTCTTTTTTAATCAATATGCAAAGATACGGATAAGAAGTCAGTTTCCATCAAAACAAAAACAGCTTTTAAGAAAGCTACCTAAATCATGACATGCCCGTCATACTAAAAAGGGAGACTCTCCTTATAGTTTCTGAAGCTTTTACCAAGCCCAATCGTCAGCACTATAAGTAGCTTCTACAGTCTTCTCTATCTCATTAGGCAGGTTACAGAAGAAGTCGATACCGGTTTCGTACTCCAAATTTTTAATAGAAACGGCATAAACCATAAATTCATCTTTTCCAGGTTTTTCTGGCAATAATTCAGAATGAGGGACTAAAAAAGCGATAGTATGATAAACCCCTGCCTTCTCGCTCAACAGAGCCATGTAATAATAGCTGGGGCAAATGAGTCCGCCAAGTGTCAGCCCGTCGGCATTGGTGGTGGGATAAAGCCCGTCATTGGCTTTCTTCACACCTGTGAAATTGGTAAGCAAACGGTCAGTAGTACCACCTTTCACGACATAAAGTTTGTCGTATGTGCCATTGATGGTGGAACGTCCCCAAGTCTGCACCTGCTTCTCAAGAGCCGCCCAATACTTTTGATTGAAACTCCCTATCTGTGGCGAGATATTACTGTAGTAGAAGGTCTGCTTATTGGCACTTTTACTGTACACGCGGTCTTCGCTGGCACAAAGATGCCCCTTGTCGTACCCATCGCTCTTATGCATGGATTCAGTCACCTCCACGCTGTTGTCAATATTGGGGTCGTCTTGATTCCACTCGTTGGCACGCTTCACGTTGTCTTGCGCAGTAATCGGGTCGAAACTGAATGCCACCCAAGCCGAATGCTTCTTGGAAGCGATGTATTCCAAAGAGAAATTGAGTACCTGCCCGGCACCTTCCTCATCAGACACGCCTGCATAGTATTCAATATATTGATTGGTTGCATTGAGAGCTGGGATTTCAAGATTGTCTGCTTTATTGTTATCAGCAATATTGGCATTTTTCACATCTATATCCTCAGAAGCCACATACTCTATGCCCACTTCATTACCGTGAATATAGGCCACGCGGAGCTTGCCCATCTGATAATGATTGTAGCGGTTGAAACGCACCCAATAGCACGTAGAGGGTTCACCTCAACGCTTTCGCTGAAAGCATCGGCAGACGGGACGGCAGTAAGCCCTTCCAGCGACTCACTATTAACAGGAGCAAATGCGTAATTACGCCCGGTAAAAGCTTTGGACTGGATATAGAAAGGGGTGCCGATAGCCTTGGGCTTATACACGTTGAAACCATTGTCGCTCGACTCATAGCCCTTCATCACGTAAGTATCCGAACCCTGCTCGGTAGGTATTATCTCGGGAATGAGCGAAGCCTCTGAAGAATCATCACATCCAGCCAGCCAAATTCCGACCAGCAAAAGAAATAAGTAAGACAGTTTTTTCATCTATGTTTCTAAATTTGATTTTACGATACTAAGAATGCAAATGTGGTAATGGACAGTAAAGTCCATTACCACATTGTCTATTGCACAACCTCAGGAATTATTCCTTCACCACAAAGTTACTCATGTAGAATGTAGGAGCAAATCCAGGATCAGTATTACTTGCATAACGGAATGCCACATATACTTTCTTGCCCACATAGTCAGCCATGGAAGTACGCATTTCGATCTCTTTAGAGCTTGTAGGCCACTCGAACGACAACGGATCACTCCAAGCCGCTCCCTGCAATGCTGCAATCTTCTCTTCCTCAGTAGCAGTAGAAGCCGCAGGGATATAATTTTCGGACACATGTACAGACACTGCGTTCTCAATTTTGCCTCCATACAAATAGTCTGCCGAAGCAGTGAATACCATCTGTGGGGCAATAGCTTCGGTAAGATCTACCTCACCGGTTACAAGCCATGCCTCCGTATCGCGGTTACGCTGATAATAACCGCTTGCCTTGATACGGGTATAACCTGCACCTGCACTCCATACATAATTCATGCCATCAAGCTTCACATTCACAATCTGGGCATCGTTATGAAGTTCACCAGCAAAGTCATTGCTATAATACTCTTTTGCTTCCATCCATTTGCCGTCAGTCTTCAGGAATGCCATTTCAGCAGTTTCCGTTTCGGTATTCTTCTTCACCCATGCAGTGCCATCGAAGCCATATTCATCGGCCATCACATCATACTCCTTATTTCCGAAATAAACTACTGCCTTGACATCCCCGCTCTGTGCGTAAGGGAATGCATTCTTCAGATAAACGGGCAATACGGCATCAGCATCGCTCAAATAGTCCGAACCGGTAGAAACATAATCGGCAGGTTGCATCACACGGATACCGATACTTGCGCTTTCTTCGTAGGCAATCCAAGCCGAACCGTCATACTGGTAGAGAGCAGAAGCATTTGGCTTCACGTCTGATGCACGGGTAACGGCACGAGCAGGCATTTCAGCTTCTGATTCAGGAATCTCCTTATAAATATCCACACCCTCATAATACCCTGATACGGTACTTGTAAGTGACATATTCTTAAACTCTACAGTAGGCGCACACTCTGTAGTACTCTTATAACGGAAAGCAATGGCTATCTTCTTGCCCTCGTAAGCACTCAGGTCAATATCACCGGAATTTACATAATTCCAATTCTTGCCTTCCGGCCATTGAGGTACATTCAGAGCCTTCCATTCAGCAGTAGCCACATCATCCACATAATCTTCCGAAGCCAGCAATTCAATAAAATCAGCACGATTGTTACCATTCAAGAAATTAATGGCAATATCTACCTTAAGAAGAGGAGCCTTCGCTTTTGCTAAATCTATAATAGGAGAAACCACCCATGCTTCCGATTCAAAATCGCTATCTCCTACATGAGCACTACCCTTCCAACCATATTTACCATCCACCTTCCATACATTAGTTAACGTGCCGGTAAGTTTCACATTTTGAGTAGTGAAACCGCCCTCGTTTCCATTGAACGACTCATTCATATAAATGCCCAACGTAGCATTCGGATAAGAACCGTATGAATAAGAGTTTCCTTTTTCATAGAAATTCAGCTTGATGATTTTGTCCTTTTCCACATTTTTTACATCAAATGCCTTACGGTCATAGTTGTAAGCAAAGCTCCAATCCCCACCCTCGGGTATGGAAGTACTGATGTTGAAACTGTTAAACGTACCACTCTGATAGATGAACTTGCCATCCGGACGTTGCATAGTGAAACCTTTTTCCGTAGGAGTAAGTGTCATGATATGATTGGACACATCGCTGGTGATGAAACCATCCGCAATCTCTACCGGTTCACCCTCCATATAACCATACGTCTTATCCGGGTCTTTGAACTGACCGAAAGGAATCCAAGTATTGTCCTTCGTCGGAGCCACAATGACATAATTACCTCCTTCGGCATCAATAGAAGTTACTTTCTGGTATACCATTTTCACTGCACCGCCGCCTGTACTGGGCTCGGTCTCCGACCAAGCGTAATTCACTTGGCACACATCTCCCGTCTTCGGGTTCTTGATACCTTCCTTCAACAAAGCAGGAAGCTTCTTCAACGTAGAAGGGGTGAGATATTTCACTACCATGCTTTCCCCCCATACTGTAGCGTAATTGTCAGAAGTAAGATCGAAAGTCTGAGCTTCGTTTATCTTCGAGAGATATTCAGGTTGCTCCTTGCCGATATTGTACTGCACCAGCACCTTGGAACCATCTGACAGATATGCGTAGAGCGAATCGACAAATGCAGGCAGATAATCTTCAGGAGCTACCATATCAGTAAACATCTTGGTTTTACCCAGCTGGTTCAATGCCGTAAGATAAGTCTGCCCCTCGGGATCCTTGGCGAGAGCTATCCCTTGGTTCTTCGGCATAGAAGCTATTTTGCCATAATGGGCATCAGCCAATACGAGGGTATCGGTACTGACATCCGTGATGGTTTCTTTTTCATCAAATCCGGGGAAATTATCCTCGTTATAATCGCAGGCCCCAAGTGCAAACAGCGAAGCCAATGCGGTTCCTAATAATATATGTTTTTTCATAAATATGTTCGCTTAGAAATTCAACTTCAATCTTACAGTATAAGTACGTCCCCAACCATAGATAACACGTGTGGCCGTCTCCCAGTCATGGTTACTTCCATCGCGTGCATCGGCTATGTACTCTTGGTTGAACAAGTTGTTCACATTGCCGCTCAGTGTAGCACGAATCTTACCGAAGTCAAAGGTATATCCTGCACTTACATCAAATGTGCTCCATGAAGGAATCTCCCAAGGTTTTTCCACCACGTAAGCCTCTTTTTGAGTGGCTTGGCTCGCATCAATGTCATAATCGGCATAATTGCGTGCAAAGAAGTTCCAGTCTGCATTAAGACGCAAGCCTTTCATTGGGCGGAATGTCACTCCCAAAGCAGCTGTAGTCTGAGCAGAACCGCCCACCTGTACATTATCCATTTCAATGGTATACTTGTACTGATCTACATTACTCATATCTGTCACCACTTCACCACGGCTATTCGCCATAATCTGGCCTTCAGTATTCATCATGAAGCCTTTCGCTGTCCCATTCCAGCGCCAGTCTCCCCAAGAGAACATACCGTTAACTTCCATCCAGCGGAAAGGCTTGGCAATAAAGTCAAGCTCTATACCCATGTGGTTAGCCTGCGCACCGGTCATGTTCATTGTCCAACGCTGGGAAGCCCCGTTTACGTCTTCATAGGATCCGGTATCATATAAAGCCTTGTCTTTCCACATAGTATAATAGGCGTTTACATTGGCTGAAAAATACTGGCTACGATATCCATAACCTAATTCGAAAGAGTAAACTTTCTCATTCTTAGCATCGGGATTACGCTCATGTGAACTCTGAGAATTGATGAAGGTATTATCAAAAATAGGAGCACGGCTGATAAATCCGGTATTGAAGAATACGTTATTGTAATCATCAAGGTTGTAATTCAAACCAGCTTTCACATTGCCTCCCAAATAATGCTTCTTCGAAGACAGCTGTTTGTCACCACTATAATAAAAACGGTCTTTACGCCAATAACTGGTATTTGTAAGACCACCTGAAACAAATGCACTCACTTTATCTTTATTATACTCCAATTGGGCAAAACCACCTTCGTACATCACAAAACCGTCGTAGTCACGACGAATCACATCTCCTACTCCCAACTTCTGGTTTACCCAGGAGGTGACTCCACCATTCACACTATTCTCAGCCAATACACTCTTACGGTTATAAGAGTCTACATAATACTGCCCTCCAAAAAGATCGGTAATGACATTCTTGTGCAAACCTTTATAATAGCGGAAGTCAATACCACCATAGAAATCAAAGTAATCACCAAACTTAGTGGTATAAGTAGAAATCAATCCTGTCCAGAAATGGTCGTTCGAGGCTTTGTTCATAATCATCAGCGAACCTTTATAACCGGGCATTCCACTCACATTCACCGGATTAGTATAGTTATCTGCATTAAGCTTATCCACAGCATCATAATCAAAAGTACCATCAGGACAACGGAACTGAGTGTTCACCGTACCATCACTGGCCGTACCGTACCAAGAGCTGGTGTACCCCGTTACCCCCGTACCACTATAGCCCGCACCAGTACCGATAGACATATAAGCTGCTGTACTGAGGCTTGACTTATGGTTGATTTGCCACAAATGATTAAGAGACATCTGGGGCTTATGGTATTCGTTACGTGAAGAGTTCATCACTTGTCCATTGCGATAACCGAAAGTAGAGTTGTAACGATAGGGACTTTCCTCACCCATCCATTGTTTTACACGCTGATACTCCTTGATATTCAAACCATTTGCCATATTACGCTGATTATGCCACTGAGGTGCTCCAAAAGCTGTAAATGAAAGTTGATGGTTGTCATTGATACGTTTTGCAATACTCATGAACCAAGTGTAGGCCTCGGATTCCGTACCTTGAATATAACCGTCGCGTTTATCTCTGGCACCCAATAAAGTAAAGGCCCAACCATCTTTTGTCAGACCGGAAGAGACACTGAACATCACTTTACTGTAGCCGTCATTACCCATGCCGTAAGAGATGAAGCCGCCTTTCTTGGCATCAGTAGTCTTGGTTATAATGTTTTGTGAGCCACCTACTGAAGGAGTTGACACCTTGCTGGCACCAAGTCCACGTTGTACCTGAATACTGCTGGCCACATCAATCAAACCACCCCAGTTACTCATGTATACTTTCTGGTTTTCCATTCCGTTCATGGGTACACCGTTAATCATCATAGCCACATATTCTGACTTAAAACCACGAATCTTTATGTTGGAATCACCAAAGCCACCTCCCTCATTAGAAGCATAAACACCCGGAGTAGATTTCAAGATTTGCGGTAACTCCTGAGAACCTATCTTATCTTCAATAAATACGGGGTCGACAGTAGATACTGCAACCGGAGTCTTGCGTGCCACAGCAATAGACGATGTAATCACTACGTCCTTCAGCATCACAGCATCCGGTTCCATTGGGATAGCACCCAAATCCACAGAAGCGCCCTTCTGCGTAATCTTCTTCTTCTGGTCTTTATAACCCACGTACTTGAATAGTAATGTCGCATTCGAAGCAACGCTTTGCTTGAAATAGCCATCAATGTCGGTCACCGATCCTTGTGTAGTACCTTCCACCATGACGGCGGCACCCACTAACGGTTCACCTGTTTCTGAATCAACAAGCTGACCTCTCACTGTAGTCTGAGCAAATGCAGCGGCACTAAATACCGACAACACTGCAACCAACAGGAATTGAATTAGATGTTTTCTCATAATTCTGTTTTTTGTTAATAGATAGTGTTAATTAAACATTAATTTATGTTTTAAGTCGCAAATATAACTAATAAAAACGAGATTAATGTTATATTTATGTTACATTTTTTGAAGGTAGAAAGGCTTTTTTGAGATATTTTTAAACAAAAAAAGCCCTGCATTCTACAGCAGGGCTTTCGTATTGTCAACAAGTAAAAGAATATACTTTCAAATTCGCACCGAAATCAATCATTCATGAGCTTTCTATAACGTACACGGGTGGGTTCTTCTTTCCCAAGACGTTTCTGTTTATTTTCCTCATATTCTGAATAAGAACCTTCAAAGAAGAACACATTGGAGTCTCCTTCGAAAGCGAGGATATGCGTACAGATACGGTCAAGGAACCAACGGTCGTGACTGATGACCACAGCACATCCGGCAAAGTCCTCCAAACCTTCTTCGAGGGCACGGAGCGTATTCACGTCGATGTCATTGGTGGGCTCGTCCAGCAACAGCACATTACCTTCCTCCTTCAGGCAGAGCGCCAGATGCAAGCGGTTGCGTTCACCACCGGAAAGCACCCCACAGAGCTTTTCCTGGTCGGCACCGGAGAAGTTAAAACGGGACAGATAGGCGCGTGCATTAATGTCGCGCCCTCCCATGCGAATCAGATCGTTTCCGCCGGAAATGACCTGATATACGCTCTTGTTGGGGTCGATATCCTTGTGCTGCTGGTCCACGTAGGCAACCTTTACGGTCTCCCCCACCTCGAATTCGCCTTTGTCTGCCTTTTCCAGTCCCATGATAAGACGGAAAAGCGTAGTCTTACCGGCACCGTTAGGGCCGATGATACCCACGATACCGTTGGGTGGAAGCATGAAGTTGAGGTCATCGAACAACAGTTTGTCACCGAACGCCTTTGCCACATGCTTGGCTTCAATCACCTTATTACCCAGACGGGGACCGTTCGGGATAAAGATTTCCAGCTTCTCTTCCTTCTCCTTCACATCCTCGTTCAGCAATTTGTCGTAGGAGTTCAGACGCGCCTTTCCCTTTGCCTGACGGGCCTTGGGAGCCATGCGCACCCACTCCAGCTCGCGTTCCAGCGTCTTGCGGCGCTTGCTGGCGGTCTTTTCCTCTTGCTCCATGCGCTTGGTCTTCTGTTCCAGCCAACTGGAGTAGTTACCTTTCCAGGGAATACCTTCGCCACGGTCCAGCTCAAGAATCCAGCCGGCAACGTGGTCGAGGAAGTAACGGTCGTGCGTTACGGCAATCACCGTACCCTCGTACTGCTGCAAGTGTTGTTCCAGCCAGTCGATAGATTCGGCATCAAGGTGGTTAGTGGGCTCGTCGAGGAGAAGCACATCGGGCTTCTGCAACAATAGGCGGCAAAGGGCCACACGGCGGCGCTCACCACCGGAAAGATGTTCTACGGACTGGTCTTCGGGCGGACAACGGAGGGCGTCCATGGCGCGTTCCAGCTTGCTGTCAAGGTTCCAGGCATCGGTCGCGTCAATGATGTCCTGCAACTCGGCCTGGCGGGAGAAGAGCTTGTCCATCTTGTCCTGGTCCTCATAATATTCGGGCAAGCCAAACTTCTGATTGATTTCCTCGTATTCTGCCAGCGCGTCCACAATGGGCTGCACGCCTTCCATTACAATTTCCTTTACGGTCTTGGTGGGGTCGAGGTACGGTTCCTGGGCCAGATACCCCACAGAATATCCCGGCGAGAACACCACTTCGCCCTGATAGGACTTATCCAATCCGGCGATAATCTTCAGCAGGGTCGATTTACCCGAACCGTTCAGACCGATGATACCGATTTTTGCCCCGTAGAAGAACGAGAGGTAAATGTTCTTCAGTACCTGCTTGTTGTTCTGCTGAATGGTTTTATTCAGCCCAACCATAGAAAAGATAATCTTTTTATCGTCTACTGTTGCCATGTATTTAATGATTAATGTTCAGTGATAATGATTAATATCAAGGATTGATGGGGACAAAGATAAGAAAAAAGATGATATTATTTTGCAAATTTCAAAAAAGTATCTATCTTTGCACCCGCTTAACAGCAATGAAGGATTGAATCGCTAGCTCAGCAGGTAGAGCACAACACTTTTAATGTTGGGGTCTTGGGTTCGAGCCCCAAGCGGTTCACATAGAAACAAAGCCAGAAGGCGACAAAAAGAAAAAAGTCCTACAATATCAATGTATTGTGGGACTTTTTTTATGTTTCCATCTTACCTGAAAGTCCCAAAAGGGTACGAAAAGAAAAGTTGGACATCCAAACAGTGGTACAATTGGTACAGTGGGTACAGCGCCTCTTCTGCTTCACACACATGCGCTTATGTACATTACTTCATAACGCGTACATTATTTATATACATGCGTGTGTGAGATAGAAGAGACGCTGTACCCACTGTACCAACTGTACCCATAAACCTCACCTTTACGCCGCTCAAGTTCACCTTTACACGGCCCAACCTCACCTTTGCTTATGTCACTTCACCTCTTCCAGATAAAGCACACGGCTCGAATAGTCGTTCTGCTTGTGATAGTCCACCTTATGGTTGTAGGGAATCTCCAGCCCGTTTGCCATGAGGTAGGCACCACTGAAACTCTTTCCTTCGTAGTTCAAGGGAACATTATCTATACGGTTCAGTTCATGCACCCGGTATTGCTTGTCGGCACAGAGCCCTGCCATCTTCACACGCGGCAGGTGCTGGTTACAGAAATGTTCCGTCTTCCACCAATAGAAGACTGCCTTGTCCTTCTCCGGAGCCACGTACATCAGAGAAGCCACACCTTGCTTGTCATAAGGAGAGAGCAGGCGGTAAATGTCTCCCAACTGTACTACGGGACGAATGGTCTTGTACTCGGCAATGGCATTCTTGCAAAGAGCCTTTTCTTCTTCCGTCATATTTTTGGGCTGGATTTCCATACCCAAACGACCACTCATGGCAACGTCTATCCGATATTTCAGAGGGATGGTGCGGAACGTCTGATGATTGGGGGCAGCACTGATATGCGATGCCATAGCGATGGCGGGGAAGAAATAGGAAGTTCCCCACTGCATATAGACACGTTGCAGGGCATCGGTATTGTCGCTTACCCAGAACTCGTCGAAGTAAGGCAGCACTCCGTAGTTGGCACGACCGCCGCCACTGGCACATGCCTGGATGGTAAGGTCGGGATATTTGGCACGGATGCGCTGGCAGATTTTCTCGAAGCCGCGGTGGAATTCGATGTACATGTGGCTCTGATTATCCTTCGTCAGATATTGCGAACCGTGGTTCTGGACAGACATATTGGCGTCCCACTTGATGTAATCTATTTCAGGATAAGAGGTCATCAGGTTGTCTACCACACCGAAAACGAAGTCCTGCACGGCAGGATTGGCAAGGTCAAGCACTACCTGCGTGCCGCCGCGTCCCAACACAACGTCACGTTCGGAAGCTTTAAGTACCCAGTCGGGATGCTTCTCGTAGAGTTCGCTGGTAGTGTTCGCCATCTCCGGCTCAATCCAGATGCCAAACTTGACGCCATGTTTCTTGGCATCACTCAGCAAGCCTTCAATACCGTTCGGAAGCTTGTTCTTGTCCACCACCCAGTCGCCGAGTGATGAGCTGTCGTTCTTACGGGGATACTTGTCGCCAAACCAGCCATCGTCCATCACGAACAACTCGCCACCCATGGAGGCAATGTCCGCCATCATTTGGTCCATACCTTGCTGGTTGATGTCAAAGTACACGCCTTCCCAACTATTCAAAAGAATCTTGCGGGGGGTAGTGCCGTGCGCCAGTTTGTGCAGGCGTGCCCAGCGATGGAAGTTACGGCTGG
>ULUY01063950.1_pt1 | contig 10611 bp, 10 predicted proteins | sample 1959031 | NCBI WGS metagenome assembly ULUY01 (sample SAMEA4835774, study PRJEB28245) | human gut metagenome | biome: gut microbiome; material: fecal sample | place: Denmark | collected 2008
TTTATATAATATTGCTATCAATAAGTTAGGAGATTTTAAAATGAATACAAACTTAGAAAAATTAGAATTTAATAAAATATTAGAAATCTTAAAAAAACATTGTGTAACATATGTTGGAAAAAAACTTGTAGATAGTTTAATGCCCAATAATAACAAATCAGATGTAGAAAATATGCTAAAAGAAACTTTTGATGCTGTAAATTTATCATATAGAAATTCTATGCCTGGATTTTATGAAATATCAAATGTGGAAATAGAACTAAAAAATCTTGAAGTTAATAATACCCTTTCTTGCAAATCTTTAATAAATCTAAAAAATATATTTAAACTTTCTCAGGAATTAAAAGAATACTTCTCAAAAGATTTTTTAGATAGTTCTGAATATCCTTCTTTATCACCTTTATTTTATGAACTTTATACTAATAAAGACATTGTAACAGCTATTGAGACTGCTATTATTGACGAAAATACTATAGATGATAAAGCGTCTTCTACGTTAAAATTAATTAGAAAAAATATTAGAAATACTGAACAAAATATTAGAGATACCTTAAATAATTTTATACATTCTTCTAAATATTCAAAATATATTCAAGAAAATATTATAACAATGAGAAATAATCGTTTTGTAATACCTGTTAAAGATGAGTATCGTTCAGAAATAAAAGGATTTGTTCATGATATATCTAATGCTGGTTCAACGGTGTTTATTGAACCTATTTCAATATTCGAATTAAATAATAATCTTAGCAAATTAAAAATTGATGAAGAAATTGAAATAGAAAAAATATTGATGAAATTATCTTCTCTATTTTTTCCATATATTGAAGAAATAAAAAAGGATATTAATTTAATAGGTAATTTAGATTTTATTTTTGCTAAAGCAAAATATTCTCGCGAAATCAAAGGTATAACTCCTAAAATAAATCTAAAAAAAGAAATTAATCTTATAAATGCACGCCATCCTTTAATTGACTTTAATAAAGTTGTTCCCATTTCTATTAATTTAGGAAATGACTTTTCTACTTTAGTTATAACTGGTCCTAATACTGGTGGAAAAACAGTTACTTTAAAAACAGTTGGCTTATTATGTGCAATGGCTTGCAGTGGCCTTAATATTCCAGCAGATGAAAATTCATCAATATATGTTTTTGATAAAATTTTTGCTGATATTGGTGACAATCAAAGTATTAGTGAATCTCTAAGTACTTTTTCATCTCATATGACAAATATTGTTGAAATTATAAAAGATTCAAGTACAAACTCTTTAATCTTAGTTGATGAATTAGGTTCAGGTACAGATCCAATTGAAGGTGCTAATCTTGCTATAAGTATTTTAGATTATTTTAATCAAAAAGATATTCTAACAATAGCAACAACTCATTATCAAGAATTAAAAAATTATGCTTTAGTAACAAATAGATTTGAGAATGCTTCTGTAGAATTTGATATAAAAACTTTAATGCCTACATATAAATTATTAGTTGGTATACCAGGAAAAAGTAATGCTTTTGAAATTAGTAAAAGTTTAGGACTTAATTCTGAAATAATAAATAATGCAAAATCTCTAATGTCAAAAGATCAAATTAATATTGAAGAATTATTAAAAAATATATATGATAACAAAAGTATTATTGAAAAAGAACGTAAAGAAATTGATTTAAAACTTCAAAATATATCTATTCTTGAAAATAATCTAAAAAAAGATAATATAGAATTAAAACAAAAAGAAAAAGAATTAATTGATAACGCAAAGATAAAAGCAAGAGATATATTTCTAAATGCTAAAGAAGATGCAAATTCTATTATAAAGCAAATGAATGAAATAAAAAATTCAAATGTAAATATTAAAGATTTAGAAAATCTAAGGAATAAATTAAACACTAAAATAAAGAATTCTTCATTAACTAAGGATACTGCTAATTTTTCTTCAAATTCAGTAGAAAAATTAAATGTTGAAGATTTAAAACCTAATACAGAAGTTTTTGTGAAAACTCTTGGTCAAAATGGTATTATTGTATCTCATATTTCAAAATCAAATGAAGTACAAGTTAAAGTTGGTATTATAAAAATGAATGTACATATAAATAACATAGAAAAAGCACATGTCGATAAAACTAAAAAATCAGATAAACAAATCCAAACTTCTGGCTATACTAGTATTTCAAAATCAAAAACAGTAAAATCAGAAATAAATGTAATTGGTTTAAATGTTGAAGAAGCTGTCTTTGTAGTTGATAAATTTTTAGATGATTGTTGTTTAGCTAAACTTCAGACAGTACGAATTGTCCATGGTAAAGGTACCGGAAAATTAAAAACCGGAATTCATAACTTTTTAAAAACTAATCCTCATGTTAAATCTTATAGAATGGGAACTTATGGAGAAGGAGAAATGGGCGTTACAGTAGTAACACTAAAATAGGAGCCAAATGGCTCCTATTTTAGTGTTACTACTTCCATAAATCTCTCCAGTTCTCCTTCACTTTTAAATATAATGTTTACCAACACACCAATTTCTTCACTTTTTTCTAAATTCGGATATTCTACCTTGTCTAATAATCTTCCTCCAAACTTTTCTGCCAATTCTATCGTCTTGGTTATTTCTGATAGTAAAGCTGATTGCTTAATGGAATTGGTAAGACTTGGATTGGCAATACAAGTTTTTGTAATTTTCAGTATTGGAATTATTGGATTCCGCTCTATCGCTGTTCTTAGTAACATATTATTATCCCTCCTAAGATTGATTAATTATATTATATCAGAATTTTACATAATAATCAAGTTAGACATACTTTTCTATTTTTAACACTGCTCTTCCGCTTCTTGTAGTTCCTGTTTGTTCTTTAACTATAAATCTACCTTTTCCTCTTATTGTTATAATATTTCCTATTTTCACCTGTTTTGCCATCTTTGTTTCATTTTGTCCATTAACAAAAACTCTTTCTTGTTCTATTATTTGTTTAGCTTTACTTCTAGAAGTTTTAACTAAATCTGAAACAATATTATCTAATCTTAAAGATGGTACTATAATACTTACTTCTTCTATTTTAACTTCTTTTTTAATAATATCTGAAATTTCTTTAATCTCAATTTTACTATTTTCAAATCTAGTAAGAGAAGGAAGTTCTTTCTTTAAAACTTCTGCAAAATCACTAACCACAACAATATCTGCACCTTGATTAGAAACTAAAATATCTCCTACTTTTTCTCTTTTTAAACCTAATTTAACAATACCACCTAAATAATTTCTATGAGAATATTTTCCAAATTCTTCTTCTGGTAACTCTATTCTTAAAATCTTTAGCATTTTACTATAATTTTTTTCTATCATACTATCATTATATTTATCTGGATATACAATTAAAATTTTTCTTTCGCTATCCTCATACCCACCAAAAAATTGATAATTTTTAAAATTAATTCTTCTTAGAAAATTCTCTACTAGTGCAACCTGATACATATCTAAAAAATCTGTATATTCCAATTTTTCTCTCGATTCACAAAACTCTATTTTATCTAACACCTGAGACAAGCACAACTTATCTTCTTGTTTTTTATAATCTTTTAAAACCTCTTGTTTATTCATATTTTTTCCTTTCTTGAGACATTGGGGACAGGTCTATATTGTCTCATTTTCCTGTCGCTTTTTGTCTACTATTGTCATTATGTCTTTATAAATACTTTCTGCATCTTGATGATATATTTTTTCTAATTCTTCTACTGTCCCATGTTGAATAAATTTATCTGGATATGCATATGTATTTATATTTATATTCTTTAAGTTTTCATTTACAATTAATTCTTTAATTGTTGTTGATAATCCATTTATAGTTGTTCCATCTTCTATAGTTATTACATTTTTTGTTTTTTCTATAGATTTTATAGCACTTTCTTTGTCAAATGGCTTTAAAAATCTGGTATTTATAACTTCTGAAACAATACCTTCTTTTTCTAACATTTGTGATAATCGAACTGCTCTTTCTACTGTTTTTCCTATTGCAAAAATTGATACATCTTTTCCTTCTTTTAGAATTTCTGCTTTTTGATATTCTATCTTTTTATGTTGGTTAAATTTTTCCTTTCCTTCTCCGCCTCTTGGATATCTAATTACTACTGGCTTTCCTACGTTTACTGCAAATTCCATCATATCTTCTAATTCCTTAAAATCTTTTGGTGCCATAATTGTTAAATTAGGAATTAATCTAAAAAACGCCATATCTAGAAGACCTTGATGTGTTTCTCCGGTCTGCTCCTACTACACCAGCTCTATCTACACACATAATAACTGGCAAATTCTGAATAGCAATATCGTGAATAACTTGATCATATGCTCTTTGATAAAAAGATGAATATATAGGAACTACTGTTATAACTCCCTCTTTTGCCATTCCTGCTGCTAAACCTAATGCGTGCTGTTCTGCAATTCCAATATCAAAAAATCTATCTGGAAATTCTTTAGCAAATTTTGTTAATCCTGTACCATCTTTCATTGATGCTGTAATAGCAACTATTTTGTCATTTTTCTTTGCTAATTCTACCAACTTATCTCCAAATACTTTTGAATAATCTTTTGATTTTTCTTTTTTAGGCTTTCCTGTCTCTATTTCAAAAGGTCCTGTTGCATGAAATTTATCTGGATTTTCTTCTGCTATTTTATATCCTTTTCCTTTTTTAGTTAACACGTGAATTAAAACAGGCCCTTCTAATTGTTTACTAATATTTAACATTCTTTCTAATTCTTCTATATTATGTCCATCAACTGGTCCTAAATAGCGAAATCCAATATCTTCAAAAAACATTTTTGGAATAATTAATTGTTTAATACTTCTTTTTAGTCTTTGTACTATTTTTACAAAAGGTTGTCCTATAATTGGCACTTTATTAATAATATTTTTCATAGACACATTGGATTTTGTATACGTTTTTTTAGTTCTCAATTTACTTAAAAGCATATTTACTCCACCAATGTTCTTTGAAATGCTCATTTCATTATCATTTAATATAACTGTCAACCTTGTTTGACTAGAACCTGCATCATTTAATGCCTCTAAGGCCATTCCTCCTGTTAAAGCACCATCTCCTATAACTGCTATTACATTATTTTTTTCACCTTTTATATCTCTTGCTCTAGCCATCCCTAATGCTGCTGATATAGAAGTACTACTATGTCCTGTGTTAAAACAATCTGTTTCAGATTCATTTGTTTTTGGAAATCCTGCTATTCCATTCAATTGTCTTAAAGTATTTAATTGCTCTCTTCTTCCTGTTATAATTTTATGTACATAAGTTTGATGTCCAACATCCCATACTATTTTGTCTTTTGGCAAATCAAAAACTGTATGTAAGGCTATTGTTAATTCTACTACTCCAAGATTTGAAGCTAAATGTCCTCCATTTTTTGATACAATTTCTAATATATATTTTCTAATTTCTTCTGCTAATTGTTTTTGTTCTTCTATGTTTAATTTTTTAACATCCTCGGCTGAATTTATTTTTTCTATCATATTATCACCTTTGCTATTTTATGTAGTCTTTAATATATCATTTTTTAATTATTTTGTAAACTATATTTTATGCAAAAAAACAAGAAGCACTAAATAATTAGCTCTTCTTGTTTTAACTTTTTATAGTGAATTTCTATTTTTATAATACAACTACTTTTTCATCTTTCACACCAATTTTAGACAATTTATTTTTCTTCAAATTACCATCTAAAATTTCCTCTGCAAGCTTATCTTCTAAAACACTTTGAATTGTTCTTCTTAAAGGTCTTGCTCCGAAATTTTTATCAATACCTTTGCTTGCAATTAATTCTTTTACCTCTGGTTCTAACTCTATTTTTATTTTTTGAGCTTCTAATCTTTTTGTTACTTCTTTTAGCATAATATCAATAATTTGACTAATTTCTGTATCTGTCAATTTATGGAACACAATAATCTCATCAATACGATTAATAAATTCTGGTCTAAGTTCTTTTTTCAATGCTTCCATTACTTCTTTTTTTGTTTCCTCGTATTCTTTTTTATTTTCTTCTTCATTAATTTCATTTTTGCTAAATCCTAACATCTTTTTATCTGTAATAAGTCTAGCACCAATATTTGAAGTCATAATAATTACTGTATTTTTAAAATTTACTGTTCTTCCTTGTGAATCTGTTAATCTACCATCCTCAAGTATTTGAAGTAACATATTCATAACATCTGGGTGTGCTTTTTCAATTTCATCAAAAAGAATGACTGAATATGGTTTTCTTCTTATCTTTTCTGTTAATTGTCCTCCTTCATCAAATCCAACATAACCTGGAGGCGAACCTATTAATTTTGAAACAGAATGTGGTTCCATATATTCTGACATATCTACTCTTATCATTGCATTTTCATCACCAAATAAACTTTCAGCCAATGCCTTCGATAATTCTGTTTTTCCTACTCCTGTTGGTCCTAAAAATAAGAACGAACCTATTGGACGTTTTGGATCTTTTAGCCCCACTCTTCCTCTTCTTATTGCTTTTGCTACTGCTTTTACAGCTTCATCTTGACCGATTACTCTTTCATGTAGATTTTTTTCTAGATTTTTTAATCTAATATTTTCATCCTCCGTTATTTTTTTAGCTGGGATTCCTGTCCAATTTGCAATTACTTCTGCTATATTTTCTTCTGTTATATTAGTCACTTCTTTGTTGTTTTTATTTTTCCACTTTTTCTGCTCTTTTTCATATTTTTCTTTTAATTCTTTCTGTTTATCTCTTAGGCTTGCTGCTTTTTCAAATTTTTGAATTCGAACAGCTTCTTCTTTATCTTTTTCTACTTCTTCTATTTTCTCTTCTAGTTGTTTTAAAACATCTGGCTCTGTATAAGATTTTAGTTTTGCACGAGATGCCGCTTCATCTATTAAGTCAATTGCTTTATCTGGTAAAAATCTATCATTAATATATCTTATAGACATTTTTACAGCTGCTTCAATTGCTTCATCTGTTATTTTTACTCCATGATGTGCCTCATACTTATCTCTAATTCCTTTTAGTATTTTTATTGTATCTTTTTCACTTGGTTCATTTACTGTTACTGGGCTAAATCTTCTTTCTAATGCCGCGTCTTTTTCTATATATTTTCTATATTCATTTAGTGTTGTAGCACCTATTAATTGAATTTCTCCTCTTGCAAGTAATGGTTTTAAAATATTTGCCGCATCAATTGCTCCTTCTGCTGCACCTGCTCCTACTATTGTGTGTATTTCATCAATAAATAAAATAACATCTCCAGCTTTTTTTACTTCATCTAATGCTTTTTTAATTCTTTCTTCAAAGTCTCCTCTATATTTACTTCCAGCTACCATTCCTGAAATATCCATTGTTACTACTCTTTTATCTTTTAATATTTCTGGAACATCTCCTGTTGCTATTTTTTGTGCTAATCCTTCTACTGCTGCTGTTTTACCAACTCCTGGTTCTCCTATTAAACATGGATTATTTTTAGTTCTTCTTGATAAAATTTGTACAACTCTTTCTATTTCTTCTTTTCTTCCTATTACTGGATCTAATTTTCCCTCTTTTGCTTTTTTGGTTAAATCTTCTCCAAATTGATTTAATGTTGGAGTTGAATTATAGCTTCCAACTTTGTTGTCAGATTTTCCATTTTTATCTTCTTTCGCAAAATCTTCTCCTTCATTTATTACTTTTATTATTTCACTATAAAGTTTTGGAATATTCGTATCTAATTCTAATAATATTCTAGCAGCAATGCTATCTCCTTCTCTTAGAATTCCTATTAAAAGATGTTCTGTTCCTATATAGTTATATCCTAATTTTCTAGCTTCAATAAAAGCGTTTTCAATTACTCTTTTAGTCCTTGGTGTAAATCCTAATGTTCCATCTATCGGTTCTTCGTGTCCTACTAATTCAACTATTTTATCAATAATCATATCTGCTGTAATAGCTTGATTTTCTAGCACTTTAGAAGCAACTCCGCTTCCTTCTTTTACTAAACCATATAAAATATGTTCTGTTCCTATATAATTATGACCTAACTCTAATGCTAACTCATTAGCAAACTCAATTGCCTTTTTGGCTCTATTTGTAAATTTATATGTCATACTTATCACTCCTTTCAAATTTATTTAATTATTTTTCAGTTATAATTTGCTTAATAACTTCAGCTCTTTTTATGTCTCTCTCAATTGCTTCATATTGTTCTCCTAAATACTTTTGCAAATTAGCTGGTTTTATATATAGATATAATTTTTGTACTTTTAAATCTGTTAATTCTCTTAAAATTCCTAAATCTGTTCCTAATTTAATATTAGACAATAAATTTCTAGCTTCTTCATAAGATATTTTCCTGCAATTTGTTAGAATTCCATAACTTCTATAGATTATATCTTCTAAATCTAATTCGTCTTTTGCTAATAATTTTCTTGCTTGTCTTTCTTGTTCTATTATTTTTTGAACAATTACTTTTACATTTTGAACTATTTCTTGTTCAGTTATTCCTAATGTTTGTTTATTAGATATTTGATAAATATCTCCTTGAACTTGATTATTTTCTCCATACATGCCTCTAATATTCATTCCAAAAGAACTAATCGCCTCTAATACTTTTCTGATATTTTTTGTTTTTGCCAATGCTGGTAAATGTACCATTACTGACGCTTTCAATCCTGTTCCAATATCTCCTAATGAACTTGTTAAATATCCATATTTTTTATTTATTGCATATCCTAATAAATCTTCTATTTTTTTATCTATTTCTATAGCTAAATTTAATGTATTTTCTAGATCTAAGCCACAATTAAATACTTGTATATTAATATGGTCTTTTCCTCCTATCATAATACAAATATTTTCTTCATCATTTATTAAGATACTTCCTGTTTCACTTTTATTTAATGCAAACTCTGGACTTATTAAATTCTTTTCCACTAAACTCATTTTAGTAATATCATCCATATCTTTTAATTTTAAATATTTTAATCCATATCCAATTGAATACAAATTGTCTTTTATCTTATTTTCAAGTTGCTCTATTTCACTTTTATTTTCTAAATTGAATTTAAAACCATTTAAATTTCTTGCCAACCTAATTCTAGAACTTTTTACGACATCACAATCTTCACTACTTTGTAAGTACCAATTCATAAAACTCACCCCTTCTATTTTTCAAGCTTTTTAATTTCGTCTCTTATTTTAGCTGCATCTTCATATCTCTCTTCTTTAATTGCTTTTTTCAACTCTTCTTGTAATGTATCCATTTTAGATTGTTCTTTATTTTTCTTATTTTCTTCAACTTTATGTTCCTTTTTTTCTACTCTGTCATTTATTTTATTGTCTACTATTTTTCCTATTCTACCTACATGATGATTAGAACCTTGTATTCTTCTTATTATTGGATCTAATCTATCTTCAAAAACATCATAACAATTCTGGCATCCCAATTTTCCTGTATTAACTATATCATCAAAAGTATATCCACAACTATCACATTCAAAAGCTTTTAATTGGTTTATCATAGGAATTAATTCAGGTGTTTCAAATCCATCCATAAATCCTCCTAAAAAACTTGAAAAATCAATTGGCATACTAAAATCCATTTGTCCAATTCCTAATTTTTTACTACATTCTTCACATAAATTTAATTCTTTTCTTCTTCCGTTTATATTTTCTGAATATCTTACATTTGCCTCTCTTTTTCCACAATTATCACACAACATAATAAATTCCTCCTTATTCTAAATTTAGTAGCATATTTTTAAAAATCCTTGCTCTTACTTTATCTTTTAAATCTTTTTGTAACTGTAATACATTATCGCTAGTTGCTACCTTTAAAAGTCTTGCTTCTTTTTTATTGATAATATCATAAGACAGAAAGTCACTTATCAATATATCAACTTCATTAGCTGTTAACTCTTTACCTACATTATTTATAATATGCATAATATAATCTTCTTTGCTATTATTTACTTTTTTAATTGTAATATGGCCGCCTCCGCCTCTTTTACTTTCCACATAATAACCTTGTGATGGTTTAAATCTTGTTGAAATAACATAATTAATTTGTGAAGGTACACAATTAAAATGCTCTGCTAACTCATTTCTTTGAATCTCAATTGCTTCATCTTGTTCCTCTAATAACTCTTTTATAAAATCTTCTATTATATCTGACATTCTCATAATTTTTTCCTTTCTTGACACATTGGGGACAGGTCTTAAATGTCCTATGTTTTGTCGTTTTTTGTCATTTCTTATTTTGCTTTTTGACTTTGACTTTCTTTGACTTACACTATAAGTATACTCCATATTTGTTATTTTGCAAATATGTTTTTTGACTTTCTTTGACCTTTAAAGCTTCTTTTTATTGTTTTTTCTCTGTTTATTTTATTTTTTCTAACTTTATCTATTTTTTTCTTCTTTTTTTGTCATTTCTTCTAATTCATTTACTCTCCCTTTTTGTTGTGGTAATGATACCCATGCAAAATATGATGATATGAATTCTCCATATTTTGTTGTGTCTTCTCCTACTTCACTTAAAAGCTCACTTTCTTGTTTTTTTGCTTCTGATTCCTTGTCCATAAATCTTATACCTCTTTTCTTTTATTATATGTATGTACAATTTTTAA
>ULUY01053841.1_pt1 | contig 10581 bp, 6 predicted proteins | sample 1959031 | NCBI WGS metagenome assembly ULUY01 (sample SAMEA4835774, study PRJEB28245) | human gut metagenome | biome: gut microbiome; material: fecal sample | place: Denmark | collected 2008
GGATAAAAATTATGACCGGGATAAGATGGCATAAGACAAATCAGGAAAGACACAGACAAAATGATAACAATCAGAAAATTTGAAGTAAAAGATGTAGCAAGAATGGCAGAGATCTGGAATCAGGTGGTAGAGGATGGCGTGGCATTTCCTCAGGAGGAAGGACTGACAGGAAAGGGGAAAATATGAAACTGATCTCATGGAATGTGAACGGGCTGAGAGCCTGCATGCAGAAGGGATTTCTGGATTTCTTTCAGGAAACGGATGCAGATATTTTCTGCTTGCAGGAGACAAAATTGCAGGAGGGACAGATCGCACTGGATCTGCCCGGATATCATCAGTATTGGAATTACGCAGAGAAAAAGGGCTATTCCGGCACTGCAATTTTTACAAAGGAAGAGCCCATACAGGTGACTTACGGCATCGGCGTGGAGGAACACGACCATGAGGGCCGGGTGATCACTGCAGAGTATTCGGAGTTCTATTTTGTGACAGTCTATGTACCGAACGCCCAGAGAGAGCTGACGAGACTGGAATACCGCATGCGGTGGGAAGCGGATTTCCTGGCGTATCTTAAGAAACTGGAAGAGAAAAAGCCGGTGATCTATGCGGGAGACCTGAACGTGGCGCATCAGGAAATCGACCTGAAAAATGCGAAGACCAACCGTGGCAATGCGGGCTTCACTGATGAAGAGAGAGCCTGCTTTTCGAAGGTACTGGAGAACGGATTTATCGATACGTTCCGCTATTTTTATCCGGACCTGACCGGGGTGTATTCCTGGTGGTCTTATATGTTCCAGGCGAGAGCAAAAAATGCCGGATGGAGAATTGATTATTTCGTGGTATCGGAGTGTCTGAAAGACCGGCTGGCGGATGCGAAGATCCACACGGAAATTTTGGGATCGGATCATTGTCCCATTGAACTGGATCTGAAATAAACGGACAGCATAACGGAGGAGACTTATGAGCTTACGTTTCTGTTTTGGCCCTTCCGGGGCGGGCAAAAGCCACAGAATCTATGAAGAGATCATGCAGCGGGCGGCAGAGGAACCGGGCAGGAATTTCCTGATCATTGTGCCGGATCAATTCACCATGCAGACCCAGAAGGATCTGGTCATGCGCAGTGACCGGGATGGCATCCTGAATATCGATGTCCTGAGCTTCGGCCGACTCAGCCACCGCATTCTGGAGGAAGTGGGGACCAAAGAGATGCCGGTACTGGATGACACCGGCAAAAGCCTGGTGCTGCAAAAAGTGGCGGCGGATCTGAAGGAACAGCTTCCGGCCATGGGAAGTCTCCTGCACAAGCAGGGCTATATCCATGAGGTGAAAAGTGCGATCTCCGAGTTCATGCAATACGGTATCAGCACACAGGATATGGACAAGCTGATCACCAGTGCACAGAAGCGTGGCGCGCTGGCCATGAAACTGAAAGACTTAAAGACTCTGTACCGGGGCTTTCAGGATTATATCAGGGATCATTTTATCACCACCGAGGAGACACTGGATGTACTGCGCAGATCCCTGTCCAAATCAAAGATCTTAAAGGGCAGTGTAGTGGTGTTTGACGGCTTTACGGGATTTACTCCAATACAGAACCGGCTGATCCAGGAACTGATGCGCGTGTGCGCAGAGACCATCGTTACCGTGACCATTGGAGTGGGAGAGGATCCGTATAAAATGGATGGTGAACAGAAGCTGTTCCATCTGAGCAAGAAGACGGTGGCGGATCTGGAAAAGCTGGCAGCGGAGGCAGAGGTAGAGCGGGGAGAGGATCTCTTTGTCAAGGGGGGGCCCAATCGCTTCGCCAAGGCACCGGCATTACACTATCTGGAACAGAATCTGTTCCGGTATCAGTATGAACCGTATGCGGGAGAACAGCAGGAGATCCATATGTTTGAAGCCCTTTCCCCCAGAGAGGAAGTCCACCAGACAGCGCTGTACATCCGGCACCTGATCAGAGAGCAGGGGATGACCTACCGGGACATTGCCGTGGTCATCGGAGATCTGGAAGGATACGCTTCCTATGTGGAAACAGAATTCGGACAGCTGGAGATCCCATGTTTCCTGGACCGTACCAGAGGGATCGTGCTGAATCCCATGATCGAATATATCAAGAGCGCATTGCAGCTGTATATTAAGGATTTTTCCTATGATACGGTGTTTCATTTTCTGCGCAGCGGCATGGCGGATATTTCCAAAGAAGAGATTGATGAGCTGGAAAACTATGTGATCCGCACCGGGGCGAGAGGCTATCGGACCTATAGCCGTCTGTTTACCCGCAGAACGGAAGAACTGCAGGGAAATGCGGAGGAGAGCGAACAGGCGGAAGAGAAGACCATGGAGCGTCTGAACCGTATCCGGCAACAGTTCATGGATGCGGTGGAGATTCTGCACATGGGAAGCCAGGAAAAGGCTGGAGACTATGTCAGCCATCTGTACGATTTCCTGGAACAGAATCAGGTGCAGCAAAAGCTTTTGAACTATCAGCAGCAGTTTGAAAAAGAGGGAGACTTATCCAGAGCCAGAGAGTATGCACAGATTTACCGGCTGGTCATGGATCTGCTGGATCAGGTCTATGAACTGTTGGGAGAGGAAGAAATCTCCAGACAGGAATTTGCGGATATTTTAGAGGCCGGTTTCGGCGAGATCACTGTCGGTACGATCCCTCAGAACGTGGATCGTATCGTGGTGGGCGATATGGAGCGAACCCGTCTGAAACAGGTGAAGGTATTGTTTTTCCTGGGAGTCAATGACGGAAATATTCCGAAAAATGCTTCCAAGGGCGGGATCATTTCGGATATGGATCGGGAATTCCTGATTGAATCCGGGACAGAGATGGCACCCAGCCCGAGACAGCAGATGTATATCCAGAGATTATATCTGTATCTGAATATGACCAAGCCCTCAGAACAGCTGTATCTGTCCTATGCCAAGGTAAACAGTGAAGGAAAGGGCATAAGACCGTCCTACCTGATCGATACGGTGCGGAAGCTGTTCCCGGCAATGAGCGTGGAGTATCCCCAGAACCGCAGCCGTCTGGAACAGATCGAGGGCAGACAGGAAGGTGCCAGATATCTGGCGGAGGAACTGCGGGAATATGTGGAAGGAACCCTGCCGGAAGAAGAGAGGCAGGACTTCTATCTCATGTACCGTGCCTACGAGGCGGATGCGGCGGGCAGAGACCTGCTGACCCGGGCGGCATTTCGCAGATACAGGGAGAGCGGTCTGTCCCGGATCGTGGCCAGAGCATTGTACGGACAGCAGCTGGAAAACAGTGTCAGCCGTCTGGAAACTTATGCTGCCTGTGCCTGCAGACACTTTTTGCAATATGGTCTTTCCCTGCAGGAACGGGAAGAATTCGGCTTCGAGGCTTCGGATATGGGTACGGTATATCATGCAGTACTGGAAAACTTTGCAGGAAAACTTGCAGAATCCAACCTGACATGGTGGGATTTTACGGAGGATTTTGCAGCCAAAGCCGTCAAAGAATCCGTGGAAGCCTATGCGGCAACCTACGGGGAGACGGTATTATACAGCTCTGCGCGGAATGAATATGCCATTACCCGCATGAGCAGGATCCTGACCCGCACAGTGCTGACCTTGCAGAAACATTTGAAACAGGGCAGTTTCCAGCCAGATGATTATGAACTTTCTTTCCGGTTTGCGGAGGATCTGGACAGCATTCATGTGGATCTGTCTGAGGACGAGAAGATGCATTTGCAGGGACGGATCGATCGTATCGATGTGTCGGAAGATACAGAGCATGTCTACGTCAAGGTCATTGATTATAAGTCCGGCAACCGGAAATTTGATCTGGCGGCATTGTATTACGGTCTGCAGTTGCAGCTGGTGGTATATATGAATGCAGCCATGGAGATGGAGAGCCGAAAGCATCCGGACAAGGAGATCGTTCCGGCGGCACTTCTGTATTATCACATCGATGATCCCACCATAGAGACACCGGTGGAGCTCACGGATGAGCAGATCAATGAACAGATCCTTGCAAAGCTTCGTATGAACGGTGTAGTAAACAGTGATCCTGGGGTCGTGGAGCGGCTGGACCGCTATATGCAGGATAAGTCTGTGGTCATTCCGGTGGAGAAGAAAAAGGATGGAAGCTTCAGTGCCAGATCCGGTGTCTTAAGCCGGGAGGAGATGCAGCTGATATCTTCTTATGTAGATGCCAAGATCCGCAGCATCGGGCGGGAGATCCTGGACGGAAAAATAGCAGCCAATCCCTATGAGAAAGGCAATGAAGAGGCTTGTACTTATTGCGCCTATAAAAAGGTCTGCGGTTTCGATGGCAGTATTCCGGGCTATGAGAAGAGACAGCTGGAAGATCTGGATAAGCAGGCGCTGATGCAGCGGATGCAGAAGACCGTGGAAGCTTAGGGCAAAGGGTGCCCGACGGGAGTGTGTGCCTGACAGGAAGCTCGAAGAGAAAGCACCCGCTGCCCGGAGGAACAGGACGGCAACAGGAGAAAAGAAACAGGAACAGAGGTAGCGTATGGGAATGAATTTTACCCCGGAACAGCAAAAGGTAATCGAACTGCATAACAGCAACATTCTGGTATCGGCGGCCGCGGGAAGCGGTAAGACGGCGGTACTGGTAGAGCGTATCATCCGTATGATCTGTGAGGGGGAGCATCCGGCGGACATTGACCGCCTGTTGATCGTGACTTTCACCAATGCGGCGGCTGCGGAGATGCGGGAGCGTATCGCAGCCGGGATCGCCGCCAGACTGGAAGCGGATCCGGGGAACGACCATATCCAGAAGCAGTCCGCCCTGTTACACAATGCCCAGATCACCACGATCGACAGCTTCAGCCTGTTCCTGATCCGGAATCATTTTAATGAGATCGGTCTGGATCCGGATTTCCGTGTGGCAGACGAGGGTGAGATCAAGCTGTTGCAGCAGGAGGTGCTGGGACAGCTGCTGGAGGATGCCTATGCTGGGAAATTTGTTCCGGATGATGTTCCGACGTCCCGGGAAAACCGTGACAGCGGAGCGATGATACCGGAGAAAGCGTCAGGGAATGATTTTGCGGAAGAGGTTCCGGGAAAACGTGACAGCGAGGACCCATCCCGGGAGGCACGGGAACGTTTCCACACCTGTGTGGAATATTTCTGCCCCGGCGGCAGAGAGAGCGTGCTGGAACAGCATATCCTGAACCTGTCCCGCTATGCCGGAAGTTTTCCCTGGCCCGCAGAATGGCTGGAAGAGCGTAAAAACGATTATGCGGCGGGAGATCTGGATGCCCTGCTGCACAGTGATTACGGACAATATCTGGCAGAGCGTGTGAGCCGTGTCCTGCAAGGGTGTCTGGAAAAACTGGTGGAAGTGAAAAAGCTGTGTGAGCTGCCGGACGGTCCATATATGTATGGAGAACTGACAGAAGCGGAGAGCGAACAGCTGGAACGCCTGGCTGCCTGCAAGGATTTGAAGGAACAGGCAGCAAAGGTTCCAGCAGTGACTTTCGGCCGTCTTTCTTCCAAGAAGGATGAGAGCGTGGATCCCGCCAAACGGGAGCTGGCGAAATCCATCCGTAATAGCGTAAAAGACACGCTGGCGGATCTGACGGAACAATATTTCAAGACACCGTTAGAGTTGGTGGTGGAACAGGGAATAGCCTGCAGAGAGCCGCTCCGGATGCTGCTTAACCTGGTGCTGGAATTCGACAGAAGGCTTCTTGCGGCCAAACAGGAGCGACATCTGATCGACTTTTCCGACATGGAGCACTATGCGTTACAGATTCTGCTAAAACGGGAAAAAGTGGAAGAGACCGGCGATGCAGGGACGGACAGCACCGGTGATACAGGAATGGATAGCACCGGTGTGAAATATGACATTGTGCCAAGTGACGTGGCATTGGAGTATCGCCAGTATTTTCAGGAGATCCTCATTGACGAATACCAGGACAGTAATCTGGTACAGGAATATCTGTTAAGTGCCATCTCCGGGGAAGTGGAGGGACATTATAACCGCTTCATGGTAGGTGATGTGAAGCAGAGTATTTATAAATTCCGTCTGGCCAGACCGGAACTTTTCCTGGAAAAATACGACACCTATCAGGAGAGTGGGGATCTGTGCCGGATTGACCTGGCGAAGAACTTCCGAAGCCGTGTGCAGGTGGTGGATGCGGTAAACGATGTGTTTTCCCGCATCATGAGCCAGGAGATCGGCGGCATTGCCTATGATGATAAGGCAGCATTGTATCCCGGGGCCACATATCCTGCCACAGAGGATCCTGCATACGGCAGTGAACTATTACTGATCCGTAAGCCGGAGAAGGGGGATGGTGCGGAAGGCGGCAGCGGAGAACAGCGTCCCGACGGGGCAAGAGGTCCCGTGGACTATGACAACGTAAGACAGCTGGAAGCACTGGCTATTGCGGCACGTATCAAGCAGCTGAAGGGCAGTCTGAAAGTCATGGAGAAGGCTACGGGAGAATTGCGCCCGGTGCGGTACTCGGATATGGTGATTTTGCTTCGTACCACCAGTGGCTGGGATGAGGAATTCAAGAAAGTACTGGAACAGCAGGGAATCCCTGTCTACATTACATCCAAGACCGGATATTTCGGGGCCCTGGAAGTACAGGAACTGCTGCAGTTTTTACGAGTGCTGGACAACCCGAGACAGGATATTCCGCTGTTCGGCGTGATGCAGTCGATCTTCGGAGGCTTTGCCCAGGAAGAAATCGCCCGGATCCGCAGCGGAAGCAAAGGGCATTCCCGGAAGAGAATGACACTGTATGAGGCATTGAAAGAAGTGGCGCAGAGGGGACGGATGGCGGAAGCGGGAGAAGAGGCATCAGCGGGCGAAAGCGCCGGGGAAGAAACCGCCGGGGCCGGACAGTACTGGCAGCGCGCATTGGAAGCTGCCACAGTACCGGAGGACATGGAACCGGAGACAGAACTTTCCCAAAAGGCAGATACTTTCTTACAACGTATTGATCATTACCGTGATCTGACTCCCTTCACCTCCATCCGCGACCTGCTGCAGCGGATCCTGGACGATTACGATTATCTGAACTATGTGACGGCACTTCCTGCTGGCAGCAAGCGCCGGGCCAACGTGGAGATGCTGCTGACGAAGGCTTGTGCTTTTGAGAAGACCAGTTATTTTGGACTGTTCCATTTCATCCGTTATATGGAACAGTTGGAAAAATACGATGTGGATTACGGTGAGGCGGATACCCTGGACGAAAATGCCGATGTGGTGCGGATCATGAGCATCCACAAGAGTAAAGGTCTGGAATTCCCCGTGGTATTTGTCTCCGGGCTGTCGAAGCGTTTCAACATGCAGGATGCGAACCAGTCCCTGATCGTGGATATGGATCTGGGAGTAGCGGTGGACTATGTGGATTCCGGCCGCCGCATCAAAAATAAGACCCTCCGCCGGGCCGTTCTGTCAGCGAAAATGAAGGAGGACAATCTGGCGGAGGAACTGCGTGTGCTTTACGTGGCACTGACCCGTGCCAGAGAAAAACTGATCCTGACAGCGGTGTTGGATAAGGCGGAGGAAAAATGGGAGCTGTCCCGGATGACAGGACAGGAGAAGCTGACCTATCTGGATTTCTGTGAGGCGGGGAGCTATATGGATTTTCTGCTGCCGATCCTGCCTAAGACAGGAATTGCAGTAACAACGCTGGGAACAGAAGACCTGGCAGCAGAGGAGATCAGGGAACAACTGCGCATGGGAGACCGCAGGGAACTGTTGCAGCGTGTGACGGACGGCAAGACTCCTTTGCCTGGGGACCCGGAGGAGAACGAACGAAAGCTTGCGAAACTGCGGGAGCGATTTGCCTATGCCTATCCGTATCCCGGCCTGCAGAAGCTCTATACCAAGATCACGGTATCGGAACTGAAGATTGCTGCCATGGCGGAGAAGGATGAAGCGGCATTTCATACCTTCGAAGAAAAAGAAGTGGTGCCTTATATCCCGGCTTTCCGCAGAGAACAGGAAAAGGTCAGCGGAGCCGTCCGCGGTAACGCGTTCCACCGGACCATGGAACTGTTGGACTTTTCTTATCTGTTTATGGAATCCGGACTATTTGCCGGATGCCCTGGGACTTATGAGGAATACCGTCAGGGCCTGGATCCGGACCGGTTACAGGAACGTCTGAAGGAATTCCTGCAGCGGGAGACAGCTTCCCTACGACTGACAGAAGAGTATGCGCAGGCCGTAAGCCTTCCCAAAATCCGGCATTTTCTGGAACAGGAGCTGGCCTACCGCATGTGGAGAGCTTTTGAACAGGGCCTTTTGTACAGAGAGCAGCCCTTCGTGCTGGGCATTGATGCGAAGCGCCTGGATCAGGACCTTCCTGAAGGGGAAAAGGTTCTCATTCAGGGTATCATCGATGTCTTCTTTATAGAAAACGGAGAGATCGTCCTGCTGGACTACAAGACCGATGTGATCGATTCCCTGCAAGCCCTCTGGAACCGCTACAGCGTCCAGATCCAATACTATGAGGAGGCACTGACGAAGCTGATGCAGCTGCCCGTGAAGGAGAGGATCCTGTATTCCTTCTATCTGGAAAAATACGAGTAAAAAAGCCGGAGTAAATGGAGGTTTCATATGAGTCAATATTTTGATTTATCAATAAGAAGGATTGAGATAAAGAAACCAAAAAGAGACTTGAAACCTGTTATTAAATTACAGGATGAAGTTAATAAGACTTTGTTGCATGATGAATATTATTATCCTACAGATGAAAGAACTATACAGGAATGTTTGGATGGTGATTATATCTTATTAGGCGTATATAATAAAGATAAGCTTATTGCAGCAAGCTTTGCATTTGAAGGTGGTTTGTTCTTCTCTAAGCCTATTACTGATTGGATGGAAATTCCTGGCAATAAAATTATGTGTCATGAATTCGTTGTGGTTGATATGGAATATAGAGGTAATGGTATACAGAAGAGATTCATGGATGCTACTATAAGAGAAGCTAGACAGATGGGTTATGATACTATTTGGTGTTGTGCTCATCCTAATAATACTCCGTCTGTATGTAGCATAGAGAGTACAGGCTATAAATTTGCCGATCAGTTTGTTGTAGATGGCTGGCCTAGGAATGTTTATTACAGAAGTACATCTATACAGAGATAGCAGTTATTTAGAGGGAGAGTATAAGTTAAGTATGGCATGGTATGCAGAACGAAAAAGAAAATGTTGGTATTGTATCTGTGGTGTAGAAATGAAGTAGGATGACAAGGTGGGAATCCGGTTTCGTGTGAGGGATAACGGTATCGGAATGAGTCCGGAGTTCCTGCCGCACCTGTACGATCCGTTCTCCCAGGAGCGTTCCGAGGAAAACATCACGGAGAATCTGATGGATGCCAGAATTTTACTGGTGGAAGATAACGAGATCAACATTTATGTGGCCCAGCTGATCCTGGAAAAAGCCGGATGTGTGGTGGAGATTGCAAAACGGTACCTATCATTGCCATGACAGCGGATGCTTTTGAAGAGGAGAAGAAAAAGACGCTGGAGGCCGGAATGAACTATCACCTGTCCAAGCCCATCAACCCGAAGACATTGTATAATATCCTGTCGAACCATCTGACCGGAAAAGAGGCATAGAGATCAGAGATATAGAACCCAGAGATATTAGAATCATGACATGTAAAAAGGAGGTATCCGTGGCGGATATCTCCTTTTGTGTTGCCTTAACTGCTTACGATATAAAATTAAGCGGTGATCACGGTGCCGGCCTTGCCCCTGATGGCATCCTTGACGTGATCCATGGAAGTGATCAGAACCTTTCCTGCTGGAACCTTCTCCAGATAAGCAATGGCTGCCTCGATCTTGGGAAGCATGGTGCCTTCCTCGAACTGACCTTCTGCCATCAGTGTCTTGGCTTCCGCAACGGTGAGAGTCTCCAATGCAGTCTGATCCTCTTTGCTGTAATTTTTATAAACGCAGGGAACACTGGTCAGGATGATCAGCTCATCACAGCTTAAATCGGAAGCAAGCTTACCTGCAATGGCATCCTTCTCAATCACAGCGGAGGCACCCTTCAGCGCATGCTTCTGCTCAATGACGGGAATTCCGCCGCCACCGCAGGCAATAACGACCTGATCTGCGGCTGCCAGAGCACGGATGGCTTCGATCTCCACGATGTCGATGGGCTTGGGAGCAGCAACGACACGACGGAAGCCTTTACCGGGATCTTCCTTGACATAATTGCCCTTTTTCACTTCGATCTCGGCGTCCTCTTTGGACATGTAACGGCCAATGACCTTGGTGGGCTCATAGAAAGCCTCGTCATAAGGGTCTACGGTTACCTGGGTGAGGATGGTGCTGACCGGCTTGGAGATACCGCGGTCCAGCAGCTCTGCCCGGAGAGAGTTCTGGATATCGTAGCCCACATAACCCTGACTCATAGCGGAGCAGACACACATAGGTGCGGGGGTATAATCGATGTAAACACGACGCAGCTCTGTCATGGCCTTGTGGATCATGCTGACCTGAGGACCGTTACTGTGGGTGATGGTCAGCTGATAATCAGCCTCCACCAGATCTGCCAGTGCTTTTGCGGTTACTTTTACCGCATCCCACTGCTCGGTAGTGGTATA
>ULUY01013285.1_pt1 | contig 10530 bp, 7 predicted proteins | sample 1959031 | NCBI WGS metagenome assembly ULUY01 (sample SAMEA4835774, study PRJEB28245) | human gut metagenome | biome: gut microbiome; material: fecal sample | place: Denmark | collected 2008
GCCAGCCCTGTGGGGTGTTGTCATATATCTATTCTACGGTTACTTCCATCCCATTCCGGAATCGGAACACCATCTCGCCATCAAGCCCAACCGTCACGTTTTCCACCATAATCCGCCACAGTTTTTCATCAAACTGCGGTAATGTGAGGTCAGCATATTCCAGTTCACGCATCATTGCGTCAAGCAGTTCTTTTCGTGACAGCCGGCGGGCAATTTTCGCCTGTACGGCGGAAATGTCCTTTTTGATTTCATATGATTTCTGCTCATAGTTTTCGTATTGATAAATAGCTTGAACACGCTCGATGCACTGCTCTTTGGTTCGAGCAAGGACATATAAAAACGCCCTTTTTGGTCTCTATTCGGAAAAAGATATGGTTATCGTTATTGTGCTTCTCGATTGCATTGGCGTTTGAGGTTGCGTTTGAGTGCCTGCAAAATCTGATGGATGCTAGACTGAATAAGGTTAGCTGGATCAACATTAATCCTGCCGTGTGGACATTGTTGTGTAAAGAACTCTTCGAGTATATGCTTATGGTTTCAGCAGCTACCATTGATGAGTACAATGACAAGTTCCTCATGATTGCCAAGGGCATGATCAGCTTTGAGCAGTTCTTGGAAAGTGAAAGCTAACCAATTATTCAGCACCACCCTCAAATGAAAGCTGCACCTTCAAATAATAGCCCTACCTTTCATTTGCATAGTGTTGTTTGTGGAAAACCTTTCATTTGAGAGTGAGAGATTACCTATCAGTATCTGAAACGGAAACTTCCAATAACAAAACAAGGTCAACCACCGAAAATGTCGCAATTCTGCGTATTTTTCGGCGGTTGACCTTTTGTTTTATTGTATTCAATAGGGAGTCTAAGCATCGATTTTTTCGTCAAGAGCATCTTTTATCATCTGATTAAATCCTTCTCTATGCTTGGTAGATGTAGCAGAAATGCCCTCATCCGTATACATTCCTGCAAACTCCCAGTCATCACGCTTCTAGATGTACTCTGTGTAGCAGGAAACCTGCGCTTCGTAGGAGGTCTGCTGTTCTTCGGAATCGGTCGAAACTCGTGCATATCCGGCAACCTTACGCTTTTTCGGCTGGTCTAAGGGTGTGAATGTTGCACGATTCAGCTTTGCCGGAATGATTGTTACCTGTTTACTCACTTCTGCCTTCTCCTTTCTTTTGCTGCCGCACCTTGCTTTCCATATTCGGCTGCTTTAGCTCTCTTCTCCGCCGTCCACGCTTCTGATCTTGAATGATCTTCCTAGCGCACCGTCTGCTCATGACCATCTTTAAATAGAAATGTTAACACATTCGGTTTAGGAACAAGAATTGACTCTACCTCATTATGAAATACCTTTTCATCGAACTCATCGAGCTGAAGAACCTCACAAGCCTTGTCATACAGGATATCTTCCGGAATCTGCTTGGATTTCGAACAGAATTTCTTACCCCGTGCGTTATAAGTCCAACATATCCACACTGTACGATACTGCTTAACCTTCCTGCGGTAAAACTTCCCACAGCAGCCACAGTGAATCATACCGGAAAAGGGGTAGGTAACAGTTGTCGGCTTATCCGGTGTAAAATATTCTTTTTTCTCCCGCAGAAGTTCCTGTGCGAGCATAAATGTGTCCTTGTCAATAATGGCTTCATGGGCTTTCTCGACGTAATACTGTGGTAAGGAAAAGGTAGATACTATTGAACTGGCTAGCTATTTTGCAGAATTATTCTATGCTGAATAAAGGCAGAAACCTTCTAGGACCGGCTGTGAGCGGAATCGCATATCGATGACCTTAAATCGCTATTACCCTGACACAGAGCATAATAACAAACAACAGGACACCCACATGCTGTCAAATTCAGAATCAACAAGAGGCACATCACAGTTTTCCGATGCAAGGGTATACAGATCCAAGCTGCGTAATTACATTCTCGCATGAGCCGCCTGACGGAAGCAGAATCAAGAGTCCTTCGGGTACAGAATTTGAATGTCTGGGCATTCTTACTTCCGCTGGAGATGAGAAGCCGCCACAGTATTCTCTGCCTAGGAGAGCAATCATGGTGGATGGTACACTGTACCTTGATACGGGCTATGTTTCCAGCCTGATGCGCTGTGGCATGCTTGACGGTAATATCGAGAAAGTGGTCGTATGCACTGAAATGCCAGACGAAGACGGAGAGGCAATCTTTAGCGCCGAGGGCTGGCAGGTCAGTTTTGAAGAAGATGCGCTTGATGTCAGGATCGGCAATGAATTCTGCATCTTCGCCAAGCAGGGAACGAAAAAAGCTGAGAACGGCTATATTCCAGAGGGTGTTATGCAGTTCATGGCAACAGTCGATGATGTCACAGATGACGGCTATGTTATTGTGAAAACAGATACGCAGTCTGAGCGTTTCCCACAGATCAGGAAAGATGTCAGGTACAGACTCAGTATGGAATCCTATGATCCTGGCATTTATAACGACAAACTCGTTCCCGGAAATGTCGTCATCGTAGCTTGCAAAGGCATCTTTGAGGGCGAAGGTCCTATAACAATCACCGATGTATACTGCTTTTCTCCTGTCGGCAGCAGTCCATGTCAGCCGGTAGCGAATACAACTTAATATAGACAAGGCTCCCCCGAGTGATGAAAAGGCAATAAATGAGTATTGGGTTCACTTGGGGAGTTTTTCTATGTGTACGAGAAGCATTCGTTTCTCCTGGTTGTATATGTTGCATAAAAATCTACGCAGAATATAGAATTTTCACAGTCGAATTTATTGACAAAATGAGGAGAAATATGGTATAATTAAGCTAATAATACTAAGCTATACTTGGGTATATAGTATTACGATTTATCGAAAAATTGTTACCGACAAATATTGTATTCAGGAGGTTTAATCCATGAGTATAGAACTACTATTTCAAGAATTTGAACAATACGCTCAAGAATCTCATTCTCTCTTAACAGAAACGCTATCAATTATATCGGAAGGAAAAGTGCCTTCACGCAAGGACGTTAGCCAGCTTGATCTTTCTATCGCAAATTTACGAGCTAAATATGATTGCATCTATCAGGCTGCCTCTGAGCAGTTGCCTACAGATGAGATGCCAGAAGACGGCGCTCCAGCGCAAGCATATGTTGATGCAATACAGAATAGTAAAACAATACAGTTGAAACTGAAACTAGATCAGGCTAAATCAGTTTTACAAAAGTTTCTTTCTGTTCGGTCTCTTGTAGCTGCATATGCTGATGCAATAGCGCCAATTCAGCATAACGCATTATCTCTTCTTAAATCACTTGAGACGGACAAGGATATCAATATTGACTTAATATCAGAAGCAACATGTGGACCAATGGCGCTTATATCAGCGATAGAGTGTCATGATAAGGACTCCGATGAAGGAATAGCATTATGCGACAAAGTTGCTGAATTCTATCCCGGTCGAATTTTTGCAGGCGTTGTTGCAAATAAGTATTTTATTGGCGAAGATTTTGAGTTGAATGCTCAAGAATCCAATTGTGACACATCTAATACCTTGCTGGAGAACACACAATCAAATTATGGTAACGATGATACTGAGTCCGAATCTGCTGAAGAAAAGGAAATATCTCAAGATATTTCTCGTTTTATCGAATTGCTTCATTTCGAAAAATGCTTCATTGAATCTGAAGATGAGATAAGCGTTATGGAATGTCAAAAGAATCAAAATGAAAACAAAAAAATATCGGCGAGTGTTTTTTCAAACGAAATGCGAATCACTTCTTTCCCTGTATTAAAAGTAATAATTCAGGAGTTGAGCAAAAGGAATCTAATTACAGAGAATTATTTGATAAATGTAAGAAATGTTCCGAGCAAACTTGTAACAAACAGTTTGACATATATGCTGAACAAGGGATACCTGTATAGGTATAGCATTCAACCAGGTGGTTCATTTTACTGCGCTTCAAAGAGGTTACAAAAAGCCCTATCTTATAACGCTGCTTGTAAATTAATAAATGTTCAGCAGAGAAAAACTTCGGAATGGGGTGAATCTATTGATGACACTTCGGTAAATGTTGCATCTAGGGTTGCTCTTTCTACTTTATATGAATCAAGTATTATGAGGTTTACCTCCAGAGGCGTTAAAAGCTATACAGAAAGTGCATGTACGTTGACAAATTCATTCTGTTTAAGAGTCTTCAATGCCCAAGATCATTCAGATTGTGATATCCTTTCAGGTGCGTTTTGGGATTCGGATAAGGATTGTACTATGTATCTAGAGAATCTTAAAGCAATCGTATCCGAATGCACAGGAATATCGAATTTTTCGATGGCAGCGTGGGATTTAACTCGTGCTAAAGTCATTACAAAACTCATTATTTCCTTCCTTGGTGATCTTTTGCCTGCATGTACTGTGTGTTTATATGTCCTTTCAGAACAAAAGTACTATTCGTACCCCGATTTTACTCCGTTGGATGAAGAAAAAATCAAAAAGGACGATTCAGATAATGAGAACGGTATGGATAATGAAGACGCTGTGTTAGAAGAAGTTCAAGATATAGCGTCTATACCCTCAGATTCCGAAAAATCAAATCCCGTTGTTGACAAACAGGAAAATGATGATGGATTAATAATACACAGTCAGAGTATTGAATCCGGATCTAAGCAATCTGAAAACCAATCGTCTCAAGAATCGGATAACGCCAATGAAATAGAACGCCTTGTCAATACGGTTATACCACCGACTGATGGTGAAATGTATAAATTGATATGTTCAATTCTGAATGAAGAAGTGGGGCAATCATTTTCTGAGAATTCAAGTGTAGCGCAGTCTCTTCTTTTAGCAAAAGCTGCAAGCTATGTGCCTCAATATAACGAGTGTAAAAAAATCTTTACTCAACTCTCTTTTGCGACAAAATCTCCTCTTGATGAGATTGTATACACATCTGAAAATCTGTCTAATGCTTTCGATGAACCCGTTTCTAATACATTACTTATCTCCGCCTACCTTTTTTCAATGATCACGCCTGGTATGGCGTATGATTACAGCCTGAAAACTCAGTTAGATGAGTATCTCTCAAATTATGGGTTATATTTCCCTGAACTGTCTGATATAAAACCCTTGTTTGCAAAACTCCGTACAATCTTAGATGTTGTTCCAATTGGTTTTACACCTGCTATTTTATCTAAACTTGGAAGTGATTCAGAGAGTGAGAAGTATATCCAAACAATACAAATTCAAGCTAGAAATTTGTTAACATACTCAACGCCCAAAGCCAGAATGAAAGCGCTTCCCTTATTATATAGTAGCTGTTTTGGAAAAAACAGCGAATTGTATCAAAGCCTTGAGTATGTAGCTAATAATGATCAAAATGGACTTGATATTGTTATTCTTGTTCTAGGAGAGTTTTGCGATGAAATAGATGACTCTTTTGTCATCAACGATGAGAAGGTTCAATCATATCTTGATAAAAAATGGTATGATGTTAATGGACAAGGTTCATCATTTCCTTTAGATTATACACCAAGACAACAGACAATAAAGCAGTTCCATTCTCGTCTTGAGGTTATTAAAAGCTGGCAAGAGCATATCAATATTTTGCCTGGAGGAAAATATGATTTATCTCGATTAAAGACCTTAAGAAAAGAAATATGTGATATTGCCTCTCAGGTACAGACAGTATTCTCAGAAAAGAAGATAGATTTTAAGTGTGTTATTATTTGGACGCTGCAAGAAATTCAAAAATATCTGAGTTCCTCTGCTTTATCAAAAACAACTCTGTTTACTGAAATTGCTCAAACCGGTGTTATAACGCTAGATGAGTCATGGTTACCAATTATCAACGAGGAGTTCAACTCTATTAAGTATTATGAGCCGTGGAGAACTGTTCTTAGACATATTCTTTCTCCAATTAGAAGCCTTTCCGATGCCAAGGCTGAAATACTTGATGGTAGTATTTCTTCTGACTTGTTTGACAATCTGCACCAGCTTGAATTGATAGGTGAATTAACAGGAGAAGATTTGAGTTCTTCCACTGTACAGATTGAGACTGCTAAGCAGAGCGCTAATGACGCATCAAAAGATTTTGATGATGCTCTTGAACTTGCATTTACGTATAACCGTATTACAGAAACAGAAAAAGAAAGTTTAGCTGCAATCAAACATAAGAATGAAGAAGCTTTACTTCACAACATGGATTTTGGTATTTGGAGACAGTTCCTTAATGCTCTTTATAAAAGGATTGATGAATTAACCCGAGAAAGACAAGCAGAACTCCAGAAAATGTTAGATGCTCGTTATACTATGCAAGCCGGACGCGAGTCACCGATACTTATCGCAGCACAGACATTACTTAATGAAGATTTGAATTTTGCAGTTACTGAGGAATATATAAATCGCTTTGATAATGGTGAAGAGGAATTCTCTGCAGAATTGCAGTCTATTCTTCATGATACCGATCATTTCGCAGAGTTTATTTCCGACGACGTATATAAATCAATCTATGATGAATGCTTCAGACGCAAAGACAGCAACTTCCATAATGTTGCAAAAGAGTATCTTTCACATCATTTTCCAAAAGACTGGACCTCTCGCCTAAAAGATGACAGCCTCAGGTTCGTTGGAGGAGGAGAGAATCGTTCCGAGCGGTATTGGCCAATTAGAAAAGGTAATGCAACGTGCCAGCAAATTACGGATTTGTTTAACTGGCTTGGATTGAATGTGAAACGTGCTGAGAGATACGGAAAAACTGAAGAAATGTTTAAAATCGAAGTGATTCCGGCTCCAAGAAGCATGGCTGACTACCGTCATCCCATAGCGGCATTTGGTACTCAATCCAAAAGCCAAATGGATGTTATCATTCTTCATGGTAATATCCCGGCCAAACAGTTAGTTGACAAGATTACAGGGCTTGGTCTTGGTGGGGTATCGATTGTAATTCTAAATTATCCAATAACCCTTGCTGTTAGAAGGCAGATTGCGGAGGAGTTTCATAAAACATCCGGGCAGAACCCTTTTATTCTAATAGATCAAGTGTTGGTAATTTATCTCGCATTACACCAAATTACAGAACGCCTGCCTATCTTATTAAAATGCGCATTGCCATTCACAACGTATCAACCATTTGTTCGCGATGGCGGTTCTACAGCGGATGAGATGTTTTTTGGTCGTAGTAAAGAATTAGCTGATATACTGAATCCGAACGGAGCATGTGTTGTCTATGGCGGACGACAATTAGGTAAAACAGCTCTTCTAGAAAGAGCAGAGAGCTTATTCAATAAGCCCGAGAATAAAACATATGCTATTTATTGTAATATTTTAAACTGTGTAACAGAAAAACAACTGGTTCTTAAAATAATCGAGGATATTCGTAAGAAGACACAGCTTTCAATGAATGACTGTGACAGCATAGAACAATTGTGCAATGAAATAGAAGGAATGTTTAGCAAACTGAAGGTTGAAGCTATGCTACTTCTTCTAGATGAAACTGATAAATACCTTGGCTCTATTGCCAATAATGACTATGTACAACTCCAGCCATTGATTGATTTGAAACGCCGAACTAAAAATCGCTTTAAATTTGTCCTTGCGGGTCTTCATAATGTGTGCCGTGCAAAAAATGCAACTGCGCGAAATGGTGTATTCGGTCAACTTGGTACCCCTCTTTGTGTTAAACCGCTTTCTCCAACGGATGCATTGCAGTTATTGTCAAGGCCACTTAAGTTTTTAGGTTTCCAGATCGATAGATACCCGCATTTAGAAACGATACTAACAAATACAAATTACTATCCCGGTATTCTTCAGTTCTTCGGTTACACACTTGTAGAGACACTCTCGACTCATTATGGAAAATACTACCGTGCGGTTGATGGAAATCCTCCTTATACTCTCCAAGATGATCAGTTAGGAGCAGTTATGAATTCAGCCGACTTGAATCGGAGTATTAGAGATAAGTTCCGCTGGTCGCTCGAACTTGATTCAAGGTATTTTATGATAGCAAGGTGTATTGCCATTCTTTATTATCTAAGTGAGGATGAATCAAATACTTGGCTTGGATTCTCTATAGAACAAATAAAAGATATTGCACAGGATTACAAAATTATATGCTTGGAATCTGAAAGCGATAATGATTATCATAATCTGTTGGACGAGATGGTTGAGATGGGAATTCTTAGCAAGCCGGATGATACTAAAAAACTATATCGCTTAAGAAGAAGCTCCTTTATTACAATTATAGGCTCAGATTTTGATGCGGTTGATGCGGATATTATTAAAAGTAATGCGGAGGAAGTTAGATGAATAGTAATAGCTGGAGTGAGTTCTGGTGGGCCAATATTACGGGAGCACACTTGGTTATCTCAAAGATTGTTGAAGCTTTAACTGAAAATTGCACCGTGATTATTGATATACCAGTCGATTTACCGTGGCGGCATCAAATGAGGAGTTCGGCTGAAGATGAATTCCGTAAACTAAGTGGAATATCAGATACAATAATCGAAGTCGTTGATGCTACTGATGATGTCCCCGTTGATGTTGCTCCCGGCAGATTCTTGCTAGATCGCTTTGCCCAGAATAAAGAGGTTAGGAATGGTTACCGTGAACGTTCTCAAAGATCAATCCAAGAGTATATAATAGAAAACACTGTCTTGAAAAATCGTATTATATGGGTAAAAGGCATGTTAAACTCACAGGTATCCGATTGGCTTTCTTTTTGTCGGGATTATAACAGCAATAATGAAGAAAACGGTTTGTTTGTTCTTGAAATTCAAGGCGGAGTACATAAGCAAGACAATAATATGCGTTCTATTCGCTTACTTGAATGTATCTCCAATTATGATGTTCAACTTTTCAGTAGTTTTATAGTTGAAGAGAAATCAGCACTCTCAAATGTTTGGAGGCGTTATCTTTCAACTGCAACGGCAATTATTTGTGATATCGATGCCGAGATTGCATCTCATTTATTAGAAATTATCGACCCCAAAAAGCAATCTCCGCTCGATATCATTATGGAAATGGCATCGTGGCAGGAGTATTCCGTAAGAGGTGCGGATGATGAATCAAATCATATTTTTATGCATTGTCGTAATAACAACAAGAAAGAACTTGAACAACGCTTATGGAAAGCTCAAGTTCAAGTGCTATTTCCTCTAATTGAAATGGAACGTATCAAAATAATAGAATCGTATTACCGTGAATTACAAACAACTATTGAGCAAAAGCATATTGAACAATATGGAGAAAAGATAACAAAGCCTATCCAACTCGAATTAGGAACACTATGCTTTTTAATGAATCGATATTCGTGTATTCGCGATAAAGATGCTCGAGAACGAATTTCATTTCTACATAAATGTCGCAATCATCTGGCTCATGCCCACTGTTGCAGTACTTCTGAAGTATGCGAACTTCTTGATTACCGATTTTTATAATTTGCTATTTTAATCACTTAAGGCTGTGTATATAATTGGATTCAACTATTATCCGTTGCCCCTTATAGTTAAACTGCATAGTTTCATTTGAATCTCGCAAATACATAGCCTCGTCTTCAGTCAAGTTACTACTCGTAAAACAAGTTAGAAGGAGGTTAGATATGTCTGAATTTGATTTAAGTGAAGTGCTTAAACTATGTAAAAGTAGTGCGTCCAATGGCGACAAGATTGCAAAAGAGAAATTAGCACATCTCAATAGTTCGTTGTTGGACGCCCAAAATCAGGTGCAACAGGACATTGCGTGGCTGGATAATAGTGAATGCAGTTTACCAGAGATGTCCGAGGCACTAAAAAACAGCTTTTAGATATCCAGTCTTCTTTTGTTTCGCTTTCTAAGGTTTCTGATTCTGACCTCCGTTATTTGAGGAAGCATCTATCAAAGTTCTCCATCACACTATTTGGTAGAACAATGGCTGGCAAATCAACACTCATGGAGATTCTACGTCATGGAGATGGAGCGTCAATCGGAAAAGGAGCGCAAAGAACCACACGAGATATTCGTACATATGAATGGAACGGACTCACCATAACGGACGTGCCGGGAATCGGTGCTTTTGAAGGTGCAGAAGATGAGGCACTTGCTTTTAATGCAGCTAAATCAGCTGACTTAATAATGTTCCTTATTACTGACGATGCTCCTCAAGCTATAGAAGGCGATTGTTTTAGTAGAATAGTTAAACTTGGAAAACCTGTAATTTGCGTGATGAATGTCAAGGCAGCAGTTAATCCGGAACGTAGCCCTAAAATGATTGAACGAACAATCAAAGGACGTTTTGATATTGAGCGCTTAGACAGCATAAAAAACCAGTTTTTGCAGTATGCAAAGAAAGCTGGTCAAGAATGGTCAAATATCCCTTTTGTATATGTTCATCTTAAAGCTGCATTTATGTCTCAATCAATTTCTGAATCCAATCCTGATTTTTCTGAACGATTATATGAATTAAGCTGTATTGATTCACTGAAACAACTACTTGTTGACTGTGTTCGTGAGAATGGCGTTTTTTACCGCACAAAGACATTTATTGACATCATTGATAATCCGTAACCGCCAACCACACCCTAACGTTGATTGGGCACTA
>ULUY01055163.1_pt1 | contig 10421 bp, 10 predicted proteins | sample 1959031 | NCBI WGS metagenome assembly ULUY01 (sample SAMEA4835774, study PRJEB28245) | human gut metagenome | biome: gut microbiome; material: fecal sample | place: Denmark | collected 2008
TATAGTACACATTTATTATGTACCAGGTATAGCTTTAATCTTAGTTATGAAAGTCCAATCAAAGATGTTTCTATAATTGACAATAAAACTTAAGCTGTTAAGAGTAATCCTATAGATAAAGGAAGATCTATAGCAATGTATTTGAATTTATAAATAAAAATTTGATGAAACTAAATGACAAGTGGATAAAGATATATCTATGATGAAGAGACAAGATTATATTATTTAAAAACAAGATATTATGATCCAAAAAGTATCAATGGATTAAATCTCTATGTCTATTGTGGAAATGATCTTATAAATATTGTTGATCATGATAGATGTTTTCCTGTGTTAGCTATAATATTATGTGGTATAGCATTAGCAGGTATGGGATTAACAATTGGTGGCGTTGCTAGTGATAATAATATCTTAACTGCTGTTGGTTTAGGAATGGTTGGATTCACTGCATTAGTCAGTGTTTGTATTGCTATCGCTGGAGCTATTCTTACAAGTGTCATTGGTGGAATTACTGCAACTGCTGGATTAGGCTCATTAGGATTTATGAGTGCAGAAATTCAAGAAACAACAGGAAATGGCAATTTGATTATAGATACAACTGGAATGAGTGATGGACTTTATAATACGTTATTATTATTATTATTTATTATTATTATCTATGGCTGTAATTGCAACTTTGGGAACTGCTGCTTCCTCTGTATCAAGTGCGTTTAATATTAAATCTATTAATGGTTTTGGTAAATATGGAGATTATTATGGTATGCGTTTCCAAACAGGAACAGGAAAAACAAGAGTTTTATCATTCCATACTTATGGTCATAAAGTGGCTAAAGGTATTAAAAGTATTGGAGAATGGCTTTGGCAACTTCAAAAGTGTAATACAAATAGTAATAGAACATCGGAAACTATTGCAAAATGGATATGGAGGAGCTTAAAAAGAATATAGAAGAAAAATAACTTATGAATGAAAATTTACTTAAATTATTATCATTATACTGCAATAATGAAATAGAAAATTTAAAAATTAGCGAATTATATATTAAGTTACAAAACTTAGTTGTTGAGTTAAATTATAATCTTACTTGTGAATGGGGAAAAGAATTTGCTAATAAAAAATCAGGAAACTTATATTTAAGCATAACAATATTAAACGATAAAAATGAAATTGTTGAAGTATTTGATGAAGGTTTTTTAACAATATCTACATTATTAGTTTGTGTGGATAAAAAGAATAGATATAAATTTTTTTCTTGAAGAGATGAGGAATTTATTGAAGATTTAAATTGGCTTATTAAAGAATTAGAAAATATAAAAAATGAATAAGTATTGTACTTATATTCTTATTTCTTATAAAAAAAGATAGCTTTCGCTATCTAATTTCATTTAAATAATTTAATAAGTCGAAGAATATTCCATGTGGAATAGTTGAAATATTGATGTTTGTTTTATTGATTATATTTCTTGTTATTAGAAAAAATGGAATGTTGATTTTTGTGGCACTATAATCTTCATTGCAATCGTTTCCAACCATTAAACATTCTTCTGGTTTTAGGCCTAATTTCTCAATTATTTCTTGGAAATATAGTGGATTAGGTTTACAAAATCTTGAATTTTCATATGTGGAAATATATTCAAAATCTTCATTATTTAATCCGGTCCAGGAAAGCCGGTTGTAGGTGCAAACGCGAGGAAAGACAGGATTTGTCGCTAGAATTGTTCTTAATCCCATATTTTTAATTTCTTTTATAGCAAATTTTGCCTCGGGATCATAACCACAAGATTTTTTGACTTCATTGAATTCATTTTCATAGAAGCTATCGAAAAGCTTTTTTTCATTGTCGAGATCTTTATAATCTTTTTTGAATAAATCCCAAAAAACTTCTTCGTTAGTTTTTTTTCCATCGTTTTCTATCATTGCTTTGGTACCTTCCCAAAGATTTTTCGTTAATTTTTTTCCATCGTAACCAAGTGGAACAAATTTTTTTAATATTTCAGTAAAATAGGCATTGACAAAAGTATCTTGATCCATCGGGAGCAAAGTCCCATCTAAATCGAATAATATAGCTTTCAACATAATAAACCTTAATTCAGATGTTCGTTAACAGCTAAGCAACATCCGATGCTATTAGGACCAGTGTGGCAAGAAACGCTTAATGACAAAGGATCACAGAAATGGAATACTAATTTAGGAAAACGATTAAGAACTTGTTCTTTTAAAATATCTGAGTAACCTTTATTTTTAGAATAGGCAATGGAAAAAACTAATTGTCCTTTTTCGTAATAATCTTTATATTCTCCATTTATATATTCATCAAAAGCTTCGAAAATTTTACCTAGGGCTTGTTTTTCAGAACGGCATTTAGCATAGGTATCAAATTTGTCTCCAGTTGTAACAAGCAAAGGTCTGATTTTTAAAATGTCACCGATAAGAGCGACAGCGGGAGTGACACGTCCACCTTGTTTTAAATATTTAAGTTTTTCAACTAAAAGGAAAATTATAGAATGAAAGGCACTATCGGTAAGATATTTTTCAATTTCGTCGATATTTTTTCCTTCTTTAACCATTTGCAAAGCTTCGAGTACACTTTCTTTTTGAGAAATGGAAATGCGATGATTATCGATAACACGAACGCGACCATTGAAATCTTGGGCGAGCATTTTGCTAGAAGCGCAAGAGGCAGATAAACCGCTGCTCATAGGAATATATAAAATATAATCATAATTTTTTAAATGGTTTGTCCACATTTCTTCAAGGCATCCGAGCGAAGGTTGAGATGTGTTTATTTTAGTGTTATCTTCAAGATGTTTATAAAAATCTTCTTGGCTTAAAGAAATATCTTCAAAGTATTCTTGGTCATTTATCATAAATGGCATTGGAACAATTTCAATACCATATTTTTCTTTTTCTTTTTGGGTAATACCGGAGTTCGAATCAGTCATTACTAGAATTTTTTCCATATTTTACTCCTATTGTGATAATATATTTACGTTGTTTACAAATGTAAACAAGCATTAATATAGCATAATTTTATTTTTATGAAAAGATAAAATTCTACTTATTAGACATAAAAGGATGTTTTGTAATGAACGTAAAAAACACTGAAGGACTTATTAAACATGCAAGAGATTTATCGAATTTAACAGTGAGTTCTATAAAAGGAGCGATGCTCATCCTTCTTAATTTGATGGATTATGACAAAATAAAGATTACAACAATATGTGAAAAAGCTGGGGTTTCTCGTATGGCTTTTTATAATAATTTTAAGTCGATAGATGATTTGATAACTTCTTTAATCTGTGATTTGAATGATGAGATGACAGAGAAAATAGGTAGTCCTTTTCGCAAAACGACAACAGTTTTGTGGTATGAAAATGTTTTGAAGATAATTCAGGGCCATGAGGATTTATTGAAGGCGTTGCTCGGCGCGGATTTGTTTGAAAAATATTTAGTGTTGATCAATTCATTTGCTTTACATCGGCAGAATGAATTTACAGAAGAAGAAAAATTTATGAGGCTAGCATGGGCTGGAGCTTTTATTAATATTGTTAGAAATTGGGTAGAAAATGATTTTTCTACTCCGATATCAGAACTAGCTTTATATATGTCGAAGACATTAATTGTTAAAATCTAATAACTTTAAAATTTAACTTTTGGTAGTATTTATGATACAAATAAATATGAGGATTTAATTTTATGATAAAAAAGGATGATAATTGCTATATTGTTGATGATGAAGAGTATTTTTCTTTTTTAAAGAAAAGAAAAACATTGACAAAAGTTATTAAAAAAAGTGAAGTAAAGAATATTCTTTTTGGCGAAGTGGATTATAAAGCCTATATTTCTGTTGCAAAAAAATACAATATTTCATATGATCTTGCAAAAATTTATGTTGATAATGCTTTGTTTTTAAAAGAAAATATCGACTTAGTTAGTGCTCCTAATTCCGTGAAAATATTATGTGAAATAAAAGAATTTTTAACTTCTCAAAACATGATATATTTTTCTTCTAGAATTAATATTTTAAAAAAAGGAATAGTTTTATATGGCAATCCTTGTGATTTTATCGATATTATCCCTGTTTTAAATGATAAAAAAATCCCATTTACTGAAGAGTATCGCCAAATGGAAGAAAAGGATATCGATGTTAAGTTTTATAGCGATAGACCAGTTGAAGTTGTCGATACTTTGCAATATTTTTTAAATACTTTAAAAGATGAAAAAGATTATCAAAATATTGAGATTGTTGCTCCTTTAAAATATCAAAAGCTTTTGAAAGAATGTTTTCATTATATCGGGGTACCTTTTATTGAAAATAAATCTTCTTTAAAAGAAACTGATATAGCTAATATCTATCTTTCTTATTTAAAAAAAGATGAAGAAACACCTGAAGAAGTAAAAAATTATGATGAAACTGATTCACCATATGTAAAAGAACAAAAAAATATATTGAATGAAATGATTTCAAATTTAAAAGTTATTTTTCCAAATGAAGAGGATAAAAAAATTAAATTGGAATATTTTATTTCACAATTAGAAAATACAAAATTATCTAATATTGAAGAAGGAATTGAAATAAAAAATGCACCATCTTTTACCGAAGGAAAAACGCTTTTTATATTAGGATTTTCTGAAAATATTATTCCTGCGGTTAAAGATAGTTCATATTTAAGCGATGAATTAAAAAAGAAATATTCTTATGACATAAAAACATATGAACAAAATGAAATTTTTGAAAAACATTTGAAAGAGAGAATATTTTTAGCTAAAGAAGTTTATTTATCTAATTATATTGAAGATTTTGAAGATTTATCTAATGTAGAAGATAAGATAAAAAATGCTTTTCCACGAGATGAAAAATTTCATAATATCTTTGAAAGTGAATTAAAAAAATATATTTCAAATAGCGCTAAAAATTGCTCACAGCAAAAATATTTTAATCTCAAAGAAAAAAGATTGAACAAAGAATTGGATAAATTTTTATATGCTAATTTTGAATTGAAAAAAAGACTTTTTGGCAATGAATCTAATATAGAAAGATATTTTAAAAATAAATTTGATAAAGAACTGGATCTTAAATCTATTGATTCTTTTGATAATTCTTATAAAAAAATTGCCAAGAAATGTCACTTAAAGGAGATATCATATTCCAAAATATCAACTTATTTTGAATGTCCTTTTAAATATTATTGTAAAAATATCTTAAAGATTGATAAAAATGAAGATCGACTTTCTACTGATTTTGGCACTATTGTCCACGAAGCCATAAGAAGATATTCTCTTAAAGAAATAAATAGTATTGCTGATGGGTTGGTAATTGGTCCTGATAAGAATTATTCAGCCAAAGAATTATATTATCTTAATAAAATGATAGAAAACTTCAAAGAAAAAATACCTTCGTTAGAAGAATTTTTAAATAGTTTAGATAATTTTAAAATTAAGGTTGAAGATGAAAAAAAAGTACAGCTAAATCAAGATTTAAAATATGTAGCAAAATTTGACCTTGTCGCCTATGATGATGATAAATATGTTATTTTTGATTATAAAACTGGTCAAGATTCTTTTTCATTGCCTTTAGTTGAAGAAAATTTCAATATGCAATTGCCTTTATATTTATTATCTTGCAGTAAATTATATAAAGATAAAAAAGCGGTAGGAGCATATTTAGTTTTATTAGGAAAAGATAAATCTGCTGCTATTTCCTTCGATGGTGTTTCTGTTGGAGAAAATGAAGTTCAATTAGTTCTTGATGACTATTTTAAGAAACTCAGAAAACCAAAAGAATTTTCAAACATTATCGATAAAAATGATTATTCGGCCTGGCTTGAAAAAGTAGAAAATGAATTGATTGAAGCGGTAAAAAATATTGAAGATTATAACTTTGATCTAAATCCGAAAGTAGTGAAATTTAATACTACTGAAAAAGAAAATTCTTGTTCATATTGTTCTTTTGAAAATTGTTGTATGGTTAAAAGAGAGCAGAAGAAGTTTATTATCAAGAGATTTAAAAAGGAAGAAAAACAAGATGAAGAATAATATGTTGCCATTAAATGAAAATTATATCCAAAGAATAAAAAGCAAATATAATGATGAACAACAAGAAGCGATATTTGTCGACAAAGTTTCGGCTTTAGTTTCAGCTGGCGCTGGAAGTGGAAAGACAGCGGTACTTTCGGAAAGAACTATTGCATTATTAAAAGCAGGTTTTGATATTTCGCGAATTTTGATTTTAACATTCACTGATAATGCGGCACAAAATATGAAAATTCGCATAAAAGCTAAAATCAGTGAAGATAAAGATGGCGATATAAAAGAAGCAGAAAAATATGTCAGTGGTGCTGATATCATGACTTTTGATTCCTTCAATCGAAAATTAGCGATTAAATATGGTCCTTATCTCGGATTAGAAAGCGGATATGAAATCATTAATGATTCGGCTTTAAATGTAATTAAGTTCAATTATATCAAATCCTTTTTGGATGAAAAAATAGAGCAAAAAGATCCAGATATTCTCTTTGTTTTAGATAGATTTACAAATAAGGATTATAAACCTATTGTTACTTTAATCTCGGAAATTTATGAAAAAATTGATCTTTTAGTCGATCCAGAAAAAGAATTAGAAAAATTTATCGCTGAACCTATATACAAAAATATAGATGAAGTATATCAATATCATTTTGATAATATCATGAGATATTTAAATGAATATTATAAAGAAATGCACGCTCTTTTTAATAATGATGAGAAAATGTTGAAAAAGATTGAAGATTTTAAAAATGCATATTCAAGGGCAAATGATTATTCTGAATTGAAAATCATCAGTCAAACCCTTAAAGCGATAAATAAGCCGAGAGGAATAGATGATCTAACTTATGCTGAATTTCAAGCGATAAAAAAACGTTCCTTCGAAAAATATAAAGATTTGATAGGAATTATTGATAAAGATCAATTTATTAAAATCGAAGAAAATTATAAAGGGTTTTATATCAAAATATTCAATTTTGTAAAAGATTTATTTAATTATCTTAATAGGTATAAAGAGGAACAAAGAAAGTTTACTTTCCAGGATATTTCACATAAAATACTTCATCTTTTGAAGACTAATGAAGAAATTAGATTGGAATTAAAAAATCATTATCAGGAAATTATGGTTGATGAGTATCAAGATAATTCTGATATTCAGGAAGAGATGATTGATCTTTTGGAAAATGATAATCTATTTTTAGTTGGTGATATTAAACAATCAATTTATCGTTTTAGAAATGCGAATCCAAAATTATTTTCAACTAGATACAATGATTATAAAGAAGGAAGAAGAAAAGGCATAGTAATCGACATGAACAAAAATTATCGTTCTTCTCCTGCAGTGATTAATGATGTCAATTATCTTTTCGCAAGAATAATGAGCCAAAATTTTGGTGGAATAGAATATGATGATAAGCAAAAGATGAGTTCAGAGAATGCGATGTATAAAGGTAAAACTTATTATAATGAGTTAAAAGTTGTTTCTGATAACGGAGATAGACCACTAGAGACAGAACTTAATGCTATAGCTGATGATATAAAAAAGAAGATTTCGACCGGAATATATGATTATAAAGACTTCGCTATCATTTTAGATCGCTCAACTGAATTTGATGATATCATTGAAATCATGACTAAAAATGGGATTCCTGTTGCAGCAAATTATAATGGAAATTTATTGGATAAGGTTATTTCAAATCTTCTTATAGATATAGTTAAAATTCTTGCTTGTTTTAGCAATAATGATTTTTGGAGTGCTGATTTCAAAAATTCTTTTGTTGCAATTTCTAGAAGCTATATCATTGGATTAAGCGATGAAGAAATTGAAAATTATATTTCAACCAATAGTCAGCATCAGACACCATGGGTTGTTGATTTATTTGGTTTATATTCAGAAATGAGAGGAAGAACAACATATGAAATATTTGAAGCTTCCTTATCTCAACTAAATGTATTAAATTCGATTTTGAAAGATGAGAACTATAGTGTTGACTTAGTTATCCTAGAAAAAATTGAAGACTATATTAAAGAACTTTCTTCATTGAATTATGGCTTTAATGATATTATTGACTATTTTGAAGATATAAAAGAAAATAACATTTCTTCTAAAGGAAAGTTTCTCAGCGAAAAAACAAATGCTGTCACATTAATAAACACTTTCCTTTCTAAAGGTCTTGAATATCGGCATTGTTATTTTCCTTATCTTTATAAGGAGTATAATGAAAAAGAAACAGTATCGGCTTTAATATTTTCAACAAAATATGGAATAATGCACAAATTTGCAGAAGAAGATTTTAATGTAGATAAGTTTAACAGTGATAATTATTTAAACCCTATAAAAGAACTGGATAAAATAGATTCATTGAATCAAGGTCGTCAAGAAAAGGTACGTTTGCTATATGTTGCTTTGACTCGACCTAAAGAATCTTTTACTATTGTCAGATTTATAAAAAATAAGAAAAATGATGAAGCACCAAAAAGTATAGATCAAATAAAATGTCTTGAAGGTCTTTTGGATTATTCTGGATTTTTTGAATATATGGGTAGAAGAAAAGCTAACACTGAAATTGTTGAAAATAAAAAAGAAAAACTATTTGAAAATATAGATTATCATTTTTCTTATGAAGAACTTTCAGAAAAAGAGATTGAGGAAATCTTTAGCAAAAAGAAAGATATTTATATAACTGCATCATCTTCTTCAGTTCATTCTGATACTGGCGTTTTATTAAAAGGAACTAAGTTGCATGAAATGTTTGAAAATATTGATTTAAAAAATCCACAACTTGATAAAAATGAAGAAAATTATATTTTTATTTCTAAATTTTTAAATTGTGGATTATTGGATGATATCAAAGATGCAGATGTTTATCAGGAATTCGCTTTTGTTGATAACGAAAATAATACGACAGGTATTATCGATTTGCTCCTTGTTTATCAAGATAAAATTAAGATAATTGATTATAAAACAAAGAATTTAGATGATCCTCATTATATTGAACAGCTGCATACTTATAGAAATGCTATCAGACAATATTTTGGTGAAAATATTGCGATTGAAACTTATTTATATTCGATAATTGATGGAGTTTATAAAAGCATTTGATTAAAGGTATTTGTTTATAATAATTTCGCCGCTTATTTTAGAGCTGTTGATATTTTTATCTTTTACTCTGGCGGTTTCTATTTTTATATTACCAGAAATTGTACTGAGTTTAACTTCATCAGCAGAGATATTGGTTATTTCATAGTTTCCTGAAATTGTATTTAAGTATATTCCTTTTGATTCGATATTTTCGATTTCCATTTTTCCTGAGACTGTGGAAAGAAAGATGTCTTCTTTTGATAAAAGGTTATTGGCACTAATTTTTCCGTTGACATTATCAATTCTTATATTTGTACCGAGGACATTATTTAAAGTGTAGCTTCCATTGACATTTTTAATTGATATTGTTTCGGCGTAAACTGAGTCGATATTGCATTCTGTTGCTACGGTTTGGATCCCCAAACGTTTTAATTTTATATCATTTCCTATTTCCAAAGTTCCATTGTAATTGGTCTTTTTGAAAAGTGTTGTTTTTAAACGATTTTTAATTTTTATAGAATCTTCGGCAATGTCGAAATTATACATGTCCTTATATCCATCTTCATTGCAGAAAAATGAAACTCCAGGTGATTTTTTATGGATAATATGCAAGGATTTCATATTTGATAGAGAAATATCTAGAGTATATTCTTTTTTGTTACCATCGGTATTTGTTTCATCTTTTTCTATTTTTTGTTCTTCTGGTTGAATGATTTCAGGTTCTTCTTGTTTTTCCTCATGGGGTTTGTAGCGTAATGCAATGGATTCTGGTGTTCCTAATGCTTCAATGATTTCTTCATCTTTATAATCGATTTCGTAATAGATATCAAATCTTTTTCTATAGATGTCTAATACTTCTTCAGTGTTTTCAACACCATTTTCTTTTAATTTTTCATCGAGTTGCTTTAAAAATTCTTCCTTGGTCATTTTTCTTCAATCTCCTTTAATTTTTTTTCAGCTTCTTCTATAGTGATCTCTTTCATTTTTAGTTTGCGCAGAATTTCTTCTCTTGTCATACTTTGATTTTCTAAAATTGTTATTTCATCAAATCCGAGAGCGGTTATTATTTCATTCAATGTCTTTTTAACTGTTGGATAGGAGATGTTTAAATCCTTTTCAACTCCTTTGATATTTCCAGCATTTTTTAAAAATATAAGAATGAAGTCTTGTTGATCTTTATTGAGATAATCGAATTTGGAAAGATGAAATTCTCCTTGTAATTTTGTTTGACAATGGGGACAATATAACTCGCTAGCTATTAATTTTTCATTGCAGATAGGACATTGGCTTATTATTTTGTTTTTCATTTCTCACCTC
>ULUY01077586.1_pt1 | contig 10417 bp, 9 predicted proteins | sample 1959031 | NCBI WGS metagenome assembly ULUY01 (sample SAMEA4835774, study PRJEB28245) | human gut metagenome | biome: gut microbiome; material: fecal sample | place: Denmark | collected 2008
GCCATCTCGTAATCCCACAAAGTAGGTTCGGACAGACCGGAGAGAAGAGATAAAGGACGATAGTAGATGCTTCCTTTCAGAAGGCTTACAAACTCATCCAGAGTTTTACAGTTGGAAAGAGCGGTCAAATTGATGTCCGAGTGTTTTTCAAAGAAATCTTTGAAAATATCGAAATTCAATTCAACATCTCTGTGGTCAAATACCATTCGCATACAGGTTTTCAGAAGTCCGATCTCGTATCTGCGGAAGTACAGATCCAGGATTTTACGCTGATGTATGGTTGCGAAACGGTAGATACTCTGGAAATCCGTGTAGATTGCGTTTGTGAGCATTTTCTCGATCTCTCCGCGGTGCAGGGAATTTTCGTTGGAATTTGCGAAAATACCAGCATAGGCGGACTTTGTTTTCAGAAATCCGATGGCATCGGAAACGGATGTCAAAGAGGCGAGATGCTGAAAATCTTTAGCGGTCAGAAGCTTCCTTCGCATACCGCGAATCTTGGTCGCTGTACCGCTGTAGGCTAACAGATTTCCCATAATTTTACTCCTCGATCATTTTTGCGATCAATCCGGCAGCAAGCTTTTCATGATTCTGATTGTAATCATTTTCGATTGCCTGAATCGAATCTTCAGTTGCTTTCTGCAGATCGGCAAGACTTTTTTGCATTTCTTCATTTAAGCTGGAACGAATCTGATCAAGCTTCTCCTGCGTAGCTTTCTCAGCCTCTTCATCAAATGCCTGAATACGTTCACGCATCTGCTGTTCCAGTGCCTTCTTTTCGTTCTCGGCAGCCTCAATGATACCGGCTGAGGCCTCTTCGATTGAAGACAGACGCTTGATGACGAGATCCATGTGCATCCCTCCTTTAGTATAGTATAGTTGCAGCTTTGAAATTCAAGCTGAACATATGCAAAAGCACAGCCCAGCCCACAAAAAACTGCAGAAGTTTATTGCCCTGACACTTCTGCCTTTATATGATTATTGCCAGACAACCGTAAAATCATGTTCACAGATACCCATTATAAATAGGTAGTCCTTTTTTCACTCCGTCTGACAGCTTACATTATACACGATTTCCACTTGATTTCCATATGCAAAATTCTCAAAAAAATAAAAAAATTTTATGGTTGTTTTGCACAATTAGAATGGATATGATAGAATACATGGGTATAACTCAGAAGAAAGTCAGCGATACCTAGTATATAAAATTTATATGATGCCAGGGCTAAAAGGTCAAAAAGACGATGCAAGCTTGCTTGTGAGAGTACGCAGTACGGAACAATCCGTATGGCATCAGTTACTGACAAATCTCAATGTCATAAATGCCAGGGCCAAAAGCCTGAAAGCACGATGTGCTTGCACAAACATAAAATTGGAGGAAAATAAATGCGTTTAAGAAATATACCGGGAGCGGATGAAGTGATCAGAAACTGTGACTGGGTAATCAAGGAACCGGCAGATAAAAAAGGAAAATGGAATACAGTATTTGGAAATGAAAATCCGATCCATATCGAAGTTGGGATGGGAAAAGGGCAGTTTATCACTGAGATGGCAAAGAGAAATCCACAGATCAACTACATCGGAATCGAGCGTTATACGAGCGTTCTTCTGCGTGCCGTACAGAAAAGAGAGCAGCTTCCGACAGAAGAAGCCCTGCCGAATCTGCTTTATCTGTGTATCGATGCCAGTGAACTTCCGGAAATCTTTGCAAAAGACGAAGTGGCAAAGATCTACCTGAATTTCTCAGATCCATGGCCGAAGGATCGCCATGCAAGACGCAGACTGCCGTCAAAAGAATTTCTGGCACGCTATGACCAGATCCTTGTGCCGGATGGCAAAGTAGAATTCAAGACCGATAACCGCGGACTGTTTAATTTTGCACTGGAACAAAGGGAGATCGCCGGCTGGAACCTGGACGGCTGCACCTTTGACCTGCATCATGATGAAAACATGAATGAAGGCAACGTGATGACCGAGTACGAAGAAAAATTCTCAAGTATGGGAAATCCAATCTATAAAATGATCATCAGCCGGTAAACAGATGTCATATTATATAGAAACGAAATAGAAACCGGACTATCCGTTTCGTCCGGTGGAGGAAAAATGGCACGAAGACAGAATGTTCGTGATCGCATTGGCATGGCAGTCTATGAAAAGAAAAAGCTGAACAAGAAACTGGTGACCATGCAGAAATCTTTTCAGGAAGTAAAGCACCTGATCGGGGATGAAAAAAAGAAAAAATAAAAAGAAGGCGTTTACAGCGGAGAATTTCCGGTGTAAACGCCTTATGTTGTTTCGGACTATTTTTTGATGCGGAACGTTTTCGATTTTCCGCAGGCAGCCAGCAGATTTTTACTTTACATCAGTGCTTTGTACTATCAAACTCAAACGGCTGCAGATGTTCCGGAAGTGATTCGTCACGCTTTTGAAGCTGATGGTTGATAAGACGCTGGATCAGATAGCGTATAAATGCGACTGCCGGAACACCGAGGAACATACCAAGGACCCCGGCAATACTGCCGCCGACCGTGATGGCGAAGATGATCCACAGCGGCTTCAGACCGGTAGAATCTCCGAGGATTTTCGGTCCGAGGATCAGACCGTCAAACTGCTGTAATACAAATACCATGACAACAAAGATCACGGCTTTGAGCGGACTGATAAAAAGCAGGATGATCGCACTTGGAATGGCACCGATGAATGGACCAAAATAAGGGATCATGTTTGTGATTCCGACGATTACGCTGATCAGCACGGCATAAGGAAGTCTCAGGATCAGCATCAGTACAAAACAGAGCACTCCGATGATCGTAGAGTCGATCGCCTTTCCGACGATAAAACTGCTGAACAGACGATTGGCTTCTGCAGAAACATCCAGGATCAGCTGGATATATTTTACCGGGACAAATGCATAGACAACAGCTTTACAGGAATTGATCAGAGGTCGTTTGTCAGCCAGCATATAAATGGAAACCATGATCGCAATAAAGAGGTTCAGCACCCATTTAAGGATGGACATGGAGATCGAATACAGTGCCGGTATCATATTTGCGGCAAAATCCTTCGCATAGTTGATAAAGTTCGGGATCGCATTGTTGATCGTATTTCTCAGCACTTCCGTATCCAGCGAAGGGAAACGCTCTTCTAAAGTATCAAAGAAATGATAAAGCTGCTGTGCCGCAGTCGGAATAAAATTGACCAGATCCGTCAAACTGGTGATAATCTGCGGGATAACACCGAAAAGTACGATCACAATGATGCCGATCACAAGAACATAAGCAGTGATGATCGCCAGGATCTTACAAAGAGCATCACTTTTAATCTTACATTTATCACGGAACAGCTTGTAAAAGCGGGCAACTGCCGGGTTCAGTATGTAGGCAATCAGAGCACCGATGATAAACGGCATCAGAACCGTCAGACCTTTTTCAATATTTTTCAGTGTCGTGTTCCAGGATGTGATCAGATTGATGATGATCGCACCGAAAAAGATGACAAACATCGTATAAATACAGATTGTAAAATAACGGTTATTGGCCGTAAATTTATTTTTCTTGATGTCATCATCCGATTTGTTTTGTTTCTCCAGATTCATGGGCATCCCCCTTATAAAATGTTTAAAAAACGAGTTACTTCTAATTATAAAAGGCACGGAAAATTAGTTCAAGTGTTCTTTCTTAAAAAAACTATAAAAAAACTTAAAAAAAAGCTTGCAATTTGTAAAACCGTATATTATAATATGTCTTGCGTTCGAGGTAACGCAACACAAGATATGCGCGATTAGCTCAGCTGGCAGAGCACCTGACTCTTAATCAGGGTGTCCAGGGTTCGAACCCCTGATCGCGCACTATAAAAGCACTGTTTTGGATGACAAGTAGAGAGCATCGGGGACGGTGCTTTTTTTCGTGCAGTTTGCACAAAAGAGAAGTCCCACTTGTTGACCGTAATTTGTGTTGAGTTCAGGAATCAAAAATTGGCTGTGCTTTTTTCTCCGGTGTACGCCTTTGGACTTGTTAGAATGATTCGGGTGTGTTATATTAGACATAGAACTCTAAAATCAAGTCGAACGTATGCGAGACTTGGCATGCGATTCTGGTCGGTTTGGATGATATTTACTTAGCAGAATCGATGTGCATTTACACACAATAAGACAGGGGTTGATATCATGGGATTTTTTGACAAAGCTTTAAAAAAGGTACAGGATGTGGGAGAAAACATTGCCGCATCAGCAAACAATGTAAAAACAGTTGTTGAGACAAGTGTACAGGATACAATGGAGATCACCGGTCTGAAAAGACAGATCCGTGAATTAGAGAAAGAAATGGATGCACAGTATCTGCAGATCGGAAAGAAATATGCAGAATTTGTAGCAGATATGGATGATGCAGAACCGGAAACAGCAGAAAATGAAGCAGCCGAAGCTGAAACAACCGAAGCAACAGAATCTTCAGAAGTGATCGATGAAGTGAAGGAAGAAGCAATTGACGAAGTAAAGGCAGAAGCAGCAGCTGAAACGGTCGATGAAGCAAAAGAAGAAGCACCTGCTGAAACCATCGATGAAGTGAAAGCAGAAGATACAGCAGAAACGATCGACGAAGAAAAAGAAGTATCCGAAGAGCCGGCAGAAGATAAAGTTGCAGAAGAATCTGATGAGGACGAAGAGCCGGTGTTTGATGTTTCTGATTTCCTGACGATCATCAAACAGGATCAGGCAAAGAAAAAGGAGCTGGAAAATCAGCTGGCGGAAGTAGAGAAGAGAGCAAAACAGAATACACTTCTTCGTGAAAAGACAAAAGCGGAAGAGTCTTTTGAACAGGAAAAAGGCGTTCTCGACAAAGCACTTGCCATGGAAATTATTTCTAAGGAAGAATATGAGCAGAAGCTGAATATTGCCAGGAAAAAAGTAGAAAATTTTGAAGAGATCAAAAAAATTGAGCAGCAGTTCGAGATGGGCATTATCACAAAAGAAGAAAAAGATGAGAAAATAAATGCCATTCTGAATGCCTGACAAATCTGGTGTCTGCTTTACAGAATCAAAATCAGGTTGTATAATCGGGGCAGAATGTCGTCCGATGGATGGACGAAATGGATAAAGGAGATGTAGAAGTTATTATGGTAAAGATTGATATTATTTCCGGTTTTTTGGGTGCAGGTAAAACGACCCTGATCAAAAAACTGTTACAGGATGCATTTAAAGGACAGCAGGTGGTATTGATTGAGAATGAATTCGGCGAGATCGGTATTGACGGTGGATTTTTGAAAGATGCAGGAATCGAGATCAAGGAAATGAATTCCGGCTGCATCTGCTGCTCTCTGGTAGGAGATTTCGGAACTGCTTTGAAAGAAGTGGTAGAGAAATATCACCCGGACCGCATCGTGATCGAGCCGTCAGGTGTCGGCAAACTTTCTGACGTTATCCATGCAGTTGAAAATCTGCATTTGGAAGCAGACGGAGAAGTGAAACTGAACAGTGCCGTTACGGTTGTCGATGTTCTGAAATGCAAAATGTATCTGAAGAACTTTGGTGAATTCTTCAAGAATCAGGTAGAAGCAGCCGGCACGATCATTCTGAGCCGTACTGATACAAAAAAGGCAACACCGGAAAAAATCGAAGCTGCCATCGAACTGATCCGTGAACTGAATCCGGATGCTACGATCATCACAACACCGGTGGAAGATCTGGGTGGACAGAAGATCCTGGACACGATCGAAGGAATGAAGATCGACCTTTCTCATGTAGAAGAAGAGCATGACCATTGCTGTGATCATGAACACCATCACGACCATGACCATGAAGAGCATGAGCATCATCACGATCATGAGGATCATGACCACGACGATCATGAGCATCACCATGACCATGGAGAGGGCTGCACCTGTGGCTGCCATGACCATGACCACGAGGGACATCATCATCACCATCATCACGCAGATGAGGTATTTACAAGCTGGGGTAAGGAAACCGTCCGTAAATACAGCCGTGAAGAGATTGAAAAGATTCTGAAAACTCTGTCAGAAGAAGATTCTTACGGAATGATCCTGCGTGCAAAAGGTATGCTGGAGAGCGAAGACGGTGTCTGGACTTATTTTGACATGGTTCCGGAAGAAGTGGATATCCGTGAGGGAAGTGCAGAATACACAGGACGTATCTGCGTGATCGGTTCCAAACTGGATGAAGCAAAATTAGAGCAGCTGTGGTTTGCGAAATAAGGAACAAGGTAAAAAAAGATGAGTGATTTTAATATTTCAACACCGGTTTATCTTGTGACCGGTGTCCTGGAGAGCGGCAAAACTTCTTTTCTGGATTTTACTGCGAAACAGGATTACTTTCAAATAGAAGGAACAACACTCCTGATCACCTGCGAAGAGGGTGAGGAGGAGTACGACGAGAAAGAACTTCTGAAATACAACACGGTTGTCGAGAAGATTGAAGAGCCGGAGGATTTTACATTTGAGAACCTCCGTGTTCTGCATCGCAAATATCATCCGGAGCGAGTGCTGCTTGAGTACAATCCGCTCTGGGGTGTCAACAAACTGCGTGCGATGAAACTGCCGCTTGGATGGGGCATTTCTCAGGAGATCGTGATCGTAGACGGCAGCAGCTATCAGATCTACCGTGCAAATATGCAGTCTCTGTTCTCAGAGATGGTGCAGAATGCAGATATGGTGATCTTCAATCGCTGTAAATCAAGTGATCCGCTGACCAATTATCGAAGAGGCATCAAGGTTGTCAATCCTTCCTGTGATATCAGCTTTGAGGATGAGGATGGTGAACTGATCGACCTGTTTGAGGAAAACACGCCGTACGATATGGATGCTCCGATTATCGAAATAGAAGATGTGGATTACGGTATCTTCTATGTGGATATGGATGACCATCCGGACAAATACGTTGGGAAAACGGTGAAGTTCAAGGCTCGTGCCATGAAGAGCAAAAACAAAGAGGCACCTTATTTTGTGCCGGGAAGAAAAGCGATGACCTGCTGTGCAGATGATATGCAGATGATCGGCTACATCTGTAAGAGTCCGATCGCTCCGCAGCTGAAACATGGACAGTGGGTTATGGTTACTGCAAGGGTAGCATTTGAATACGATAAGTTTTATCGCGGAAAAGGTCCTGTGCTGTATGCAAGCAAGGTAGAACCGTGCGAACCGCCGGCAGATGAAATGGTATATTTTAACTAAGTAAGCAAAACGCTGGCGAAAGCCGGCGTTTTGTGCGTTTGGTCTGATACAGTTTCCGGCGGACAGCAGAGGTGCAGGATATCAGATTTTTTCCGCAGATTGGGGGTTTTATTATGAGAATGTATGATCTGATCAGGAAAAAGCGAGATGGGGAAAGATTAGCAAAAGAAGAAATCGACTGGATGATCCGAAGTTATACAAATGGGGAAATTCCAGATTATCAGATGTCTGCACTGATGATGGCGATTTATTTTCGAGGGATGAATGAACAGGAAACCTTAAATCTGACGCTTGCCATGGCGGACAGCGGAGAGCGGCTGGATCTTTCGGCAATCCATGGGATTAAAGTTGACAAGCATTCGACAGGAGGTGTAGGGGACAAGACATCGCTGGCACTTGTTCCGCTTGTAGCTTCCTGCGGAATTCCGGTAGCAAAAATGAGCGGCAGAGGCCTTGGGCATACCGGCGGCACGATCGACAAGCTGGAGAGCTTTTCCGGATTTTCAACGGCAATCCCGGTGGAAACGTTTATAAAGAATGTCAATACGATCGGCATTTCGATCATGGGACAGACGGCAGATCTGGCTCCGGCTGACAAAAAACTCTATGCCCTGCGGGATGTGACGGCGACCGTGGACAATCTTTCACTGATCGCCAGCTCGATCAGGAGCAAGAAACTGGCTGCCGGTGCCGATGCGATCGTTCTGGATGTCAAGACCGGAAGCGGAGCTTTTATGAAAAGCGAAGAAGATGCGTTTGCTCTGGCAGAAGAGATGGTGACGATCGGCAAAAATGCAGGGCGTCAGATGCATGCACTGATCACCGATATGGATCAGCCGCTTGGTTATGCAATCGGAAATGCTCTGGAAGTAAAGGAAGCGATCGCAACTTTGAACGGCAGCGGTCCAGAAGATTTCACAGAGCTGGTTCTGGCACTCGGAAGCCGGATGCTGATCGCTGGCAAAAAGGCAGAGGATGTCGCTTCCGCAGAAAAAATGCTGCGGCAGTCCATCCAGAATGGAGATGCACTTAGAAAACTGGAAGCATTTGTCCGGGCACAGGGCGGTACAGGAGAAGAAGTTTCTCATCCGGAGAAACTGCCTGCAGCCTCTATGCAGATTGCAGTACCATCGCCGCAGAGCGGCTATATTTCTCATATCCAGTGTGATGAAATCGGAGTCTGCTCCCTGCTTCTTGGAGGCGGAAGAGAGACAAAAGACAGTGTGATCGACCTTTCGGTAGGACTGGAGCTGAAAAAGAAAGTCGGAGATTATGTCGAAAAAGGCGAGACACTGGCGGTTCTGCATGCAAATGATCAGGAAAAAGCCGGGCAGGCAGAAGAGAGATTCCTGCGTGCATACCGGTTTTCCGAGACGCAACCACCGAAACGTCCGATGATTTTCGGAGAAATTTAAAAGAATTTCAAATAATACCTATGAAACATACTGAAATTGTGGTATAAAGAAAGCATGATGTAAAATTGAGTGTCTTACTCTGCAAAAAGCAATTTGTATAACTTTATCGCAGAGAAGCATTCCCCCGCTTCAACTGCACGGAGCACTAAGCGGTGGCAGGAGTGAAAATCTGCTCAGGAGTATCTTTATGACATCATTTGTTTAAAACAAAAGAATAAATAATATGAGGAGAACAAGTATGGAACAGCTGATTCAGGAATGGAGAGCATCTCTTCCCAAATTCAGGGAGATGACAGAAAAATTTTATGCGAAAGAAGTAAGCGTGAAAGAATACAAAGGATTTTCCGGAGGATACGGAAGCTATGCCCAGAAAGGCGGCGAGGCAAGCATGCTGCGTCTGCGTATGCCGGGCGGAAGACTGACAAAAGAAAAACTGAAATTTATCGCACAGATGGTAGAACAGTATCATGTGGACAAAGCACATTTTACGACCTGCCAGGCAGTGCAGCTGCATGATCTGGACAAAGACAGCGTCTGTGATATCATGGAAAAAGCAGTGGATGTCGGTATCATCACAAAAGGCGGTGGCGGAGATTTCCCGCGAAATGTGATGTGTTCTCCGCTTTCCGGCGTAGAAATGGGAGAATATTTTGACGTACTGCCGTATGCAGAGGCTGTGTCTGATTATCTTCTGAAAAACGCAGATAAAGTGACCATGCCGCGAAAACTGAAAGTCGGATTTTCCAATTCTCCGGCCAATGTGACACATGCGACCTTCCGTGATCTTGGATTTGTAGCAGCAGAGGACGGAACATTTACCGTATATAGTGCGGGCGGACTGGGCAACAATCCACGCATGGGTGTGAAAGTGGCAGAAAACGTAGAGCCGTCACAGATCCTGTATTATGTGCAGGCGATGGTCAATACCTTCCTGGCATACGGAAACTATGAGAACCGCGGAAAAGCCAGAACACGTTATATGCAGGAAAAACTGGGAAGCGAAGGCTATGTGAAGGCATTTCTGGAGAAACTCGAAGAAGTAAAGAAAAATGAAAAACTGGATCTGAACCTTGCTGTTTCCGGTACAGAAAAAGCAGCCGACGGTGAACTTCAGACAGAAAACAAACGAATCGTGGCACAGAAACAGCCTGGACTGTATGCAGTAAAATATCATCCGATCGGCGGTGTGCCGAAAGTGTCAAAGTTTGGCGAGATCTATGAAAGCATCAAAAATGTATCGGATGCAGAAATCCGCATTTCACCGGATGAGACAATCTATATCATCAACCTGACGGCAAAAGAAGCAGAAAAAGTGCTTGCAGCTACGGATGACGGAGCAGAAACTTTATTCGAAAGTTCCGTATCCTGCATCGGAGCAACGATCTGCCAGGTTGGTGTGCGTGATTCCCAGGAACTTTTAAGAAGACTGGTTGAGACAGCAAAAGAATATGATTTTGCGGACGGTGTACTGCCGCAGATCCATATTTCCGGATGTACTTCATCCTGTGGGACACATCAGATCGGAAAGATCGGTTTCCACGGCGGAGTAAAGAGAATTGACGGTGTGACAGAGCCGGTATTTACGCTTCATGTGAACGGCTGTGACAGACAGGGTCAGGAGGCATTTGGCGAATCCTGGGGCATGATCAAAGAAAGCGATATCCCGGACTTTCTCATGGAAGTTGGAAAAACCGTTCAGCAGGAAAACACCGTGTTTGCCACATGGTATGAAAAGACACCGGAGAAATTAAAAGAGATTGCTGAAAAATATCTGATTAATTCAAGTCGAACGCACGTGAGACTTGGTGCGTGATTCT
>ULUY01064146.1_pt1 | contig 10415 bp, 8 predicted proteins | sample 1959031 | NCBI WGS metagenome assembly ULUY01 (sample SAMEA4835774, study PRJEB28245) | human gut metagenome | biome: gut microbiome; material: fecal sample | place: Denmark | collected 2008
ATCGAAGCCCGCGAGGAAAACCAGTGCAGGGAAATGTACTATTCAAGCGTGCTGGTATCAAGGTTTATTGCCGCCAACATAAGCAATATGTTCTCCAAGTCCAAGCACGATTTGCCGAAGTACGAAGAACTGTTTGTTCCTGCATCGTGGGAGCGGAGCCTTGACAACAGGATAGACGAAATAAGAAATAAATTCGGAGGATATGTCCGTGGTCGTTGAAGAATTACAAATTTTAGTCGGTTGTGATGCTTCAACCGCCGAGAAGGTCTTGACCGAGCTGGAAACCAGACTTAACCGATTTGTAAAGCAGTCGGCAAGCAGTATGCAGAACGCGAAGGCCATACGCGCACAAGCCGCAGCGGAAAGGGAAGCGCTTAAAACCGAAGCCGCAAGGGTGAAGTACGCGGCTCAAATGGAAGAAGCCAATGCGCGGTTGGCTATTGCAAAACAAAGGCTTTCAAAAGCCAATAAAGCGGCGGAAGAGACGGCAAAAAAAGAAGCTGCTGCACGAGCTGACGAAATACGTTGGGCGAAGCTGGCCGCCGATGCCGCCGAGGAAACGGCGGCAAGGATACGCGCCGCCGCAGAGGATGAAGCGCAAGCCCGTGCTGATGCAAACGAGGAATACGCCAAGCGTCGCGCTCTTTGGGAAGATAATGGTGGCAAGAGTATTGCACAGGCATTCAGGGAAAAAGATAAAAACTGGATTCCAAGTATTGATGAAGCCATTCAAAAAATGCAACAAATACAAGGCGAGACGGAAGGGGCCGGCAGTAAGTTCGACGCATTCAGGGAAAAGGTCGGGGCAATCAAAGAGAAGTTTGGCGAGATCGTCACGGCTTTTGGAGGGATAAAGGCAAAAGTCGGAGCTGTCGTATCGAAAATAGCCGGAGCTGTAAAGAAAGTATTCGGCAAGGCTGTAGATGCGGTTAAAACCAAAGTAAAAGATATCACCTCTGGTTTCTCTAAAATGGGAAAGGCTGTGACAAAGATACTGTCGCGTATGATTATATGGCGAAGTATCAATGCCTTAATCATGGGAACTACCGAAGGTATGAATAATATGGTGCAGGCCAGCAGTAAGGCCAACGCCGCCATGTCCCAGCTGCAAAGCGGTTTTACTTATGTCAAAAACAGTATAGCGGCTATGCTGCTTCCTGCTCTGCAATCCATACTCCCGGTAATAAACAAGATAATACAGGCGGTAGCCGGTTTGTTTAATATGCTGGGCGCACTGTTCGCAAAATTCAGAGGCGATTCCACCTTTACAAAGGCGGTATATGTGCAGCAGGATTACGCAAAATCCCTTAATAAATCCAACAAAGCCGCAAAAGATCTGAAAGGCACTCTTGCGGGATTCGACCAGATCAACCTTATTCAGCAGCAGAAAGACAGTGGCGGAACAGGAGGCGCGGATACTTCCGGCATGTTCAAGGAAACATCTGTTGAGAGTATGCTTCCGACCGATGTTTCCAAATGGATGGATAAACTTAAAGCCGCCATAAAAGCCGGAGACTGGAAAGGTGTAGGTACAGTCATTGCACAAGGCTTAAATACCGCAGTAAGCCAGCTCAACGGTTGGATAGATAAGCTCCGACCTAAGATACTGAAAACCGTTCAGGATATCGTAGAAGCGGTAAACGGCTTTATAGAGAACTTCAACTTCCGTAAGCTCGGCAATACCCTCGCCAACGGGTTTAACCTTGCTATGAAGGTTGTTGCAAAGTGGCTCAAAGGTATCAAATGGAGCGACCTCGGAAAAGGCATAGGCGATTTTATCAATGGCTTTGTGGAAGATTGGGATACAACCGCGACCGCTGATGTTATAGAGGCGAAGATAGGCAGTGTTCTTGATTTTCTGACAGGTATTATAGAAACAACGAACTGGGACGAGGTAAGCTCGAAGCTGAGGGAAATGCTTGAAAAAATTGATTGGGAATCAATAGCTAAGAAAGCATGGAAACTCTTTAAGACTGCGCTTGCCGCCGCTGATACCCTGATAACAGGAACTCCGTTTGAGATTAGCCAAATGCGCGGCTCAAAAAAGAAAACATACGACACAGGTAAAACCAATAAGTATGGTGCAAAGGTTATCCATGTTGAAAGTGTAATTTCGGCGGAACCGGCTGACGACCAATCGAAAAAGCTTATAGATTGGGCGCAAGTCAAGGATGATAGAAAGACTTTACGCGCTAACTTTTTTATCGAACAAAAAAATTCGGTTGGGGATTGGAACGAGATAAGGGAATGGTGGGAAAACCTCCAGCCTGAAAACGAGAAACAGGTTCGCCTTAACACCGAGGGAGCAACCCTTAGTTTAGATAACCTCCGCGAAGAATGGAACAGCTTCAAGGAGTGGTGGGAGAATACTGGTATCGCCAAGTGGTTCGAGGAAAAGGTTCAGCCGTGGTTGACTAAAGAAAAGTGGGCAGAAGCCGGTGAAGGCATGAAAGAAGGCATCGGAGAGAAATGGGAGGCCGTCGTTGAATGGTGGAACACTTTAGGCATTGTGAAATGGTTCCGTGAGAACGTTGAGCCGTGGTTCACAAAAGAAAAGTGGACTTCTGCTATGGACGGAGTTGAGCTCGCGTTTAAGGACGTGTTCAAGAAAGCCATTAACGCTGCTATATCGCTGATGAACAAGCTCATCAACTGGGTAAATGAGAAGATGCACATTACCATTGATCCTCTTGTTATTGGCGGCAAAACGATATTCGCGGGCGTAGACAAACAATTATTTACCCTTAAAACTATCCCCTTGCTGGCGCAGGGCGGCCTTGCTTACGGCGATACCCTCGCAAGGGTGGGCGAATACGCCAACGCCAAGAACAATCCCGAAGTCATAGCCCCCCTTGATAAGCTGCAATCCATAATGGGCGGGCTGAACGATAAGGATACCCAAACCATCATAGCCCTGCTCAAGAGAATAGCGGATAAGGATATGGAGATAGCACTGTATCCCTCTGCGAAGCTGGGCAGGATAGTCAATCAATCGGTTAATATGAACAATATTGCCATAGGTAACGTGTGATGTATAGATATGATATAGGCTTAAAGGTGGGGAGCTATACGCTCCCCGACCCCTCTAAACTGAATATGACACTCGCTGACCTCGATACGGAGGCTGAAAGAGACGCTTCCGGCACACTCAACCGAACAATGGTAGCGCAGAAGCTGACCGTTGAATTGTCGTGGGACGTGCTGACATGGGAGCTATGCTCGGCGATATTACAAGCTGTCGATTCCGACAGCTTTCCTTTTACCTGTCCGAACCCTAAGACCCTTGCGGGTAACTATTCCGGCACGTTTTATGTAGGCGACAGGAAAGAAGAAATTATCTGGTTCCCCGAAGGTGACAAGAACAAGGCGTATATTTCTTTGAGCATGACGGTAATAGAGTATTGACACTTCCTCCTAAAGGCGTAATAATGAAATTACATATCTTTAGGGGGTTTTGTTATGAAAATAATAGCTCTTAAATGCCCGAACTGTAATGCCGATATAGAGTTAGATCAGGATAGGGAATTTGGTTTCTGTAATTATTGCGGAACCAAGATAATGATTGCCGATGCCGTACAGAAAGTGAGCGGAACGGTAAATATAAATCGCTCGTCCGAAATCAATAACATTCTCAAAAGAGCGAAAGACTACGAAGAACGGCAAATGCTTGATGACGCCGAAAAATATTACGACCGTGCTCTTGATATTGACATGGACAATCAGGAGGCACAAGAGGGCTTGGAACGTGTAAAAACAACGATACTCGAACCCAATGTGATAATAGAACGCCCGGAGTTGGAAGGTTCATACGCCGAACAAATTGTAGTCAGCGAGGACGGTGAAGAAGTGTGTCGGCTCGGTTTGGGCGAACGCAGTTTTATAGAATGCCCGGTAGGCAGGCACGTGTTTGACATAAGAACGAGGAATGAAGCCATTAAAGCAAGAATAACCATAAAAGACAGGCGGGATAGCGCGAAAATTTCTCTCTGGTTCCAGCGCGGGTATGGACTGTACGGACACGCAGAGGGTTCCGCAAAGATAATAACCAACGGCGCAGATGCCATTCCGGCGGAAACTGAAACGACAAAGAACACGCCGACAGGCGGCGGCGAATTTAATGTATATCTGGGCGGTAAACCTAAGAAGAGCGGTTGCCTGACCAAAATTCTAATCGCATTCGGCATATTGCTTTTACTCGGAATTATCGGCTCATTAAGATAAATACTCCGTGACACCTTCGGGTGTCTTTTTTATTGGAGGCAAAATGTACACAGTAAGCACAGGCTTTCGTAACGCCGTAATGTCGGGCAAGCCCCAAAAGCTAAAGCTGACATTCGGCGAAAATCAGATAGCGGAACAAAACCTCTCCATCTCCGGCTTGACCTATTCAAGCATGGCTTTCGAGGACGAAGAACTGACAATAGGCGCGGCGTGTTCCGCAGAGCTGGGGATAGAACTCCTTAACTTTGACGGGGGGCTATCCTCTTTTAATTTTGACGGCACGGAGTTTACCGCCTCGATAGGCGTACTCGTTGGGGAAGAATACGAATACGTCCCTCTGGGCGTGTTTATCTCCGAAAAGCCCGACAAACTTAAACCTAAAAAAATAAGCATCACCGCCCATGACAGAATGGTAAAGTTCGATGTGAGCGCAGATGCTTTTCTTAATTCTCTTTCGTACCCGACTACACTAAAAAATATTTTTACATCGCTTTGCGCTCATGTCGGCGTACCTGCTTCAATAGCAGACTTCCCCAATTCGGGGAAAACCTTTGATTCGCCGCTGTTCAGGACGCAAGATGTTCTATGCCGGGAAGTTCTTCAATGGATAGCCGAGGCGGCGTGTTCCTTTGCCCGCATATCCCGAAGCGGAGTATGTGAACTGGCGTGGTTCGCCAATACCAATGTCACCTTTAATAAGACCGCCAATTCCGCGGATTATTATAACGCCGTGGTATCGGAGTATCAGGTAGCCAAGATAGACAAATTACAAGTAGCCGCGTCCGAAAAGGACATAGGCGTAATAGTCGGCACGGGGACGAACGCTTATCAAATAATAGACTGCCCTATGCTGTATGGCTATACCGATGCACAGATAAGACCTTATGCAGAGGTTATCTATAACCGCTTAAACTCCTTTGCGGCGTTTACGCCTGTCGAGCTGGACGCAAAGGGCGATTGGTCTTTGGAAGCAGGCGACATGATAAAGGTAGTCACGGACGATGGAACTTATACCTTCCCCATTTACCGCATGGACTTGACCTTTAAGGGCAGGGCAAGGATACAGTACATAAGCTCCGGCTCCCCTCTACGCCCCGCCATAAGCGTGGAGAACCGCCGGACGCTCATAGCCGGACGCGCAGCCCATGAAATAGAAATGACCGTTGAGGGCATGAAGCAGACGGTCACACGGGTAGCTTTCCTGACCCCTGTTGAATCCGACACCGACCCCTCTTTAGGGTGGGACGATGACCAGAAAACCGCGAACACGGGGTATCAATGGTACAACGATGGCAAGATAAAGGTATGGACGGGTTCCGCGTGGCAGACGGTCATCTCCCCTAAATACAATCAGACCGCCACGCCTACGGGCGCAAAGGAGGGCGAATACTGGTACAATCCCTCGACAAAGGAAATAAAGCGTTACACTGGCTCGGCGTGGGTGGTAGATAACACCGTATGTATGCCTACCACATGGACGCAGAATATGCAGACGCAGCTTGAAATAACCGCCGAGGGGTTATCGAGCACTGTCACCAAGGACAATATTATTTCCACCATAAATCAAAGCTCGGAAGCGGTATCAATAAGCGCGTCAAAGATAAACCTTAACGGCGTTGTCACGGCGAACAACAACTTCAAGATAGACACCAACGGCAAGATGACGTGCGTAAACGCCACCATAAGCGGCTCAGTGACCACCGGCAACCTTAAGGCATCAGGCGGTACGATTGCGGGGTTTACCATAAACGGAAACAATCTTACGGGTAACGGTGTCACCTTGTATGGCAATACATACGGAAAACTGACCTTGGGAGCCGTGGATATAGAGGGATATACCGGGCTATCAGTGAAAGGTAATCTATATGCTGAAGGTAACTTAACGACTGATAACAGATTCTTTATGACATCCCCACCAAGCGCAAGCGGCAGTGCCAATACTCGATTAGTTTCATATTCGGGTGGCGGTGGATACTCTTTAGGTATGGTTTCATCTTCCATACGATATAAAAAGGAGATACACGATATCAGGGAGTATGACAGCGTAAGTGACAGAATAGACCGTGTGAGAGCGGTCACATATACTCCTAAAAGCGGCTTAGACAAAGGCCGCTATTTTTACGGCTTTATCGCCGAGGAGCTTGAAACGGAATTTCCGTGGCTGGTAGATTACCAAACTGACAAAGGAACGCGGGAGGTAATAGCTGAATCGGTGGAATACGACCGCGTTCCGGCTATTCTGTGGGCTGACGCACAGGCTACACATAGCCTGCTTAGGCAACTTGACGAAAGGATAAAGAGGTTAGAACAATGACAGACGAACAGAAAGCCGTTATACAAGCGATAATACGCACACTTAATACTTCTATACCCGTTGTAGCGAAAGCGGACTTAGACGCGAAATTAGGCTGTATTCTGGCCTTAGAAAAACTTGCGGAGGACGAACAATGCACAGAATAACGGTTGACGGAAAGTATCTTCTCACCACCCCTATACAGTCCCTTGTTATCGAGGGTGAAAGTCTGGCGGATACCGTCACTATCAGCATACCCTTAGATGCCCGTGATGTAGACCTTGCCGCCGCAGGGTTCACCATAAAGGCGTACTGGCCCATGGACGGCACGGAAGCAAGGTATGTGCTGTATAAAGATGTGGGGGAAGATATAACCCTTACATGGCATATCACGCCGCTGTTTACGGGCAAGCGGGGCATGATGAACCTCACGCTCTTAGCCACTCTGGCGAACGATGAGAAGAACATCATAGCCAAGTGGACGGGAACGCGGCCCATTGAGATAATCGCCGACCTTCCCGGCTCCAACCTTCCCACCCCCAGTGTGGCGGAACAGCTTCTTGCCGAGGTGCAGGACTTAGTATCCCAGGCGTTAGGCGCGACAGGCCCCACAGGCCCCACAGGCCCGCAGGGTGAAAAGGGTGAAATAGGCCCCACAGGCCTCCAAGGCCCGCAGGGTGTACAAGGCCCTACCGGCCCACAAGGCCCGGAGGGCAAGAAAGGCTTGCAGGGCGACGCTGGCCCCGCCGGCCCCCAAGGCCCCGAAGGCAAGAAAGGCGATAAAGGCGACACGGGAGCCGCAGGAGAAACGGGCCCCACTGGCCCCAAAGGCGAACAGGGTATCCAAGGGCCTAAAGGCGACCCCGGAGACAAGGGAGACACGGGCCCCAAGGGCGATACGGGAGCCACGGGCGAACGAGGCCCCGCAGGAGCGCACTATACGCCTTCTGTGACCGCTGACGGCGATTTATCGTGGAGTAATGACGGCGGGCTGGAAAACCCCGCCACAGTCAATATAAGGGGGCCACAGGGCGCACAGGGAGCCAAGGGCGATACGGGCGAAGGATTTGCCGTGTTGGGCTATTACGCTTCCCTCTCCGCATTACAAGCCGGAGTATCTAACCCCTCCGCTGGCGACGCTTACGGCGTGGGCGCGGGCGAACCGTATGATATATATATCTGGGACGGCGTAAATTCCAAGTGGGTAAACAACGGCCCCTTGCAGGGCGCAAAAGGTGAGCAAGGCCCCACTGGCCCTAAAGGCGATACGGGCCCCAAGGGAGACCCCGGCGCGAAGGGCGACACGGGAGCAAGGGGCGAACAAGGCCCCACGGGCGAATCCGCCGGATTCGGCACACCTACCGCCACGGCGACCACCCTTGACGCGGGAACCCCCGCTACTGTAGAGGTGACAGCTTCCGGCGCAGATACCGCGAAGGTATTTGCCTTTAAGTTCGGCGTTCCCAAGGGCGAACAGGGTGCGACTGGTGAGCAGGGCGCAAAGGGAGATCAGGGAGCGAAAGGAGACGCTGGAGCAAAGGGCGACCCCGGCCCCTACTTTACCCCCTCGGTATCCGCTGATGGCATAATCTCATGGAGCAATAATGGCGGCCTCGCTAATCCTCCCGACGCCAACATAAAAGGCCCACAGGGAGAGCAGGGCCTCACAGGTGAGCGCGGCCCCGCAGGAGAGCAAGGCCCGCAGGGTGAGCAGGGCATACAAGGTAAGCAGGGCGAACAGGGCATACAGGGAGAGCAAGGCCCGCAGGGCGACCCCGGCGCAAAAGGCGACCCCGGCACAGCCGCAGGGTTTGGCACGCCCACTGCTACGGCAAACACTCTCACCGCCGGAGCCGCCGCCACCGTAAAGGTAACGGCAAGCGGCGCGGACACCGCAAAGGTATTTGATTTTAAGTTTGGTATCCCGCAGGGCGAAAAAGGCGCGACGGGCGAAAAAGGCGCGCAAGGCGACCCCGGCGCGAAGGGCGATACGGGTGAACAAGGCCCGCAGGGTATCCAAGGCCCCAAGGGCGCGGACGGCCCCAAGGGCGACACCGGGCCGTATTTTACCCCCGCTGTCTCTGCCGATGGTGTTATCTCATGGAGCAACAACGGCGGGCTGGATAACCCCGCAAGCGTCAGCATCAAAGGCCCGCAGGGGGCAAAGGGCGACACGGGAGCCAAAGGCGACCCCGGCGAACAGGGCGAACAGGGCCCCGCTGGCCCTAACGAGATAACCGCCGACACCGCGACCAACATTAACGGCCTGCTCAAAGGCGCAGGCGGCAAAGTGACACAGGCCGCAGGCGGCGTGGACTACCTGACCGCGCCCGCCCTCGCTTCCTCCCTCCCCGCCAGCGGCGCGGCGCTGACGGCAAACACTATATATAACGTATCCTCTCCTGTGGGTACATACGTGTTTACCCCGCCAGCTTCCGGCTGGGCGCACGGCACATTCAGTACGGCGGCCTCGGTTGCGGTGTCGTTTGTGAGCGGGGCGAATTATTTAGGCGAGGCCCCGGCAATAGAGGCAAGCAAGACCTACGAATTTGACGTATACAACGGTGTGTGGGCAGTGCAGGAGGTTGTGAGCGCATGATACCCTTGCAGTTTGCCTTGCGGCGCAGAATGATGATGGCAGGTCATGGCGGTGCGCCTATATCCGATTTGCCGCTGGGGGCGTTGATAAATGTAGGCACGGACGGTGGAGCGGGTGCGCCTAACTATGAGATAGCGGACAAGGATAATCTTGTGAGCGGCGGCGTGGTACTGGTGAGGAAAAACATCTATTCCAGTTCGAAATTTGGTGAGTATTCTTTTTACGCCAACAGCACTTTGGACAATTTGGTAAAAACAACTATTTACAATAGAATGCCTCAGAAGCTCCGTAATAAAATGATGGATGTAACGTTCGCGCTCGCCGGTTCTGAGAGTATTACTCGTAAGATGTTTGTTCCAACGCTGACTATGATGAGCGGAAGAGCGAATACCACCTATGAAGGTAATACTGCAATGGAGGGAGTGGGTTTGCAATTATACACAAACGATGCAAGCAGAATACGAACGAAAAATGGTTATGGAGAGGAATGGTGGTTATCTTCACAATATTCCACAGGAGGGTATACTTCCGGCTACCATGGCGGCGTGAAATATGTTGATTATTTGGGTGGTATTACAGTTTATGGCAACTCTTCTAATAATAGCGATGGCGTTGCCCCCGCTTTTGTAATACCCTCCGATACACCTTACAATGCTACACCAAATACAGACGGTTCATATAATTTAATCCTATAAAGGAGAATACAATGCTAAACAAAAACTATGCCAAGCTGGCGGGTGAGTATCCCGAATACTTGCGCCTGCCGATTGAGTTGCAATCGCCGCTTATAATCAACGGTGTGACGCACCCAGCAGGGGCGCACCTCTCCACCAATGACGATGCGGCAATAAAGGAGCTGGGCTATAAGCCCGTGACCCGTTCCCCCATGCCCTCAAAGGAGGGCTTTTATTATACGGAGAGCTGGGAGGACAGCGGCGAAGCAATAGTCCAGAGCTGGACGGAGCATGAGGCGCAGGCCACCACGCAGGACTATATAGACGCGCTTGCGGAGCTGGGGGTGAATGTGAATGACGCGCAGTGAACTTATGGCGCTGGTAGCCGTGCGTAAAGCGGAAATCGAGGCGCACGAGACCGACCTTGTAGAGGTGCTGACGGCGGCGCGGGCAGGGCTTACCCCTACTCCCACGCAGGGCGCACCGTGGGACGCTGAGACCCGCTACATAGCCGGGGATACGGTTGAGGGATATGTTGCCCTCAAATACAGCCGCAACAAGCCCCCTGCCGCAAACCTCGGCACATATTGGGCGGTGCAGACCGTGACCTATCCCGCGTGGGGCGACA